>Ga0116193_1002435_pt1 | contig 14145 bp, 12 predicted proteins | sample AD_UKC115_MetaG_FD_89892 | JGI IMG/M metagenome (GOLD analysis project Ga0116193, IMG submission 89892) | Active sludge microbial communities of municipal wastewater-treating anaerobic digesters from Hong Kong - AD_UKC115_MetaG | ecosystem: Engineered > Bioreactor > Anaerobic > Digestate... | reverse complement strand
ATCAGTTATTTCAACGCCAACACATAAATCAAGTCCCGCTTCTACTAAATCTCCAATTTGTATTCCTTCAGAAACTAAATAATCTAATATTCCAAAATTTAAACCCATTTTTTTCACTGCATCTTCACAATTAATAATTATTGATTCTTCAATTTGGTTTAAAAATTCGGGGATATCAATGTAATCATCATCATAAGTGGCTTGTGTAATGTCTACACCTACATCCATAACAGATTCATCATTAATACTATCTTCTGGAAGGTTAGATGCAATAACAAGGAAATCTTCTTTATTTAAAAGGTTATTTATGTGTAATGGTAAATGTAAACTTTCAAAAAATCTTGTTTTTGCTTTTATACATGTTTTATAAATTTCGATTAGAAGTTTTGGGCTTAAAGATTTGTTTATTAATATGATTTGTCCAAGATTAATTTCAGCATCAATAAATCCTTTTGGACTATTTGCAACTTTTAAACTTTCAGTGAAGTCTTCAATTGTTATGTCGTTGCTCATTATGTTAATGATGCTGTATTCTTCATAGGAATTTGTGAAGTTATCTAATTTTTTAAAATCATCTGCAATGTAACTGCCTGTGATGTTGTTTTCATCCATTAAATCTTCAGTTAATTCTATGAATTCGTCAAAATTTAGGTCTTTGCTTTTTAAGGTATCTTGAGATAATATTAAGATGTTTTCTGTAATGTCTATGCCGTCACTTACATCTAAATCGCTGAATGTTAAGAAATAGTCAGGATTATTTATACAGATATGTTTGTTATCTGTTGTGATTTTTATATTGTTTAAATCGGTTTCTTGTTTTGGCTTTTCCAATATAATTCCTCTATTATTTTTTTATATTTGTTGGTAAGTTTATGTGTCGGTTTTATATATGATATCACACAAATTATAGTTGTCAAAGTTAACTATTAACTTAAGCAACAATTAGTAAAATAAGAAAAATACATTAATTTACTATAAATTAATTATTATATATTATTTTCAACATATTAAACATTAACAATATAAAAACCAATAAACCAAAAAAACTAAGGAGCAAAAACACATGGTATTTATCATAGACCCACAACAAAGTGGAATATCCGGAAACATGCTAGTCGGAGCATTCGTAGACATGGGAGTAAACCCAACAGAAATGAAAAAAATAATGGAAACAGTAGCCAACGAATTTGGACAAACAAAAGTCAAATTAACAAAAATCAACAAAACAGGAATACAATCCACATACTGCCAAGTAGAAATACCCCAAGAAGAAAACCACCACATACACTACACAGACCTAATCGAAAAATTCGACAAAATCTCACAAAACAGCAAATATGATAAAAAAATATTCGAACTAGCCAAAAAAGTATTCCAAAAAATAGCAGAAGCAGAATCCCATGTACACGGAGAACCACTAGACAAAATCCACTTCCACGAAGTAGGGGCATGTGACGCAGTAGCAGATGTAATCGGATCAGTATATGGATATTACACATTAGGACTAGATAAAACACAAGTAATAGGATTACCCGTAAGTGTAGGGGGAGGAAACATAAAATCAGCACATGGAAGAATACCCGTACCAGTACCAGCAACAATAGAAATATTAAAAGGAGTAACAATAAAAGGAGGACCAGTAGACACAGAACTAGCAACACCAACAGGCTCAGCACTATACATGACATTCTGCGATGAATTCACCGAATTTCAACCTAGCATAAAACCAGAAAAAATTGCTTACGGTGCAGGAAGTAAAGAATTCGACTATCCCAATGTATTAAGAATTATAAAAAGTGAAAATACTGTAGAATCTCATAAAATAGAAGTAATAGAAACAAACCTAGACCATTTAAGTGGAGAAGAACTAGGATACCTATTTGACAAATTAATAGCCGAAGGAGCAAATGATGTACTTATAATCCCAATAATCATGAAAAAAAATCGCCCAGGACACCTATTAAAAGTAATATCAAAAACAACCAATACAGAACACCTACTAAATATAATATTTCACGAAACAGGATCACTCGGAATAAGAGTAACACCCATGACACACAGAGGAGTTGCCAAACGAGAATTCATCAATTTACCCCTAAAAATTGATAATGAAACTTATGATGTAACATTTAAACTCGGATACTTAGGAGAAGAAATAATATCAAACAGACCAGAATATGAAGACATAAAACAAATTTCACAAAAAACAGGATTACCTTTAAATAAAATAATGGATAAAGCAACAAGCACAATTATTGAACATCTAAAAAAAAATAGAAGATGATACTTGTGGAAATAAAAAAAGCAATAGAAAATGATATGAATTCAGTTTATAAAATAGTAAATAAAACAATAAACGAAATATACTACAAATATTTATCCAATGCAATAATAGATTATTTTTTTGACTTACACACAGAAGAAAAGATTTTAAATGACATAAAAAATCAGAATGTATATGTTTTCCAAGACCATGGTGAAACATTTGCAACAGCAACATGTGAAGAAAACTTAATCAAAAGATTATATGTACTACCTGAATTTGAAGGTAATGGCTATGGATCATCAATAATGGACTTTTTGGAAAACAAAATAAGTGCAAATTATGCCTATTCCTTAGTAGATGGAGTAGACTCTAGCATGAAATTCTACCTAAAACGAGGATATTACACAATAGATAATATCATTACAGATGTTGGAAACCAACAACAATTTTATTATGAAAGACTTAGAAAAGATTTAAATATATAAATCTAAATCAAATATTAAAAATAAGGCATTAAAAAAATGGAAATAAAACAAGCAACAAAAAAAGATATAGATATAATAAATAGTATAGTAGAAAACACTATAAATGAAATATACCCTAAATATTTATCTGATGCAATTATAAAATTTTTCCTAGAATTACATAGTCGAGAGAATATCCTAAAAGATATAAAAAATAATAATGTTTGGGTCTTCCAATTTCATGGAATAAGCTTTGCAACAGCAACATGTATAAACAATATAGTTAAAAGATTGTTCGTTCTACCTGAATTTGAAGGTAATGGTTACGGTTCTGCAATAATGAGTTTCTTTGAAGAAAAAATCAGTGAAAAATATGATAATATTCAAGTAGATGGAATCTCCCCAAGTATGAACTTTTATGTTAATAGAGGATATCATACAGTAAAAAACATTCCAAAAAATATTGGAAATGAAAACATATTATATTATGAACGACTAAAAAAAGATTTAATTAAAGAAGGAGAATTATGAAAAATAATGAAAATATTTTAGGTAAAAAAGCAATAGCTGTATTATCTGGTGGTTTAGATTCAACTGTAGCTACTGCTTTTTTCTCTAAAGAATATGACATTCATGCATTAACATTTGACTATGGTCAAAAAGCAGCAAAAAAGGAAATAGAAGTATCTAAACAAGTCTGTGAAGCATTAAACATAAAACATACTGTAATGGATTTAAAATGGTTAGGTGAAATAAGTAATTCAGCATTAACTTCAGAAAATCCAATACCTGAATTAGAATCAGATAAATTAGATGATATGGATACTTGCACAGATTCTGCAGATAAAGTATGGGTGCCAGGAAGAAACATAGTATTCACCTCCATTGCAACAAGTTTTGCAGAAGCCGAAGGTGCAGAAATAATCATTGTCGGATGGGATAAAGAAGAAGCAGCAACATTTCCAGATAATTCAAAAGAATTCTTAGAAAGTTTTAATCAAATGCTAAATGAAGGTTCACCCTTAAATATTGAAGTTAAAGCTCCAGCAATAGATTTAAATAAAGTAGAAATTGTAGAATTAGGAAAAAATTTAGATGCTCCAATGAATTTAAGCTATTCCTGTTATACTGGTGAAGATAAACATTGTGGTGTTTGTGAATCATGTATGCGAAGAAAAAGAGCATTTATAGATGCAAATATCCCAGATCCAACGGAGTATGAACAATAAAAAAATGATAGTCTGATGTGTACTATGAAACGAGATGTAATAATAGCCCAATTAGGAAGAATATTTATAATAATAGCAATATTATTATCAGTAATCAATGCCTTCTATTGGAAAAATAATATCATTGATGCAGTATCAGTAATTTTTGCATTTTTATCCTTAGTCATGGTACTATATGTATCACGCAACTTTAGAAAAGATTTAATGTCAGGTAACCTTAATTCTGCATTCAATCAACAAGCAGCACAAGATCAATTATTCAATTTAGTTTATAAATCTACAATAGAAAATAATTTTGAATCATTACCTATGTCAGTTGAACAACAAGTCAAAGAAACAATGCCCTATGTAAGTATAGATCAGTTATTGAAAGTCTATGATTATATGTTAACAATTCCAAAAGAAATGAATATTTTTTATTATAATCAACACTTCAATAGTCAAAAAAACTTAAACGAATCAGCTCCACTTATTAAAGCATGGATAAAAACCAACTTTTATTGGATGAATGATGAAAATTTAGATTTAAGTTTTAACTACTTTTTTAAACAATAAAAATAATGTTTTAAAATAAAATAAAAAAAAGAGAAAGGAGAATATTATAAAAAGTATGGTAAATTTATTTAATTACCATTAATGTGTCGCCAGCGTTTACAGTGTCTCCTTCTTCTACAAAAATTTCTTTAATGATACCATCACTATCAGCTTGAATATCATTTTCCATTTTCATAGCTTCTAATACAGCGACAACATCTCCTTCTTGAACTTTATCTCCAATATTAACTTTAACTTTTAAAACCATTCCTTGCATTGAAGAAGTTAATGCTCCTTCAACAGGAGTGAATGGTCCTTTATCGGATTCACCAATTTCCATAAATCCTGTAGGCATGATTTTAACATCAAAAACATCACCATCAACTTCAACAGCATATTCTGTTGGAATAGCAAGTTCTTCATTAGACATATTTGCTTGTTTAGGAGATAATAATTCTTCTTCTTCTACTTCACCTTTTAAGAATTTAGTAGCTACAGCAGGGAAGAGTGCAAGAGTAAGAACATCTTCTTCTTTACTAATTAATCCCTTTTCTTCTCCTTCTTTTCTGAATTTTTCAAGTTCAGGTTCAAGTAAATCTGCAGGTCTGCAGGTAATAGGTTTTTCATTACCTATAATTTCTTTAGCTATTTTTTTGTTTATTGGAGCAGGAGGTCTACCATAATTACCTTTCATATACTCTTTAACTTCATTACTAACATTTTTGTAACGTTTTCCACCAAGTACATTCATTACAGATTGAATTCCTACAATTTGACTAGTAGGTGTCACAAGTGGAGGGTATCCCATATCTTTTCTAACACGAGGCATTTCTTCAAGAACATCTTGATAACGATCAAGAGCATTTTGTTCTTTTAATTGGGAAACAAGGTTAGAAAGCATTCCTCCTGGAATTTGGTAAGTTAATACATCAGTATCAATACGTTCAGCTATAGGGTCAATTAAACTAGAATACTTTTGACGAATTTCTTCGAAATATTTTTTAATATGATTTAATTTTTTCAAATTCAATCCAGTAGCATATTCAGTACCTTCTAATGCAGCTACAATAGTTTCAGTAGGAGGCTGACTAGTACCCCATGCAAGTGGAGATATAGCAGTATCTAAAATATCAACACCCGCTTGACAAGCAGCATAATAACTAATAGGGCTTATACCACTAGTACAATGGGAATGTAGATTGATTAATAAATCAGTTTCATCTTTTAATCTTGTAATTAATTCATATGCTGTTGCAGGATCCATTAATCCAGCCATATCTTTAATGGATAATGAATCACATTCAAGTGCTTCTAACTCTTTAGCTAGCTCAACATATTTGTCTATAGTGTGGACAGGACTTATTGTGTAACTTATTGTTCCTTGTACATGTGCACCAGCATTTTTAGCTACTTTAATAGATAATTCCATATTTCTTACATCATTTAAAGCATCAAATATTCTGAAAACATCTACTCCATTTTCATAAGATTTTTCAACAAATGCTGTTACAATATCATCAGGATAATTTTTATAAGCAAGTAAGTTTTGACCTCTAAGTAACATCTGAATAGGTGTTTTGGTAATGTTTTCTTTTAATGTTCTTAGTCTTTCCCAAGGATCTTCATTTAAGTAGCGGATACAACTATCAAATGTTGCTCCTCCCCATGCTTCTAGTGAGAAAAAGCCAACATTATCTAATTCCTCAGCTATAGGGACCATATCTCTAGTTCTCATTCGAGTAGCTAAGAGGGATTGATGTGCATCTCTTAATGCAGTTTCTGTTATTTTTGTTTGTTTCATGACTTTTACACCTCTATAATCAGGTTAAAAATAATAAATCAGCTAATAATTAATTATTTTTGATAAAATATATTATTTTACAAAATTAATCTCTTATAAATTTTTTCATTAACTATTATTATGTTACTATTTTTTAACTAAAATAGTTATTGATTTAATTTTTTTATAAAACATCAAAAATATACAAAATTAAAAATTTTAAAAAAAAGTAGGTGGAAATTTCAAATTCATTTAAAAAATAAAAAAAGAATATAAAAAAGAATTGAATTTTGTTTAATATTTTTCCTTTTTATAATACTTTTAATGAAAAATATAATTTAAGTGAAATAAATTTTTAAATCTCTTCACTATTCATTACATTTTCACTTGTATTTTCAATTGAGACAGGCTTTTCAAGGGGTTTAATTTTTCGAGCTATCCATAAACCAATAACTAAATTCCCTATCACAAGGAAACCATTATATCCTAAATAAAGATTAGGATATTGTATAAGATTATAACTTACGAAATGTCCGGCATAAACAGCAGTTGTTAAGTAAGTAAATAAATCAAAAATACTATGTAATAAAATTACACTTAATAAACTTCTTGTTCTAAGGAAAACAGCCCCAAGAATTATTCCCGCAGTCATTGCATATACAACTTGAACTAAAGTATCTATTAATGGAGCATGAGTTAAATTAATTAAATGAGCAAGACCAAAAAATACTGCAGCTAAAATTAAAGCTTTATAAATACCTTTCTTACTATACCCATAATTCAACATTAAATTCTGCAGAATCAACCCTCTCATAAATACTTCTTCATAAATTCCAACTGCAAAAGAATAGATTATTGCTCCAATTATAGGGGCTAAAGCAAAATTTAACGGATTATTATAATTTAAACTTAAATAAATTACTAATTGAATAACACCTGTTAAAATTACAAAAGAACCTAATTTAAGCCCTAAACCTAAATTATTTTTACTAAAAAGTTTACTATTAAATAAACCTAACTTTTTAATAATTAAAATAGCAATTACAGCCATCACTAATTCTGAAACAATTTCCGTCACATAAGGTAAGCCTTGTGATAAATTAAAAGATTTGAAAATGGTGCTTAATATCATCCCTAAAATTAAGAATAATATTAAAGAAAATAGTGTGAAAATTATAGGGCTTCTTCTATTAAAAACTTTTTTATCACTTATATTAATCACCTCAAATTTTATTTATTATACTTTTTTTAACCCTATTTAATCAAAAATATTATTTATTTAAAGTATATGCTTTTTAAATTTAGTTCTAATAACTTTTAAAAGTTTTGATTAAAAATTTTTATAATAATTTAATTTAAACTCTAAATTTCCGAATTTTTTTAATAAAAAATTATTATTTAATAAAAAATATAAATAAAAAAATAAGGGATAAAATGGTTAGTAAAAAAGATTATTTAAAATCTGATAAAACATTAAACAGACCCACAGATATAAACTTACCCTATTTTGCATATGGACTTTTTAAACCAAACCAATTAGCTTACAATAAGATTCATGACCTTGTTCTAAAACATCACTCCTCTAAAGTAAAAGCAGAAATGTACATTAAAGATGGAATAGTCCTCCTAAAAATTAATGAAAACACAAAAACAACAATTAATGGAGAATTATTCTATTTTAAAAAAGGTGACGAAAAAGAAGCTTATGACAGAATTAGAGTATTTGAACCTAAAAAATTTTATAAATGGCAAAAAACTACTGTAATAATAAATAATCAAGAAGTAAAAGCAAATGTGCTTGTGGGAGTAAATATAAAAAACAGTAAATTATTAAGTCAAAACAATTTCGAATATGAAGATCCCTTCTTCAATGAAGCATTAAATGAAATAGAATTAATATTAAATGAAGATGAAAAAAATCAACAAAATAACGAATGGATAAACTCTGATAATATACAACATATTTTCAGACTTCAAATGGCTTATCTTTTACTATGGACATGTATTAAACGATTCTCTTTCTTAAAATATCCATTAATAGATAATACAAATAACCAATATAAATTAATAGCAAAAGAGCCAGCATTCGAAAAAACACTCAAAAATTTAGTTAAAGAAAAAAGACAAATATATTCATCTAATTATTTAAATGAAAGTATATTAAACCCAGAATCCCCAGAAAAATCTTTAGACTATTATCATGATTTAAGGTTTTATGGAGTTCATAAAGAAACAGTTTTAGAAGATTATAAAATAATTAAATCTTCACTAAAAGAATTATTAATTATTTTTAAAGAAATAATAGAATATTCAAAACATGAATTTGAATAAAAAAAAGTTTTAAAAAAAAGTATTATTAAGAATTGAAAGATTAAATTATCTTTCAAGTTCTCCTTTAATAAACTCTTCAGTTTTTTCTGCAGCAATATCATCAGTATATTGCACAGGAGGATGTTTCATAATATAAGAAGAAATAGAAGTTAATTGACCACTAATACCTCTTTCTAAACCTAATTTACAACAACGTACAGCATCAATAACACATCCTGCACTATTTGGTGAATCTTCAACACTTAAACGTAATTCAATATTCATAGGAACATCACCAAAAGTCTTACCTTCCATTCTTAAGAAACATAACTTATTATCATTTTGCCAAGGAACATAATCACTAGGACCAATATGAATATTATGATCTTCTAATCTTTGAGGAACAACAGCTTGAACTGCTTCAGTTTTAGATTCTCTCTTAGAACTTAAACGTTCATGATTTAACATATTAAGGAAGTCAGTATTACCTCCAGTATTTAATTGATAAGTTCTATCAAGAGTAACTCCTCTTTCTTTAAAAAGATTAGCTAAAGTTCTATGAGTAATAGTTGCACCAATTTGTGCTTTAATATCATCTCCAACACAAGGAATACCTTGGTCTCGGAATTTTTGCTCCCATTCCGGGTCACTAACAATAAACACAGGCATACAATTTACAAAAGCAACACCAGCATCAAGACAACATTGGGCATAAAATCTTGCAGCCTTCTCAGATCCTACTGGAAGATAATTTAATAATATCTCAGCACCACTATCCTTTAAAACTTCAACTACATCACACGGTTCTTCATCACTAATTAAAAAAGTATCATCAGCCCCATACTCTTTCATATGAGGTGCAACACCATCAAGAACTTCACCCATTGAAACCTTAACATCACTTTCAGGAATATTCTCATTAAATACAGTAGTACAATTAGGCTTTTCAAAAATAGCTTTGTCAATAGTTTTTCCAACTTTTCTTTGATCAATATCAAATGCTGCAACTACTTCAATATCTCCAGGCTCATAATCTCCAATTTTCCAATGCATTAAACCATTAGAATCCTCTGCTGTTTTATCTGAATAATAATAAATACCTTGAATAAGTGAGCTGGCACAATTCCCCATACCAACTATAGCAATTTTAATTTTGTCTGTCAATTACTTTCACCTTAAAATTATTTGTAAAATAAAATCTTAACTGTTTAAAATTAAGAATATAAATATATTAATTAATATTTCATTTTCATTTTATTTAAATATAATTTAATATTGTTTAAATTCACATAAATATAAAGTATAAAAAAGATTTATCTTATAAAATGTAAATTAATAATAAGAATTAAGAATACTTCAACTGGAGATTAATAAATAATGAAAAAAGTACTACTTATAGCTTTTTATTTCAACCAAACCAATGAAATAGCTTCAAAAAGACTAAGAGCATTAGCTAAATACTTACCACAGTATGGATGGGAACCAATAGTAATAGTCCCAGATTTAGGTAACTTAAACATGGAAGGAATAAATTGTAACGTAGTACAAACTCCATACATCGATATGATGGATAAATGGATGGGAAAAAACAAATCAAATCTTTCAGATGAATCAGAAAAACAAGAAACCATAATAAAAGATTCAACAAGTGTAAATAACCAAGTACTAAGTAAAATAGTTTCAATTGCTGGAGAAATCTTTGCTTATCCTGATGGAATGAAATATTGGTACAAGCCAACTATGGAAGCAGCATCAAAAATAATAGAAGAAGAAAATATAGATGCCATAATCACTTCATCATGGCCAGTAACCTCACATAAAATAGGTAAAGACTTAAAAATAAAATATCAAATACCTTGGATAGCAGATTTACGGGATCTTTGGAATATGAATCCTTACATATCCCACACCCATATACGAACCTACTTTGAAAAACGTTTAGAGATTAAAACATTTGAACAGGCAAATGTATTAACAACTACAACACCACTTGCAGCAGAAACATTATCTAAACTACACCCCAATAACATAATTGTACCAATATTGTCAGGTTTTGATCCTGATGATTTTAAAAAATTAAACATCACTAAAACAGTAACTAATGATAAATTAAACTTAACATATGCCGGATCATTATATCAAGGAAAAAGAGACCCAACAATACTTTTTAAAGCATTAAAAGAATTAATAGATGAAGGATTAATAGATTCAAATAAAATTAAACTAAACTTTTATGGGGAAACTGGAAACCTAAAAGAATTAAAAACAAAATATGAATTAAATGATATTGTAAATATTGGAGGTTTTTTACCTCATGATGATGTTCTAATGAAACAAGCAAACTCAGATGTACTCCTTTTAATTAGCTGGAATAATCCAAAAGAAAAAATGTTCATTCCAGGAAAAGTATATGAATACTTAGCATTAAAAAGACCGGTATTATCAATTGGATATCAAGAAGGATCTCTTAAAAATTTAATTGAGGATACAAAAATGGGTGCTCATGTATCAAATTTAAAAGATACAAAAAATGCACTTCTTAATTTTTATAATGAATTTATTTCTAATGGGCAAGTTGAATTTAAAGCCAATGAAAAAGTAAATGTTTATTCTATGATTCAAACAGCTGCTAACTTCGGAAAATTATTAGATAATCTTTAAATCAATTAATTATTTTTTTAATAGAAATTAAATAATATGATGAGAAAAAATATTAAATAATTATATTATTACTTTTATGGAGATTAGTTAATGAACACTTATTTGGAAATCACAAGACCCAACAATGCAGTAATGGCGGCTGTAGCTGTATTACTAATGGCTATTATAGATTTTAACTATAGAATACCCATAATATTAGGGTTCATAACAGTTCTCTTTGCTACTGCTGGAGGAAATGTTATAAATGATTTCTTTGATTATAAAATAGATAAGATTAACAAACCAGAAAGACCAATACCTTCTGGAAGAATAAGTCTTAAAAATGCTAGAAACTATGCATACTCTTTATTTGTCCTTTCAAGTTTAATAAGTATAGTAATTAGTTATTTAGTTGCAAATATTGCTCCATTTATAATAGTTGTACTTTGTTGTTTAATCATGTATTTTTATGCACGTAACTTCAAAGCAATGCCTTTAATAGGAAACATGGTTGTAGCAATACTAACAGCAATGTGCTTCATTCTTGGAGGAGTAATACTTGCGTATGATACAAAATCATTCAATATTTTAACTATATCTTATGCATTAGGATTTTTCGCATTCTTCATGACATTAGCACGAGAAATAACAAAAGACATGGAAGATGTTGAAGGAGATAAAATCGAAAATGCAAGAACACTACCTATAGTAGCAGGATGTAAAATATCCAGTATACTTGCAGCAATATTAATAATCATAACAGCTCTTTTCAGCCCAATACTATACATTGAACATATATTTAGCATATACTACCTTATAGTGATGATAATACCAATTCTACTATTTTTATATTGTGCATATACTATACTAAAAAGTCAAACACCAAAAACTTGTGGTAAAGTTTCAAAACTTTTAAAAATAGGAATGTTGATAAGTTTTGTGGCTTTCATAATTGGAATAATACCAATTTAAAAAAAAATAAAAAAAAGATTAAGAATTGGAATTAAAAATTATCCAATTCCAATTTCATTTCCATCCTTGTCAACTTCATGTCCAGCACCTTCAATAACATTTCCATTTTTATCATAGGTCACATAACCACTTTCAGTAGTACCATTAGAGTTAGTTTTACTCCATGTAACCGTTTTACTGCCGTCATTATTAGTTGTAGTTGTTGAGGAATTTGAATCCGCTACACTTCCATTAGAATCACTATGGGAAATATTAACAGATGAATTATCTCCTGTAACATTGGTGGAATTATTTGTGGTATTTAAAATTGAATTTTCACCATTTGAAGTGAAAACTGCAGCTCCAACAGCTGCTATTGCAACAATTAAAATAATCAAAATTAAAATGATTGTGCTTGATTTATTCAATTAAACCACCTCCATACTTTTTTTAAAAATTTTAGTATCAATATATTATGAACATCTACTTATTAAATATATCCTTTTTTAAAAACAGTTAAATGAAAATCAAAACATAAATAACTTATCATTTGTCTTTTAAATCATTTTAAAAAAAATAAATAAATAAGAATAATACTATAAACATTTATAAAATATTGAAAATTTAATAAAATAAAAATTTATTATTAACTTACAAATCAGAATATACTCATGCAATAAACTAATCTAAAAAGGAATCATACTTTTTGATAAATATCAACTTCACCAATCTTTTTAACTTCCTTAAAATGAGGAATATTCAGAGTTTTATCTTGAGCAATATAATATTTCGTATTGTTAGCTAGCATTTGCTCTGAAAAAGTTGAAGGATTCACCTGAGTAGTAACATATTTAACTCCTTTTTGAAGATACCAAGTATATATTGGTCCTCTATCTGCCCAAATAACTGCAGAGCTTAAATTACTATCATGAGCTTCTAACCAAACCACACTATCTTTTTCATTATTCACTAAAGGATCATTTTTATTCACAGTTAAATAAGCAAAACTCATAACAAGAATTATACAAATAAACAATACCGGGATGATTTGTTTTAAACTAATCTTCTTAATATGGTATGGTTTTAACTTTTCACATAAAATACTTAAACCAAATGTTATGAAAAATGCTAAAGCTGGAGCAAATGCAGTAGCATATCTATCAACTTTAGTTAAATGAGCTGAAAGAAATATCATATGTCCCATAAACCATCCAATCATCATCAAATCATAAGTAAAAGATTCATATTTGACCTCATGTGTTTCATTATAATTAACAAGAATCTTATTAAATGTTAAACTGAAAATAAAGATACTTACAAAAAACAATATTTCACATTTAACAAATGATACAGTACCTGCAACTGCAAATGAAACAATCATTCCAACAATTGAAGCAAATAAAATAATATAAAATACTGGTTTTGGAATTTTAACTTTACTAATAAGATTATCCCAAAACCCTTCACCATAACTTAAATCAATTCTAGAATCAATTGAATTATAAGATTCACTTAAAACTTTACTAAAATAGTATAATGCATAAACGATTCCTAAAACACAAATAATCAATAAAATAATACCAATTAAATGATTAGGATTATAAATATAACGAGGGAGGTTACTAAAATAATATAATAAATTATTTCCTTTATGTTTACGGATTGCAAAAGCAGATCTTGTAGTAGTTGATGAAATATCTTCAGCTTGACTTAAAAAACCAAATGGTAATTTATTGCTCAAATAAAAATAAAAGAATGGAATAGTAAACAATAAGCCAATTATTACCCCACCAACAATATTCTTAATATATTTCTTAATATTACTAATAATATCCTTTTGAGAGAGGAAATAAAGTATCATTACAGCGAAAACAACCGCTCCAGTATATTTAGCAAAAAATGTTAAAATACTCAAAGGAAAAGCTAAATAAAAATACTTTTGGTCTTTTTTAATAGCTTTAATAAAAAAGT
>Ga0116193_1002434_pt1 | contig 14150 bp, 12 predicted proteins | sample AD_UKC115_MetaG_FD_89892 | JGI IMG/M metagenome (GOLD analysis project Ga0116193, IMG submission 89892) | Active sludge microbial communities of municipal wastewater-treating anaerobic digesters from Hong Kong - AD_UKC115_MetaG | ecosystem: Engineered > Bioreactor > Anaerobic > Digestate... | reverse complement strand
GGCGGATATCGTATGGGTCCGGGAACGATCGAAGATGCTATGCTGCATGACGGCCTGGTTGACCGCCTGGTTCCCGGCCACATGGGTCTGACGGCGGAAAACATAGCCGAGCAATATGGCATCACCCGTGAACAATGTGATGAATTGGCTTTGATGAGCCACCAGCGCGCCACCAAAGCTGTCCAGGAAGGAACCTTTGCAGCTGAAATTATCCCGGTGGAAATCAAGAGCAAAAAAGGCAGCACCTTTTATGAAAAAGATGAGCACATGATCCCAGATGCCAGTTTGGAATCTATGGCTAAGCTGCCTTCAGCCTTCAAAAAAGGCGGCGTAGTTACCGCTGCCAATGCCTCCGGCATTAATGACGCTGCTGCTGCCGTGGTGGTCATGTCCAAGGACAAGGCCCAGGAACTGGGCGTCAAACCGCTTATGAAGATGATTAATATCGCTGCTGAAGGCGTGGCCCCCGAAGTCATGGGTCTGGGACCGGCAGTAGCTATTCCCAAATCGTTGAAGCTGGCGGGAATAAAGTTTGAAGATGTGCAGTACTGGGAAATAAACGAAGCCTTTGCCGCTCAATTTCTGGGTGTGGGTATAATGCTCAAGGAAGAGTTTGGCATGGAACTGGATATGGAAAAATGCAACCATAATGGCTCCGGAATTGCCCTGGGCCACCCGGTTGGCTGTACTGCCTTGCGCATCATTGTTTCCCTTTATTACGAAATGGAACGACTGGGCCTTACCCTAGGTGGTGCTTCACTATGCGTAGGCACCGGCCCGGCTCTGGCCTCATTATGGACCCGGGATATATAGCCCGTATTTACATGGGGGAGAAAAAAGAATAATGGGGGGTACAAAATAGATGGCTGCCAATTTTGCTTATCTGAATACCAGAGACCTGGAATTCATTATTCAGGAATGGCTTCCCACCGAAAAGGTGTTCAACTATGACCAATTCAAGGACTACTACTCCAAGGAAGATGTCAAGGCATTCCTGCAACCTATTCTGAAAATGGCCAAGGAAGTAGTGGAGCCAACCAATGAGGACGGCGACAAAAACCCGGTCAAGCTGGAAAACGGCCAGGTCACCCTGCCTAAAAGCTTTGGGCCCCTGTTTAAGATGTTGCAATCCGAAGGTTGGGGTACCAGCAATATTGACCGCTCCGAAGACGCCCTGGTTATGCCTCATGTTCTCGCCGCAGCAGTAAACGAACTGCTCTGCGCCGCCAACCCGGTCTTTTATCCTTATATTTTGCTGACCAGCGGTGCCGCCGACCTTATCCAGAGCTTTGCCGATGAAGATTTGAAGGAAGTCTTTCTACCCAATATGATGGACGGAACCTGGTCGGGAACCATGTGCCTGACTGAACCCAGTGCCGGTTCCGACGTAGGTGATATCCTTTCCAAGGCTTTCCCCACCGATGATCCACGTATTTTCAAGATAAAAGGACAGAAAATCTTTATTACCGGTGGAGACAATGATTTCACCGATAATATTATCCATCTCTATTTGGCCCGGGTGGAAGGTGCCCGTCCCGGCACTGCGGGGATTTCCCTCTTTATCGTACCCAAGTTCTGGGTCAACCCGGATGGAAGCCAGGAAGATAATGATGTAATTACCACCGGTGCGGAACATAAGCTGGGACAGCACGGCTCCTGCACGGCTGCTCTTTCCTTCGGAGAAAATGGCAACTGCCGGGGCTGGCTGCTGGGCAAGAATCCGCTTACCAATGAGGGCCGAGGGGAAGGAATGGCCCAGATGTTCCAGATGATGAATCTGGCGCGCATGGAAACTGGACATATGGCCCACTGCTGTATCGCCAACGCCTTCTATAACGCCCGTGATTATGCCAAGGAAAGGGTACAGGGCCGTCCCTTTACCAATCCCCGGGGAGATAGAGTAACCATCATCAACCACGAAGACATCCGCCGTACCCTGATTATGGGCAAGGCCCACATGGAAGCTACTCGGGCCATGCTGATGAAAGCCTTGTTCTATTTTGATATCCGCGAACATGATCCCGATCCCGAGGAACAGCAGAAAGCCCAATTCTATGTAGAGGTTGCCACCCCACTCTGCAAGGCCTATCCCAGCGATGAAGGCTGGTGGCTCTGTGGAGAGGCCATTCAGGCCTATGGCGGCTATGGCTTCTGCGAAGAATATCCAGTAGCCCAGATTGCCCGGGACATTAAAATCTATTCCATCTGGGAAGGCACCAACTTCATCCAGTCCCTGGATCTGATCGGGCGCAAAATGGGTATGGGCAAAGGGGCGGTTTTTGCCGCCTTTGTCAAGGAAATCCAGGACTTCTATGATACTAATAAAAACACTCCCGGACTGGAAAAAGAGTTCCGCAACCTGGGGCGGGCTCTGGAAGCCTACGGGGAAATCCTCCAGACCCTGGCCGAATGGAAGAGCAGCAACCCGTCACTCATTCCCACCTATTCCCGCCGGGTGCTGACAGCCACTTCCCAGCTCCATGCCGGACACCTGCTGCTGGATCAGGCTCTGCTGGCTCAGAAGAAACTGGCGGAGCTGCCAGCCGATCACTATGACGTCAACTTCTACAAAGGCAAAGTGGAAGCGGTCCGCTGGTACCTGCGCAATGTGGTTCCCCATATCAATTATGTAGCGGCTGTGGTTACCGATGCGGACACCTCCGCCCTGGACATTCCTCTGGAAGCCTTTGATTACTAAATAGTGCCCAAAAAACCTCCGCCTTTTATAGGCGGAGGTTTTTTTACACCAAAGACACAAGGGGACGTTTTTGTTGTGTCATTAGGCTCTTTTTACGATGTTAAAGCTTACCCCCGTCAAGCGTGATATTTGTCTTATACTCAAACCCTCAATAGATTTAAGCTGGTGAAGAATCCTATCTCGTTCGGATTTGGGCATTTTTTGTAAATCAGCTTTAGGTATTCCTCGTAGCATTTTTTCAATAATTTGTTGAGCCTGTCCATCCGTTATGGATTGCATTTCGTAAACGTCAAGACAATCGTCAGAAGTCCCAAGTTCACTAAACCAACGAAAGGACACGATGGCTTGCTCTGGTTCATCTGCAAATAAGCTTAAAATAAACGCAGTGCTAGTTAGTCCTGGTAAATGGTCTCTGCCTCCGAAATAAACTTTGCAACTGCTCCACTGATAAGTATCGGCACTAGATGATAGGCCAGCCTTGACTGGATTCTGATGGATGTAGCGAATGACTGTTTTTAAATAAATATCATCTTCAACGGTTTCACTTTTAAAGCGGTTTTCGAAAACGTGACCGGAATGTCCATATTTATTGTTATAATAATAGGCATAGCTCGAACCCAAACGATGCATTATCTTTGAAATACTAATGCTATCTTCTTGGACAAGAAGATGAATATGATTAGTCATTAAACAATACCCCATTATGGTTGCAGAGCTTTCTTCACTAATCCGTGCCAATGAGCGCAGGTAATGATAGTAGTCTTCATCTTCATGGAAGAGCGTGGTACGGTTGGATCTGCGTGCGATTAGATGGTAAATACCTGTATGGCTTCTTTGTCTTGGTAAACGTGGCATTTTACTACACCCCTTTTAACTATAACGCATATAGTCGGAATGACACAACAAAAACGTCCCCCTGTGTCGAACCGTCCCCCCAAGCAGCGTTGCCACTAATCCCAGCAATAACGAAAACACCAACCAGCGCTTCATTTTTTTAAACTCCTTTTCATTGCTGACTTTTTAACGCCACTCACTCTATCAAATTATGTATGTGATGTATATCACTAGCCAATAAATTGCTGGCTGATAATAAAATCATCTTGTCTTTAATTACTTTATGACAACAAAATCCTTTCACAAAACTTAAAAACTTAAATGCTATACCCCAGCCTACTTTCCTGGGAGAGGCTATATCGGTATGCGGTGACGGCAGAGCTACTGATGACAACTAGGGCGAGTCAGCCCGTAATTTATTGGCATAGCTAAAGCCCAGAATGACCCAAAAAACTGGCATAATCATGACCACATCTATATTGAAAAATCCTTGCAGCAGATAGGCCATAATCATGCTAAATAAAACCTCCTCCTGGAAATTTCCGGGGCGCTTCACCACCTGCGCCAGGAAGAGAAGAAAAGCCAGCAACCCGAAGATCCCGGTGGTTATGAGCAACTCCAGGTAAATGTTATGGGTTTTATCGGCCAGCTCCCCGGTCTTTAGAATAATATTTGCATACCTGAGGTTTTCCGGCCCCATCCCCAGTGCCCAGTAAGAGGGAAACAGCTTTATGCTTTCTTTCCAGATCTCCATCCGTCCCGCTCCCCCCTCGTCTTCCAGACGCAGGGAGGACTGCACTTCCGGTTGTATACTGATGATACGGCTTAAAATAGCATTATCCCGCGTGGGTGCCATAGTGCAGAAAACCACCATGAACACCAGGGTCAGGTGGATTAGTGCTACCATCCGGCTATGGCTTTTTCGTACCCGCAGCAGAATAAATATAAACATTATTAAACCAGCCAGCCAGGTTCCCCGGGTCATGGAGACCAGCAACCCGGCAAACAAAAGGCCCGCCGCGATAAGCCACACCGGTCTTTTTTCCTCCAGATAAAACCACATGGGCGCCGGGAGCAAAAACACCATATAGGTACCCAGGAAATTAGGGTTGCCCATGGTTGAGGCAATCATCCAGCTGCGGAACTCTTCACGTGGCACCAGTCCTAAATTCAGCCATTGCAGGATAGCCAGTACCGCTACGATTACTCCACCCCAAATAAGTGGCTTAAACAGGGGAAACTGCTGCCGATAACGCGCGGCCAGTAAGAACAGGATGGCACAGAACAGGTAAGTGCTTAGTCCTGTAGAACGATAGGTATCCATCCAGGAATTTATGGGGTCGATGGAAAACGCTGTGGATAGGCTGAGCAGAGTCAAAAAAAGCAGGAGGGTTCCATAATGTCTCCAGTCGGCCCTTTTCATAGTTTGGGAAAGAACGTATAACCCCAATAAAGCCGCCAGTACCAGAAATAGATAACGGGGCATATAAAAATAGTCAGGACCGATGGGCACCACGATGAGCGGGTAGATGCCTAATATGAAAAACAGTATAGCCCGGCTCCGGGAATCCGTATATTCCCCCATCCTTAAACATCCCTCCCTTCCCCCGTCGGGGAGTCCTCTTTACTATTTTACACGACTTTTGCAAATACCTTCTTACCGTGTAAAAAAACGGCAGGCATAATCAGTATTCCGGAAGCTCTGCCAATCTTTCCTGTCCTTCCCCCGCTATCCAATTTTTACTTTCCCTGGCCGGTTGACCGGAACCGTGGTTCTATTGTAAGATAACTTCACAGAACAACTGTTCGGGTGGGGTTTTATGCGTCAGATTGCTTGTTGCAAAATTTCCCATAACGTTCCCCGTCAACCTTTTCTACAAGCCTGTGCTGCTCTTACCCCGCTGGTGGAGCCACAGGAAGAGGTGGTTTACCTTGACCTGAGCGGCTGCGGCCCGGCCCGTGAACTACTCCGCGGGTTGGCCGCCAGGGTACAGGAACTACCCCTTTCCCCTCTGCGGATTGGTCTGGCTACTAATAAGCTGATAGCCCGTCTGGCTGTTGATAGCCCGTCCCGGCTGCCGAAACATATTGGCCGGCATGAGAACCATCCCCGGTACACAGGGGTGGAAATCTTCCCCGGGAAAGAAGCCGAATTTGTGGCCGCTCTTCCCTTGCCCGCCTTTCCCCATCTAGACCAAAGACTGATGAAAAAACTCTCCCGCCTCGGCTTTACCCGAGTGGGAGAAGTAGCCGCCCTCACTCCGGCTCAATTGCATCGTATCCTGGGCAATGTATCTCCCCTTCTTTACCAGCAGTTGCAGGGGAATGACCCCACGCCGGTACTGGGTCTTTACCCGCCGGAACGATTAACCTGCCTGGTTGCCGTGGAAGGAGTGGTGGACCAGGTAAAAATGAAGGCCCTCCTGCAGGATCTGGCCGCCCTTCTGAGTAAGCAGCTGGCATCACGCCATGCCTGCTGCCGCCTTATCAACCTGGAACTTACCCACCCGGCCGGAAAAAGCCAGGACTCCCGGGAACTGGCCGGCGGCTGTTCCTCCCCGGAGCGACTGGTGCATATTTTGGAATCCTTGCTGGCGCGGATATGGAAAGAGAACCCGGTGAATACCGTGCAGGTTAGCCTGGAGAAGCTATCCCCCCGGGAGTGGCAGGAACCTGACCTTTTCCTGCTCCCGGAAAACAGCCGGCAAAAAACGAAGGATCGCCGCAAACAGGCCCTGGACAGCTTATATGACCGTTTCCCCGACTTGCTGGTACAAGGCCCCTCCACTGACCGTCGGGAGCAGTTGCTGGCTCTCTGGGACCCCTGGCGCTTCCCGGGGAGGCCATTGCATGAGTAAGTTGCGTCACCAGACCCTGCCGGTCAAAGTTAACCGCCAGGGAACCCCCCTGTGCTTAACCCTGCCTAGCGGATATGTAACCGTGGAAAAAATACTGGAATGCTGGAAGGACACCGGCTGCTGGTGGCAGGGGGAAAGCGAAAAGCAATTCTATCGCCTGCTGGGCCAAAACGGACTGCTTTGCGAAATCTACCGGGATTTAAAAAGCCAGGAATGGTTCCTGTATAAGATCTATGATTGATTCCACTGCAAAAACTCTATTTGGTGGATGGGGCGAGAGTGCCCCCCCGCAAGGATGCGACTGGGAACGCCCCCCTGGGGCAGCGAGACGAGCAGCTGGTGTTGACCATGCGAAGTCTTGGCGACGGAATATTTATGCATCCAAACCAGGGCATTATTACCTTTTGCAGTGGAGCCATGATTAATAAGTATCAAAAACATCCATCTACAGGAGAAAGAAGATGCGTTTTGTTCACCTGCATACCCATACCCCGTTTTCCTTCCTGGATGGAGCCAGCTCCATTGAGCTCCTGGTAAACCGGGCGGTCGAAATGGAAATGCCTGCCCTGGCTGTTACTGACCACAACAACCTCTGTGCGGCGGTCAAGTTTGCCCGGGCAGCGCGCTCGGCGGGATTAAAAGCCATCCAGGGAGTGGAGTTGACCCTGGCCAACCAGGCCCATGTGACGGTCCTGGCCCGCAACCGGTCAGGATACACCTCTCGGTGTCGCCTGCTCTCCCGCGCCTACCTGCGCTCCCCCGGACAGGAAGCACAGCTTCACCTGGAGGAGCTTGCCGAATTGACTGATTGTATCGTGCTTTCCGGTTGCCGGCGAGGGGAAATTGCCAGTCTGATTCTAAATGGGCAGATCTTGGCCGCGCGGGAGAAAGCCCGGCAGTACCTGACCTGCCTGGGGCGGGGTAATTTTTACCTGGAAATGCAGGATAACCTCTTGCCCGGCAACCACCTGTTAAATCATGCCCTTTTGCAGATAGCCGAGGACCTGAAAATACCACCGGTGGCCACCAATAACGTCCATTACCTGCGCCATGAAGATTTTATTGTCCATGACCTGCTAACCTGTGTGCGTACCCTGAGCCGCGTGGAGGATATCCATCCCTTGCGTCCCTTTAACGGCGAAAATTACTTCAAGTCTCCCCGACAGATGAGCGACCTTTTTTCCTTCTGCCCCCGCGCCCTGGAAAATACCTTGCATATTGCCGAACAGTGTGAAGAACTTTTTTCTTCCCCCAGGCCTTTACACTTTCCCGCCTATGCTCTCCCGGCCGGGAAGGATGCCGCTACCCTTTTGCACCAGTTGGCTTTTGACGGTGCCCGGCAACGCTATGGCCGTCTTCCCCGGGCGGTAACAGAGCGCCTGGAATATGAGCTGGGGATTATCACCTCTATGGGCTTTGCCAGCTACTTCCTGCTGGTGTGGGACCTGGTCCGCTTGGCACGCCGGGAGGGCATTCGCTACGCGGGACGAGGCTCGGCCGCCGACTCGCTGGTGGCCTATTGCCTGTATATCAGTGAGGTGGATTCGCTGGAACGCGGCCTTTTTTTTGAGCGTTTTATGAGCCCGGAGCGTTCCCAGCTTCCCGATATCGATATTGATTTCGAACATGGCCGGCGGGAGCAGGTCATTGATTATGTCTATAAGAAATATGGAGCCGAACGGGTGGCCCGGGTGGCTACCTACAATACCTTCAAGGCCCGCTCCGCCCTCCGCGATATTGGCAAAGCACTGGGCTTTGGCGAGGAGGAGCTGGGTCCCATTGCCAGGACCCTGCCGCACACTTATGCTGACAATATCCGTCCACTCATGCAGACCCTGCCCGAACTGCGCAACAGCCCTCTGTGGGAAGAGCGTTTCCACCTGCTCCTGGATATCTGTGCGAAGATAGCCGGATTCCCCCGTTTTCTGGGGATGCACTCCTCCGGCCTGGTAATCAGTGATTGCCCTCTGGATACCCTCACGCCCCTGCAATATTCACCTTCCGGCCTGGTTATGACCCAGTTTGACAAGGATGATATCGAGGATTTGGGCCTGGTAAAGCTTGATTTACTGTCCCTGCGTACCATGTCAGTAATCAACGACACCTGCCGCGATATAGAAAGCAGCGGTGACCGGCTGGATTATGAGCAGATTCCCCTGGATGACCCGGAAACCTATGCCCTGATCAGCAGTGGGGAGACGCTGGGAGTATTCCAGTTGGAGAGCCCCGCCCAACGGGCCTTGCAGTCCCAGTTGGGAGCCAGCGGTATTGAGGATGTGGTGGCCAGTATGGCCCTGATCCGCCCCGGTCCCATCAAGGGGAACATGGTGGATCCCTACATTGCCCGTCGCCAGGGAAAAGAGCCGGTCACCTATCTGCATCCCCTCCTGGAGCCTATCCTGGAAAAGACCTACGGTGTGATTCTCTTTCAGGAACAGGTTATGGAAATCGCCGTACGGGTAGCCGGTTTTACTCCCGGGGAGGCCGATCAGCTGCGCCGGGTTATGACCCATGCCCGCTCCCAGGCCGGTATGAATGAAATCGGAGAACATTTTGTAACCCGGGCACTGCAAAACGGAATTGACGAAGATATTGCCCGGGAAATATTTGCCTGTATGGCTGGTTATGCCAGCTATGGCTTCTGCGAGGCACATGCCGCCGCTTTTGCCACCACCAGTTATAAAACCGCCTATCTTTTAAAGCATTACCCGGCAGAATATTATGCCGCTCTGCTTAATCACCAGCCGCTGGGCTATTATCCGCCCCATATTGTGGTAACTGCGGCCCGACAGAGGGGTATAAAGCTCTTCCCCCCGGATATTAACTATAGTACCCCGGATTTCCGGGTGGAAGCCCCTTTAACCATCCGCACCGGCTTAAAGCAGGTTAAGGGTATCCGCAGCGGAGAACTGGAATCAATAATGCATGCCCGATCCAGACAGTATTTTTCCTCCCTGCCCGATCTACTTCAGCAGACTCGTCTGCAACAGGACACCCTGGAGAATTTGGTTAAATGCGGAGCACTGGACAGCCTGCACCCCAATCGGCGCCAGCTTTTAAGCCTGCTCCCGGTATTGCTGGAGGAAAACCGGAGCCAAAACCAACCGCGGCTTTTTGACGGCTCATCCGGCCAGAAAATCAGCGATTTCACAGCGGTAGAGAAGTATTCCCTGCAATATGCCATCCTGGGAATAGACACCGGCCCCCACGTTATGGCCCTGCTGCGCCCTCAGCTGCAGAAGCGCGGCATTCTTTCCTCCCGGGAGATCAAGAGTCTGCCTCATAATCACCCGGTGCGGACAAGCGGCCTTTTGTTCCGTCCCCACCGCCCTCCTACCAGGAGTGGTCGAATAACGGTTTTCTTTTCCCTGGAAGATGAGTTCGGCCTGATCGATGGAGTGGTTTTTGAAGAAGTATATTTGCGGCAAGGGGGTATTCTCTTTCAGGAACAAAAAGCCCCCCTGCTGGTCAGCGGCCGCCTGCAACGCAAAGGCCGAGGCGTATCCCTCATCGCCCAGCGACTTTCCTTCCTGGCCTGAGCGGGACAAAAGAACCGTCGAACCGTCCGAAACCACTAAAAAAACCCTATTTGGATGTATAAATATTCAGAAGTTGTTGACGGAGCATGGTAGCAACACCCTGCGAAGGCGAAGCAGCGTAAGGGGGCCAGAAACAGAAAAAGAGGTATACACCTGGTATACCTCCTGGCCTTTTTATAAACCTCAGGGAAATTATTTTTTCTTTTTAGCAGGCTTCTTGGCAGCCTTGGCAGCTTTCTTGTCAACAGCGACGGCCTCTTTGAGTGATTTACCAGGTTTGAAAGCGGGAACTCTGGTGGCCGGAACTAAAATCTCCTCCCTGGTCGCCGGACTCACAACTTTTCTTGCCTTGCGGTCACGGACCTCGAAGCTTCCAAAGCCGATAATCTGAACCTTATCCCCTTTGGCCAGGGCCTGCTGAATGGTGTCAACCATGGCATCAAGGGCTTTGGCAGCATCCTTCTGGGTAATTTCCGCCTTCTCCGCTAAAGATTTTACAAGTTCCGATTTGTTCACAACGAGTCCTCCCTTAAGTTTTTTTAGCCATATTTTACATTCCCCAAAAAAAGGGCAATTCCTGCTAATAAATTTAATTTTTTAAAGATTTTCATAAAATGTTTTAATTTTCAGCTAACTTTTTTGTATTTTGCCAGAAGCCACCGATCTTTATACATTAAAAAGCCCGATATTGCCGCTTTGGTGCTTACAGGACTGAAAAGACTATTCCCACTGCAAAATATGAGCTCGTACCTTGATTTCCGACTGCGCAAAATTCCTGCACTGTTTTTTCTGGAAGCGCCCGGTTCCTAATCGATAACTTCCAGAATGTTAATACTTCGATCTTCGGCTAGATTAAAAAAAGTGTTCCCCACCATCACCATAGGCCGGGTAGGCTGCGACGGGTTCACGTACACCACTACTCCCCGCTGGTTGTTGGATAATAAAACTTCGTTGCCCACATAGAAGTTGGCGACCTTATCGTAAAACACCTTGGTTACCCTGGGATCCAACTTGCCAAAAGATTCTTCCCAGAGGATTTCCGCGGCTGTGTAAGGGGAACGCTTGGAAGAGTAAACCCGATTAGAGGTTACCGCGTCGTAGACATCAGCAACCGCCACCACGGCGATGCAAAGATTGTCACTATACCCCTTGGTACCCATCGGGTAACCTGAACCATCTGCCCGCTCGTGATGAGAAAGTGCAGCCCGGGCAATATTGTCGCTGATTGCTTCGGTATTGGCTAGAAGGTTATAGCCCAGTACCGTATGCTTTTTAATCTCGTTATATTCCTCATCACTCAGTTTTCCGGGTTTGTTAAGGATGGCATCATCAATAAATACTTTGCCGATATCATGTAAAAGGCCTGCTTCTCCGCATTCTCTAATGGTGTCGCGGGAACATTTCATCCACCGCCCCAGGAGAATAGACAGAAGTGCCACATTGACCGAATGGGTAAACAGGTAGTCGTCTTTTTCTTTCATCAGCCGCATCTGCCGGAAAAGATCGGTTTCGTCGAAAACCTGCTCCAACAACAATTCGGTTGTGTCACTTATTTCATTGACATCAAGGGGTTTACCCAATTTGGCTTCCAGCATAAAGGAGCGCACTACATTAAGTGAGTTGCTGTACACATCCTCGAAACTTTGCTGCCGCCCCCCCTGAGGTGTCGCTTCCATAATAAAAACTTCTGTCAATCCCCGCTGGTGGAAGTTGTCCAAATGTTCCTCTAGAATAATGGTTCCTTTGGGGAGCAGAAGTTGTCCGTTAAAGGTAAAAATATCCTTGCCCAATCTGACGCCAGGTTTCAAACTGCTGACTTTAATTTTGAGCATGTTTTTTCCCCTTTACACGGAATACAGTTCTATTCTACATATCGAGGGAAAATCCCTCCTCCTTTACCTCTTTTATATCGACTGAAAACAGGCAGAGCCATATAGGGGAGTAATTTCCACCCGGTCACCCAATTCTTCCCGCAACAATTTCTCCAGAAAAACTACTACAATCTCCTCACTGCCCTGATGTCCGGCATCGATAAGATTCAGACCACCCCACTGCGCATCTCTGGCCTCGTGGTACTTTATATCGCCGGTAATGAGAACGTCAATATCCCCGCCTGTTTGATCAATAAAGGAAGCCCCGGAGCCGCTGATAACCCCTACCTTTTGTACCATCTCGTCCAGCTCTCCGCTTACCCGCAGTGAATCAAGGCCAAGCGCCTTTTTAACCTGGCGGGCCAGTTCCTCCAGGCCAAGTGGTTGAGGAAGCTCACCTCTGCGCCCCGGGCAATATATGCGGCCCTGGTTTTCCAGGCGGTAAATATCATAGGCGACCTCCTCGTAAGGATGAGCCGATGTCATGGCGGTTATTATATTCCGCAGATCCCGCTGGCAAGCCACGGTTTCCAGGCGGTATTCTTCCACTTCTTCCAGTTGGCCAGTCGTACCGATAAATGGGTTGGTATGTTGACCCGGTCGAAAGGTTCCCGTGCCGGGAGAGCGGAAGCTGCAGTCGGAATAATTGCCAATACAACCAGCCCCGGCATCGTTCATAGCCTGGCGAACTTCCTGTACATGGCTGACCGGTACGTATACCACAATCTTGTATAATTCCTCCTGCCGGGCGGGAAAAAGAGGCCGGATTCCTTTAAGCCCCAGTTTTTCGGCCAGGAGCTGGTTCAGTCCGTTTTCCGCCGAGTCCAGGTTGGTATGGGCGGAATAGACGGTGATCCCGGCCATGATTAAGTCCCGAATAATTTGACCCCTCCAGGTACTAAAATCGATATTCCTTATCCCCGTAAAGAAAAGGGGGTGGTGGGTAATCAAAAGATCGACCCTTTGCTGCAACGCGTCTGCCAACACGCGGCGATCCAGGTCCAGGGCTACCGCCAGCCGATGCACGGTCTGGCCAGCTTCCCCCAGCTGCAAGCCGCTGTTATCCCAGGATTCCGCCAGAAAGGGAGGGAAATGCCTCTCCATTATAGCCATGATGTCTTTAACGGTTACCCCCATTGAGCCAATCCTCCAATTCTTTTATTTTTTCTTGCAACTCCGCCAGCAGTACTTCACTATCACTGCGATGTGCCCTGCCCAGGGCTATACTGGCCTGACGGTATTTTTTCAGCCAGCTTAGCAGGTAATCGTCATTACCGCTCTGCCTCAATAGCCAGGGTCCGATATCCTCCTCCAGGGAAGAGAGCGAGTAGGGATGGTGTCCCGGACGGGAGACCAGAACTGGATAATACCTCCCCTTTTCCCGGACCACTTCTTCCTGCAGCAAATGCCAGCCCCTTCCGGCCAATACCCGGCGAAGATGGCCCGCTTTGCTCATGGGCTGCAGAACGTAATACGCAAAACTCTCTGCTTGCTTCCAGTCTTTCTCCAGTATCCCGGCAATGGTATCCCCGCCCAGCCCGGCAATAACGACTGTGGCCACCTCAGCCGGCCCCAGGACCTGCAACCCATCCCCCGGGCGTACTTCGATAGCTTTCTCAAGTCCGTTTGCCTGTACCGTCTGCAAAAGTCGCCGACAGGACTCAGGAGAAATGTCGCTGGCGACCGCCCGGGGCACCCTGCCGTTCTTAACCAGATACACCGGTAATTTGGCATGATCGGACCCGATATCGGCCAGGGGTTGGTTCACTTTAATCATTTCTGCGATACAACGCAGGCGCAGACTTTTCACCGTTTTACTCCAGCGGTAATATTTTCCCCATTATGTACAAAAGCGAGCCGCAAGGCAAGCCCGCCCCCAAAGGGCAACCAAAAACCCGGCCCACATCGGACCGGGTTTTTCTTGCACAGCATATCGCAAAGACTGATAACAAGGTAGCGCCATTACTTTCGCGACAGGCCTTCTATGGCACCTGTGGCAGTTTAACCAGATTTTTCTTTATTTCCTCCACACCCAGTTCCACGTCCTCGGTTTCCCCGGATAGATATTTATCATAAGAAAACAAGTCCAAAAGGCCGTGCCCGCTGAGATTAAAAACTATGGTACGGGCCGCGCCCTCCTCTTTGGCCCGCAGGGCTTCGTCAATAGCATAGCGTATGGCATGGGCAGATTCGGGTGCCGGGACAATGCTCTCCGTTTGCGCAAACAACATAGCCGCCTCAAAGGCGGGGTTCTGCTTGACCGCCACCGCTTCCAGGAGTCCATCATGGTACAGCTGGCTGATCAGTGGTGATTCACCATGATAGCGCAGGCCACCGGCATGGATTCCGG
>Ga0116193_1002433_pt1 | contig 14150 bp, 20 predicted proteins | sample AD_UKC115_MetaG_FD_89892 | JGI IMG/M metagenome (GOLD analysis project Ga0116193, IMG submission 89892) | Active sludge microbial communities of municipal wastewater-treating anaerobic digesters from Hong Kong - AD_UKC115_MetaG | ecosystem: Engineered > Bioreactor > Anaerobic > Digestate... | reverse complement strand
CGAAATGTTTATTCGACGGTGACTTCGGTGCGGCGTACTGAGCGGCCGGAGAATGTGCGGACTTTGCGGCTGGACATCTTGACCGTACCATCTTTGGCGGCGTGAATGGTGAAATTGCGGCTCATGGTCGTGCCGACGCCTGCGCGCTTGGTTGCACCCACTTGGCGGACGATAACTTCACCGTTTTTGACTACTTGGCCGCCGAAGCGTTTGACGCCGAGGCGCTGGCCTTGGCTGTCGCGAGTATTTTTGCTGGTACCCCCAGCTTTGACATGTGACATACATTATTCTCCTTCGAGCGCGGCCATACCACTGGCGGCGCATTGCTGCGTTGCCGGCAGGTAGTCCTCGCTCACCGTACCTTGGTACGGCTCGCTGCGGGCTGCTGCGCGGCGCCTTGCACTGCATCCACCATTGGCATGGCCTAAACAGTGGAGGGTGACGCATTGATTTGTTAAAAATAGAGGTCAGAGGAGTAGTGCTCCAAACCTCAATCTTTGACAGATTATACGCTACATGACCCCTGAAAGTCAACGGGTGGGAGCGGGCTCGCTGCGGAGCAGGCGGACACCGGCGTAGACGAGGGGAGTAGTGAGCAGTGACATGGCGCAGCGGAGCAGCCAATACGGCAGCAGCAGTCCGAATATGAAGGATACATTGGCACCCAAACCGATCTCGAGGGCGTAAAAAGCGGCAGTCAGGAAGACGGCTGAATCGATGAACTGAGAAATGATGTTACTGGCATTGTTGCGGAACCAGAGCGCTCGGCGGTGCATGCGCTTTTTGAGCCGGGCAAAGATGGCGATGTCGAGAAATGCCGACGAGGCAAAAGCGATGATGCTGGCGACAGACATGCGGATAGAGTTATGAAAGATGGTATCGTAGGCAGATTCTGTGCTGAGGGACCGTGCCGAAGGTGTGAGGGCGGTCGCAAGTGTCGTAAAACAGATGAGCAGCACGATCACGAGCAGGCCGGACAGAACCATACTCCGGGCTCGATCACGCCCACGGACTTCTGTGACAACATCAGTAAGGGTAAAGAGCAGCGGCATTAGGAAAATGGCGACGCTGGCACGGAGTGTGTAGTCGCCGAGATGAGCGATGACAAAGGTTTTGGCGCCCATGAGCTCGGCAGCCATGATGCCAAATATGTAGAGTGCAACGACCAAATCCGCTGGTCGTATGAGATTTTTCACCTCTGTTAATTTCGCCATAAGTCTGTAGTGTACCTCACTTGCAGGTCAATGTCACGAGCTCGCGTCCAACAATCTGTCCCTCGCGGTGGTAGATGAGTGGAGTGTTCAAGGTATGTTGGTAGTGTGTTTTTTTGTATCCGAGTTGTTCGAGCTGATCGAGCACTGGCAGGTGGCGAAACGGATTTTTTGCGTACGCGCTCTGCCTGCCGAGGTGCCAAGCGGGGACGGCGATGCAGAGGCGGGTGCCGCGGGGCAGTTGTGGGTGAATGTTTTCGAGAAATTTTTTGACGATGGTATTTACTTGGCTGACGGTTTGTTCTAGCACCTCGCGGCTGGGCCTTTCGGTGAAGGGGCGGCCGAGATAGGCTTCGGAGGCAACGGCGAGAGTGTCGGCTGTCGGGGACTCGATGTTGAGGTCCCACTTGTGGGTGGTGGCGTCACCCGGGACAAGTTTGTAGTTTGTAGTTTGTAGTTTGTAGTGCTCGGATAGCCAGTCGAGGTTGGCGCGGGTATAGTCGATCATACGGGGCTCGAGGTCGGTCCCGTAGGCGTTGTATCCCATGAGCAGCGCCTCTTGGAGCACAACGCCGGTGCCGCAGAACGGGTCGAGAATGCACGTTTCTTGGCTCTTGGCTCTTTGCTCTTGGCTCGTATGAATCGTGCCGCAGGCGAGGTTCACGATGATTTGCGCGAGTTTTGGTGGCAGCATGCCGACGCGGGCGTCGCGTTTTGGCCGGCCGCGGTCACGCAGCGTGTAGCCATCTATATCTTGGACGGCGACGGTACGAGCGATGAGAGTTCTGGAGGGTGCCGCGAGTACGAGCAGCTCGGCACCGTTTTCTTCTGTCAGATGATTGTGAAACACTTGGGCTGTGCTGAGCACCGTCTCGGTACTGGGCACCAGTCGGACTGAGCCGTCGGAGCGACGAGCCCGAATACATTTTTTGAGTGTCAGCCCGACTGCATTGAGCTTGGCAGGGGACACATCGAAACCGATTGCCGATAATCCCAAGTGAAATTTGCCAGAGTTAGGCAGAACAAATGCGGTGGAACGGACGAGCTTTTGTAATTCTTTTTCCACTATTTTCCAGTTGGTCGACGGAATTTCTAGCAGTGTGGTCGCGAGCCGAGTACTACCTCCCAACCGCGTAAAGTCGATGGCTTCCGCGGGCAGAGACAGGCCAGCTACCTCGGCCGCAACGGCGTGCACAATCTCAGCACCATACAAGCTTTCCAGCTCTGCTATGCCGAGCTCTGGTTGTCGCCCCAGTACACACACTGACTGAATCATCTGCACCTAACTATACCGCAGATTGACAGAATACGAGAGAAAGACTACAACTAAGAACGTAATGGCTGAGACAAACACATTTGCCCAACTGTGCTCGGAAGTATTTGGGAAGAGCTATGGGCATGACGAAGAAATGCGGCTCAAACAATTGGTGGCAGAATATGGTGTTGCTTTTCGATCAATAGCAACCTATGGGGAGGTGCGAGGCGGGATTCGGTGTATGATGCGAGCACTAACCGGCGGCTTAGTACGCTTGGAAGATGATGATCGGACGGCAGTAGTCAGTTCGATGAGGGCCTTACAAGCGACCAATGGGTAGCGCTGCGGCGCACACGGTACCCACTCCATGTGCTCTGTTCTGACGACACCCTAAACATCAGTTTGGGAGGCGCAGAAGGGAGTGCGATTCTCAGCCGAGTCTTCGCGCTCGAGTCATTACTGAGCCTGACCGGAAAAGAAGTCTCCGTAGACACCCGAGAGGTCGTAGCAGCCGTGCGAGATGCTCTGGGTCTGAGCCAGCAGCACCCGTAAAGAGTAGCGTATACTAGGTGCTATATGACACACGGTTCGTATGTGCGGCGCAATTGGAAACTGATACTCAATATCGTGACGTGTGTGGCGCTGGCTGTATTAGCGTGGGCAATTCGTGATCAGTTCAAACAGACATTTCACAACCTCTTTAAGGTAAATGCGTGGGCGCTCTTACTGATGATACCGATTCAGTTTTGTAATTATGATGCGCAGACGCGTCTCTACCGGGGTTTATTTATGGCGGTTGGCAACAAGCTGGACTATTGGCGGCTATATCGTGCGGGCTTGGAGCTGAATTTCGTCAATCATGTTTTCCCCAGCGGCGGGGTGACGGGGATATCGTATTGGGGGCTGCGCATGAAAGATACGGGGATTACGGCTGCCAAGGCAACGGCCGTACATTTAACTAAACTCGTGTTACTTTTTTTGTCCTTTGAGATACTGGTGGTTTTTGGGGTGTTTGCCTTGGCTGTTCAGGGGCATATGAGCAGTATTATTCTGATGCTTGCTGCAGTGATTGCAACGGTGCTTGTTTTTTTGACAAGCGGGTTTATGTTTATCATCGGTAGCAAAGAGCGGATAGCCGGATTTTTTGGCTATCTGACAAATGGGCTGAATGCACTTGTGCGTGTTGTGCGGCCAAAATCTCACGGGGTGCTCGATACGGCCAAGGTACGAGCACTCTTTGAAGACCTGCATGAAAACTATATGGTAATGCGCCGGAACCCCCAACTTCTAAAGGGGCCGTTTCTATGGGCGCTCATGGCAAATATCTGGGAGGTGGTATCTATCTATATCGTATACGTTGCCTTTGGTGAGCTCGTCAATGTCGGCGCAGTTATTTTAGCGTATGCGGTGGCAAATTTTGCCGGTCTTGTCAGCGTGTTACCGGGTGGGGTGGGGGTATATGAAGGGCTGATGACCTTGACCCTTTCGGCTACCGGGGTGCCGAGCCGACTGAGTTTGCCGGTGACGGTTATGTACCGAGTGCTGAATACCGTTATCCAAATCCCGTTTGGTTGGTATTTTTATCATCAAACCATCAATCAGCCGCAGCAGGGTACGACGGTCGAGCCCATGTCCGTTGTCGACGACCTGAAACAGGAGAGGCAGTAGTGGAGTTTGCAGTACTTGGAGTCAGTGATTTTGTCGAAGCGGTAAACCAGACACTGGCGTTTAGCTATACACATGTTGCTGTCGAAGGAGAGTTGAGCAATTTTCGTATCAGCAAAAATAAATGGGTGTATTTTGATCTCAAGGACGAGTCGGCCACCCTGAAATGTTTTACGACCGTGTATGCGCTGCCTGGGCCGCTGGAGGATGGCATGATTGTGCGGGTTACGGGCAATCCTCGCTTGCACCCGCTGTATAACTTTAGTTTCCAAGTGCAATCTATTGTCCCTGTTGGCGAAGGCGCCCTCCGGAAGGCGGCTGATTTACTCGCCGCCAAATTGGAGGCAGAGGGACTATTTGATCCGACACGTAAGCGGTCGCTGCCGGTTGCTCCACGGCACATTGCACTCGTGACCGCAGGAGACTCGGCGGCCTACGCTGATTTTGTCAAGATTATCACTGCGCGGTGGGGTGGCGTGCAGATCGACCACTACAATGTACTCGTTCAGGGAGAGCATGCTCCGGGTGAAATTGTCGCTGCGTTACATGCGGCAGCTGAGACGGACGCGCCCGCGGAGGTGGTCGTGCTCATACGCGGTGGTGGTAGCGCTGAAGATCTGGCAGCGTGGAATGATGAGCGAGTGGTACGCGCCGTGGCTGCGAGCCGCGTACCAACACTGGTTGCAATCGGACACGAGGTAGATGTGTCGCTCGCCGAGCTAGCGGCCGATCGTCGGGCGAGTACCCCGAGCAATGCCGCCGAACTTATCGTGCCTGATCGTCATGAAGAGATGCGACATCTCGAGGTGCGGGTGCGACAGCTGAGCGAACAATTGAGACAGGTTATTGCAGCGCGACGCGCTCACAGTATGCTCTGGGCTGAACGGCTCGATGGTGCTCTGAGCGATCAGTACGCGCGGGCGCGCCAGTACGTACAAAATAGTATCCGCCTGTTTGCGGCCTATGATCCGGCGCGTCCACTCCATCAGGGTTATGCACTCGTGAGGTCACATGAAGGGGTGGTTATCAGTCGAGCAAAGAATCTGGAACAGGATGATATGATCGAGGTGCAGTTTACAGATGGATCAGTTGTGTCCCAGGTGAAAACTCTTAAAAGGCACAAGGAGCGTGAGGATGAATAAAAGCTTTATGCAGTTTGATTATACGGCGAAAACAACAGAGTTGGAGGGTATCCTCGCGCAGTTACAAGATGAGAATATTCAGCTGGATACAGCGCTTCGGCTACACAAAACCGGCACAAAACTGATCGCAGAGATCGAGGAATACCTTAAAGAAGCTGAAAACGAAGTCAATAAACAGCTCACGAAAGAGGTCTAGATGGAAATACTCTGGATTATTTTTTGTAGTTTTTTGCTGCTCTTTACGGTAGTACTATTTTTTGGTGCGCCGTATTTGCCGACTCTGCGGCCACAAATCCAGACTGCGTTTGAGCTGCTAGACATGAAGCCAGGTCAAACGCTCCTTGAGCTAGGCTGCGGTGACGGCAAAGTATTACTCGCGGCGGCACAAGCAGGCTACACGGTGATTGGGATCGAGCTTAATCCGGTGCTAGTGCTCATCGCTAGACTGCGGACGCGGAAATATCACGACCAAGTCCGGGTTATATGGGGGGATTTTTGGCGAACGCCTTGGCCGCAAAGCGACGGCGTGTTTGTATTTTTGCTCGATCGTTTTATGCCAAAACTGGAAGATAAGATGCGTGTCTACAAACGACCACTGGCAAGCGTAACCTTTAAGATCCCCGGTAAAACGGTGTTGCGCGAGCAAAACGGGGTTTTTCTATACAGGTTCTAGCTTGCGCGAAAGACATCGGGTGAGTTACCATGAGCAGTATGAAATATGTGTCCCGTGAAGAAGGCTCCGTGGCGACGATTGTCACCATGCTTTTGCTGGTGGTGCTACTGGCTGGATCGCTCGGCTTTGCAGGCTGGGCATACTCCAGTCGTCAAGACTATAAAAAAAACGTAGATTCAAAGGTTGAGGCCGCGGTAAAGGCCAATACGGCAGAAGTTCAAGCACAGGATGCTAAAGATTATGCAGAAGCCGCAAAAAGCCCCCTCAAGACATTTACGGGCCCTGAAGCATACGGCAGCCTACGTCTTGCGTACCCGAGGACTTGGAGCGGCTATTCGGCGGGCACCGAGAGCAATCCAGTCGATCTGTATTTTGGGCAGGATATGGTGCCTCCGGTCGAAAATGAAAAATCAATTTTTGCGTTCCGAGCGCAAGTCTTATCTACGCCATATAGTACTGCGCTCGCAACATACCAATCAGTGCAGCAGACAGGGAAGGTAACGGTTGCACCGTATAAATTACCAAAAACCCCAAGTGTCGTAGGAGTGCGTATCGACGGTCAGCTAACGGAAACAGTTCAGGGCAGTGTTGTTTTGCTGCCTCTCAGGGATAAAACGGTCAAGCTGTGGACGGAATCTCCGCAGTACCTCAACGATTTTAATAGTAGTATCCTGCCAAACGTCTCGTTCTCACCGTAGATCAAGCACGTCAGAGGGACTATGTGGTGCTTTTCACAGTATCTTGCTATGCAGCTGTCGATTATACTACCCCTAGCAGTAGATTAGTCAGGGATATGGGGGACAGAGTGCGGCAGAACCAAGGCATAAAAATGCTCAATGAACAGGAGCGACTGTTTGTTAGTCTAGCTGACGGCGTCAGTGCTACTTTGTTGCAGCTGGCACTCCTCAGCGAGCAGCCCTCAGGCTTGGACGAGCAAACACGAGCAAATGACGAGACGAATGCATGGCGGCACGTCCATGACTCTGCGCGCAGCTCTTTGCAGCTACTCGAGGGATATACCCTCGCGATGCGTCTGCAAGGAGGCTCGGCACAGCCAGAAATGGAGCCACTCGCAGTGCGGCAATTACTGTATGATACGCTCGCAGCGCTCGAACCGTTCGCGAAGCAATATTCTATCAAGCTTACGGTTGATGTCCCGGGGCATATTGAGCCCGTGGTGAGCGATAGGACAATTTTGCGCTCGGCCCTACTGAGTCTCGGGCAAGTATTTGTGGCAGCCCAATCGGAGGCGGAGGCGACAGAAACGACTATTCGGCTCGTGGCACATCGAGGTCGCTACGGGGTTGTGACGGGGTGGTATAGTCATGGTATGCAGCTCACGAGCGGCGCGCTGATGCGGGCGCGCAAGCTAGGGGGCTGGGCGCAGCAGCCATACAGTGAACTAGTAAGTGGCTCTGCGGCCGGGGTTTTTATCGCTGATAGCCTACTAGCGTCCGTTGCAAGCACGCTGCATGTGGCACGATATCATAATGCGATGGGGCTAGCCGTGACTTTGCCAGCATGCCGGCAGCTTCGGTTAGTATAGCTATGAATGTTTTTCTCATAGAACCCGACGCTATACTCGCAGGCCTATATGGGGGTGCGCTTTGCAGCGTGGGCCACGATGTGCTGACGCTCAAAACCGCACAAGCGGCCGTGAGCGCCGCGGAAGAGCGCATACCAGACGTCGTAGTGTTGGCCACTGAAATGGCTCGGCATAACGGCGTAGAATTTCTATATGAATTTAAAAGCTATACGGAGTGGCGCGATGTACCAGTGGTTTTGCTCGTGTCATCTCTCAACCACGATGTTGCCGAACAGCCTATCGTACAGGCAAGTCTGCTCGGGGGAGGATCGGTGCTCGTGAAGTCGCAAACATCGCTCCACGCATTGTGCCAAGCGGTTGCAGCCGCCAGTCGGGTTAAATCACCGTGAACAAGCGTCGTACACATGCGATCGTCCTTACCCGAACCGATTATGGAGAGGCCGATAGGATTCTTACGGTATTGACGCCAAACGCTGGCAAGCTTAGCCTGATGGCCAAGGGCGCTCGAAAGATCAAAAGTAAGCTTGCAGGCGGCATAGAGTTGTTCAGCACGAGTGAAATTGTATATATTCCCGGCAAGGGTTCTGTTGCGACACTCATTTCTTCGCGTCTTATACATCACTATGGTCGCATCGTGCGAGATATCTCCAGAACCATGTTAGGCTACGAGCTTATCAAGTTGCTCCATTCGGTCACGGAAGACGAGCCGGAGTCGGACTACTATGGACTACTCGAGAGCACTTTTTCCGTCCTAGACGATGAGAGCATATCTGTTGATTTCATTCGGATGTGGTTCAGTGCGCAGCTGCTGCGTCTAGCCGGTCATATACCAAACATGCAGACGGACACTTCGGGCGCCAAGCTCGATGCCGATGAGAAGTACGAATTTGACTACGATGCCACAGCCTTCCGCGCACGCCAAGACGGCACGTTTGATGCAAAAACAATCAAGTTTCTCCGGCTCGTTTTTGGCGCGAGCTTGCCGCACGCCACTGCGCGGATAGATGATAGCGAGCGCTTAGCCCGACATATCGCGCCGCTCGTCCAAACACTCCGACAGCTTCACCTTCGCGCCTAAACACAGCCAGCATGTTCCGCACGTCTTCCAACGCTCTCGGCTCCTTCATTTTTTTATGCTAGCGCACAATTTAAGAACGTGCGAGTGGATTTTATAGAGGGGGGATAGTATGATGAGGTGTATGAACGAGCAGGAGAATGAGGCGAAGACACCAGAGGTAAAGATGGCACATGAAGTGAAGCTGGAAGATATTGTCTCGCTTTGTAAGCGGCGGGGTTTTATATTTCAGGGCAGCGATGTGTACGGCGGGCTGGCGGGGACATGGGACTATGGGCCGCTTGGTGTTGAGCTGAAGCGCAATATTATGGCCCTGTGGTGGAAGATGTTTGTGAGCGACCGCGACGACATGTACGGCGTGGACGCGGCCATACTGATGAACCAAAAAGTCTGGCAGGCGAGCGGGCATGTCGATACGTTTACCGATCCGCTGGTTGAGTGCTCAAATTGCAAAGGCCGTTTCCGCGCTGACAAGCTCGACGATCCGGATCGCTGCCCGACCTGCGGGCAAAAAGGGACGTTTGGCGAAGCTCGTGCGTTTAACATGATGTTCAAAACCAACGTTGGGCCAGTAGAAAATGATGCGTCAGTATCGTACCTGCGACCGGAAACGGCGCAGGGGATTTTTACCAATTTCAAGAACGTGGTCGATACGATCTATCCCGATGTGCCGTTTGGTGTGGCACAGCAGGGCAAGGCTTTTCGCAACGAAATTAGCCCGCGTGATTTTGTGTTTCGCTCCCGCGAGTTTGAGCAGATGGAGATCGAGTATTTTGTGCATCCGGACAAATGGGAGGAACGTTTTGAACACTGGGTAGAACAGTGCAAAAACTGGTTTACCGCGCTCGGCCTGCCAGAGGGAAGCGTGCACGAGCTGGAGGTGCCCGAGAACGACCGCGCGCACTACAGTAAGCGCACCATAGACTTTGAGTTTGATTATCCGATTGGGCGCGAAGAGTTGATGGGACTAGCGTACCGCGGCGATTTTGACCTCGGCAATATTCAGCGGCTGAGCGGCAAGAGCATGGAGTATCGTCCGAAAGATGGCAGTGCGTCGTATGTTCCGCATGTGATAGAACCGAGTTTCGGCGTCGAGCGCGCCGTCATGGCCGTACTGTGTAGTAGCTACTGGCATGACAGCGAAAATGACCGCGTGGTGCTACGGCTGCCGTACGAACTCGCACCGGTAAAGGTTGCAGTGTGTCCACTAGCAAAGAACAACCCTGAACTCGTCGCCAAAGCCCGCGAGATTTACACGAAACTCAAGAAAGAAATAGGCGTGGTACTCTGGATAGACAGCGGTAATATAGGGAAAAACTACCGCAAAATGGACGAAATCGGCGTCCCGTACGTCGTAACCGTAGATTTCGACACGCTCTGGGGCGACACCAAAGACACCGTCACCGTCCGCTCCCGCGATACCACAGAGCAACAACGCCACAATGTCATGAACTTACTGGCTCTGCTCGGAAGCGCAAAATGACCGCGCCGGTTGGCTTTTTTAGCAATCTCGAGATCGTACGCGCCCTAGAAGAATATGAAATCCCCGGATGGGAAGAAAAAGGTGCTCGGCACATTTTTACTACCATCCGTGCAGAGCGATTGACCCCTGATTCTAGCGCTACAGTTTTATTGATTGGTGAAAAGTATGAAAAATTTTACATCTTATACAGCGAGGATTTTATTGACACACTGGCTACTGCGATGCTAGGGATTGAACACTTTTTCCCCTGCAAGGTGTTAAGATGGGTGCGCCCCAAGAAAACAATAAGACTCTTGGATTTACAAATCGCAGAGTATTATATGCAGCAAAGTGAGAAAAAAATGCCGAATGGGCACCTTGGGTGATTGAAGATGGGAACGGCTTTATGCTACTCGCTGAAGTTGAACCTACGGACGATAATATGTGTTATTGGGTAACCCGCGCAAAATAGGAGGAGATCATGGGTTCGTTAATAGAGATAAATGATACGCTTCGGATTACGAAAAATCAGGGCTTTCCGGCTGAACTCGATATTGAGACACACTTGCAAAAACCGTATACCCTCGCTGATGTCGAGGGTAGGGTGTTTGAGTTTAAGGCAAAAGAAAAGATTAGACTATACCAGCAGCCACCCGTGCGAAATTTTCTGGTGGAAGACCTGAATGGCGAGTGGCTGTACTGGGGACTTTGCTATGTGCTCGAAGTGCATCATGACTATGTCACTGGAGTAACGAGCGGTAAGTACAAAATTGTTCGACTGAATACTCCTAGGGAAATGAGACAGCACTTTGAACTAACTCACTTTACAAATCCTGAGCACAACTACTTTACAGCAAAAACATTATAATTTTTTATTGCAATATATTATAATGCATGATAGGATCAAGGTATGAAATTTGAAGCGACGCAGACGATTATACGGGTGGGAACGAGCGATGCGGTGACCATACCGGCAAAAGACCTCAAAGCTATGGGGGCGAAGACTGGTGATAAACTGCACCTTCAGTATTCGCTGGTGCGTGAAACACCTAGCGACACGCTAGCTGATGATTACGTAGCGTTCAAAGAGCAGTACGGCGAGACTCTCAAAAACCTGGCAGGACGATGACGCTGTATCTTACGGTTGAAGAGATTTTGCGGCTGCATTTTATGGTGGTTGAGGGCTATGGCGGATCGCACGGAGTAAGGAATGAAGGGAGACTGGCATCACTTGAGTCTGCCCCAAAACAAGAAGCATTTGGCGTTGAGCAGTACCGAACACTACACGAAAAAGCAGCGGTGTACATGCGAAATGTCATTGGCGACCATCCGTTTGCCGACGGTAATAAGCGCACTGGGGTGACGATTGCGGGTATATTTCTTATGCGTAATGGAGTGAAACTAACAGCGACGCCGAAAGAGCTAGAAGATTTTGCGGTGCGGGTGGCGGTGGAGTATTTGAGCGTAGAGAACATTGCGCGGTGGTTTGAAGAGCATTCAGCGCTTGCTAGTCAGTGATGACAGGTAGTGAGTCAATGGGGGTGTCGAGCGCGGAGGCGAGGCGGTCGAGTTGCTGGAATTTGCCGTATTTTATGAGTGCGCCGTCGTGCGAGTAGAGACGGTAGTAGTATTCAAAATGCCTGAGCTCGCCACTAAAAGTGCGGGCCGTGGTAGGTTCGTCTATTCGGCGGATGTACCAGCCGGCCGGCTCTGTAGCTAAAATTCGTTTGAGTTTTGCATAGTGGTTGAATGCCATGTCAGCGATTATACTATGACTATGCGTGACGCCGTTTTTGAACTCCTCGGTGAGCTAGAGATTCCGTACCGGCTGGAAGAGCACGATGCGGTCTTTACGGTGGCGGAGAGCAGCCTGAAACTGCCCGAGAAAGTACCCGTAAAAACACTGCTCATCACCGATGGGCGCACAGAGCGAGTGTGGATGGTGGCGATGCGGGGGTTGCAGCGACTGGATATGAAAAGCCTTGCGCGCGAACTCAGCGCCAAAAAGCTGCAATTTGTGCGTCCAGAGCTGGTCGAGGGGCTGGTGGGAGTTCGTCCGGGAAGCGTCAGTATCTTCGGTCTGCTTCACCCGGGGTCCAAAGACATGCTTGTTTTGTTCGACGAGTCACTCATGGGGGAGCCAGAACTCGGCTTCCACCCAAATGACAACACGGCCACCGTATTTCTCGCGCCGCGCGACATCATGAGAGTCATAATCGCCACCGGCCACGAGTGTCGTATACTGGCACTGTGACACAGCACCATACCATTCATCTCAAAGGCTACCTGATGCTTGTGGTGGCGGCAGTTTTGTATAGTACGTACGGGGTATGGTCACGGCTGATGGGCGATACATTCCCGCCGCTGTATCAGGCATGGACCCGAGGGGTTCTCATCGTGGCGATGATGCTTCCGTATCTGCTGTGGACGCGCAGTATACGTAGAATTGACCGCAAAGATTGGAAGTTTTTTGCAGTATATTTGCTCCTCACGGCTTGTACGCAGGCGCCACTCTACTACGCGTTCAACAACGCGCCGATTGGCACCGTGCAGCTTATTTTTTATGCAACACTAGTAATAACGACATACATTTTCGCAAAATTTTACGTCGGTGAGATGATTACTCGCATAAAAATGCTGGCAATGGCGGTTGCGTTTGTCGGCCTGACATACGTATTTGGTACGTCCGCGCTGATCTTTGCGCCGCTGGGTTTAGCGCTCGCGGCGAGCAATGGTTTTGCCAGCGGCGGGGAAATGGCGAGCACAAAACGCCTACCAGAGAAGTATTCGTCGGCTCTTGTAGCGTGGTATGGCTGGGTGTTTATTGTGCCCACGCATTTCGTACTTTCCCTTATTTTTGAAAAGCAGGTGCCACTGCAGCTTGATGCGGCATGGGGGTGGCTGACTATATACGCTATCGTTAACATGGCTGCGTTTTGGCTCGGCCTCATCGGTTATCGACTTGTCGAGGCAAGCATCGCGAGTCTGATCGGTTTGACGGAAATCATATGGGCACTTGTCTTCGGGGCCGTGCTCTTTGGAGAGCATATTACTGCGTCTCTTGCACTTGGCGGTTTGCTCATAGTGACTGCGGGGATGTTGCCGGACATAGCGAATCTGCTCCGTCGACCCAAGCCCCAATAGGCCGGTACGTTTCATGGTGCTCGAGGCTAGTCAATGTATCTAGGGGGAGACGAGGGCTATTTGCCAAAGAGCTTGTCTTTGAGCCCCGAGAGGGAATCGCCGAGGTTGGCGAAAGCTCCTTTGGCGTCAGCGAGATCCAGCTTGCCGTCACCATTGCCGTCGGCCTTGGCCTTGAGCTCGTCGAGTTTGGGGAGTTGGTCGGCGTAGGTTTTTTTGAGATCTTCGAGATCGGCGCTTGTCAGCTTGCCGTCACCATTGCCGTCGGCCTTGGCCTTGAGGTCATCGAGTAGGTTCATACGAGTAATCCCTTCGTTACGTTTAGTGATTTGTACTATATGCTCACCCTAGGAAAAGAACTGTGAGCTGGATCACAGATGTGGCCCGGCACTACCGCGCTTTACGCTGACGCGCGCAGCGGGTACTATAACGGGTATGCAGCAGACTCAAAACGATCAAACACAAACCTACTTGGCGCTACTCAACACGTATCCATCGCCGCACAATGGTCAGCCTATGGTGCTGCGTGCTCTCGATGATCATACGTGGGATGTTTTTTTTGATACCTCAAGAGGGCTACGCTCGACACCCATCTCGTATCTTTTTAGTTTTGTAACCGTGGGGGTGTTTTTTGCGCACGCAGAGGCGTGCGGCCGAGCGCTCGGACATGCTGTAGAGACTACGGTTGTTGTACCGCCCGATGATGAGGGCATGAGGCAACCGGGTTTATTGCACTGCGGACAATTACGGCTACAGTACGGCACAGTAGAAGCCGACTCTGAGCTCGAAACGGCAATACGGTTTCGGCAGACATCACGCAGAAAATACCACGCTGGGCTGACTGGAAACGAAAAAGCTGCCGCGTCTACGCTCGCTACCCCGCACGGTTTGACCGCCACATTTCTAGAGGAAGCTCAAGCTCATCAGGCCGTGTGGCTCAACCAGCGAGCAGTATTTGATGATATGTTTAACATCGAGGT
>Ga0116193_1002430_pt1 | contig 14155 bp, 16 predicted proteins | sample AD_UKC115_MetaG_FD_89892 | JGI IMG/M metagenome (GOLD analysis project Ga0116193, IMG submission 89892) | Active sludge microbial communities of municipal wastewater-treating anaerobic digesters from Hong Kong - AD_UKC115_MetaG | ecosystem: Engineered > Bioreactor > Anaerobic > Digestate... | reverse complement strand
TGAAGCTGATCGGATCGTTACGTTTTTAACACCGGCAGGCAAGGTGAAGGCTATTGTAAAAGGGGTTAGGCGCTCTAAAAGCAAGCTTGCGGGTGGTATTGAGCTTTTTTCAGAAAGCACCATTACGTTTTTACAGACCAGCGGTGATTTACAGCGGATTGTTAGTACGCGACTTGAGCAGCACTGGGACGGTATTGTTGGTGATCTACAGCGTATGATGTTTGGCTACGAAGTAATGAAGCAGATGGATAAAATAATCGAAGATGATGCCGAACGCGATTTCTACGATGTACTGAAATCAACGCTACAAATTTTGGGGGATGTTCAAACGCCGCTATCGGCCGTAGAACTATGGTATTACATGCGAATCTTAAAGTTAATGGGTAGAGTTCCAAACTTAGAAACCGACAACACTGGTAAGGCGCTTAGTCAGGCTGATTTGTATACGTTTTCTCATGACAATATGTGTTTTGTACCAAGCGCTCAAGGTGATTTTCGTGCGGAACATATTAAGTTGCTGCGTTTAACACTCGGTCATCAACCAGCTTTTTTAAAGCAAGTTAAAAACATTGCGACCTTGGCAGAGCCATTGAATACTACACTGAAGCACTATGCGCAGTGGTGACGAACAATAAGCCAGTGACAACAGATCATGACTAGCGTATAATTGCTGCTAGTATGACAAAATACGACGTACCAGTTAAATATTTGAACAACACCACACTGCGTGTAGTTGTTCTTGCTGGTCGTGGTAATGGTGGCGCCTCTTAGGCGCTTTTTTCTTTAACACTATTTTTATTTTTCAGAAAATCTAACCCTAAAGAAAGGGAATAATTATAATGAGTACTCCTAATTTAGAAATCATTACCAGCCTGTGTAAGCGCCGAGGTTTTATTTACCAAGGTTCAGAGGTGTACGGTGGTCTTTCTGGTACCTGGGATTATGGTCCACTTGGTGTAATTCTAAAACGAAACATCATGAATGCATGGTGGAAGATGTTTGTAGAAGACCGTGAAGATATGTACGGTGTTGACGCTGCAATTTTAATGAATCAAAAAGTCTGGCAGGCGAGTGGTCACGTCGATACGTTTGTTGACCCACTCTGCGAAGACACGGTTACCAAAAAACGCTACCGAACAGACCATATCCTTAAAGATAACGACATAGATCCAACAGGTATGACAATGGCTCAGATGGACGACGCCATTAAAGAAAAGAAGATCCTAAGCCCTGAAAAAAATCCGCTCTCAGAATCTAGAACATTCAACATGATGTTTACTACACATGTTGGTCCGGTTGCAGACGAAAACTCAATTAGTTACCTGCGACCAGAAACTGCGCAGGGTATTTTTACAAACTTCAAGAATGTGGTAGACAGCTTCTATCCAGACTTACCATTTGGTATTGCACAGCAGGGTAAGGCGTTTAGAAACGAAATCAGCCCACGTGATTTTGTGTTCAGATCCCGTGAATTCGAGCAAATGGAAATCGAATACTTTATTGATCCAGCCAATTGGGAAGCGCTATTTGAAGAGTGGCGTCAAAAGATTTACGACTGGTTTGAAGTGCTTGGACTTCCAAAAGAAAGCATTCATGAGCTCGAGGTTCCAGATGAAGATAGGGCGCATTACAGCAAACGAACCATCGACTTCGAATTCGACTTTCCGCATGGTAAAGACGAACTTTTGGGTATGGCATATCGCACAGATTTTGATTTAATGAACATTCAAAACAAATCAAGCAAGAGCATGGAATACACTGTTAAGGGCACGAACGCAAAATTTGTTCCGCATGTTATCGAACCATCGTTCGGTGTTGAACGAGCACTTATGGCGGTACTGTGCGCTGCCTATAGAGAAGATACAAGTGGTGAAGAAACCCGTATGTATTTAGCGCTTCCAAGCAACCTTGCGCCGTACAAATTCTGTGTTTCGCCACTACTGAAGAACAAGCCAGAGCTTGTAGAGAAGGCTAAAGAAGTCTTTAAAACTCTTAAAGCAAAGTACGGCAATGTAACATGGGATGACAACGGTAATATTGGTAAACGCTACCGAAAACAAGATGAAATCGGTACCCCACACTGTGTAGTGGTAGACTTCGACACGCTTGTAGACAACACTGTTACTGTTCGTGATCGCGACACGACTGAACAAAAGCGAGTGAGTGTAGAGGAGCTGTAGGTGAAGATAGGCATTCTTGTTGGCTCTAGCGATAGAAAATCTCATTCTTTAGGACTTGGAGGGGAAATTCAAAACGAACTGATTAAACAGGGCGCTGATGTCACACTTTTAAACCTGATTGAGCAAGAATTTCCGTTGTATGATCGTGCTTTGGAACGTGCGGATGATTTTCCTGAAGTTATTCAGAATTTTCTAGAACTAAGTGAGCATATGGATGCCTTTGTATGGGTGACACCCATTTACCACAACAGTTATAGTGCAATGCTTAAAAATGCAATTGACTGGCAGCATAAGATGAAGTTTCATGGAAAAGTACTGGGTCTTGCAAGCAATGGTGGTAACAGAAGCCCGCAAGCCGCCGACCAGCTTACGCTAGTTGCTCGTTCGCAGGGTTATGTAACTGTACCAAAGCGCGTATGTACCGATGAATCTGATTACAACGAAGACTACTTGGTGACAAACGAAGCGATACAACAACGCATTCACGACTTCTGTGAACAACTCATAGAAATTACTAGTCGGATTGCTTCGTAACTACGTTAGTGGGGAATAGCTGGTAGGACTCAAAATTTTGTTATGAGTTTTCCGCACCATTTCGCCATGTTTGGCGGCGGTTTCTTTTTTGATTCGTGACCAATCTTCGTCATTATTGAATTTTGGCCATGTGTTTTCTCGATCTGCTAAATCCTTCCACTGGATTATGTAGCAAAAGTTTTGCATGTCACCAATAATTTCGTCCCAGCAGCCAATTACAGTAATACCGTGTTTTTGCATTAAGGGCAGTGCGTGTTGTTCAAATCGTTCGTGAAAAGCTTTTCTAACGTTGTTGGGAATTTCGTAAGTTCTTAGTTCGTAGATCATTGTATAAGTATACAATCTTAGGGTAGTATTATCATATGGAACCAGAACTGAACGTTGAACAACTCATTAGAGAATACATACCTAATGTGCTGCATATGTCTTTGGCAACAAGTGAAGATGGCAAGCCGTGGATCTGCGAAGTTCATTTTTCTTTCGATGATGAACTTAATATTTACTTTAGATCACGAACCACGACGCGACACGCTCAGGAAATTGCCAAGAACCCACGGGTTGCTGGTAATATTGTAGAACAACATGGCATGACTGATAAACCACGATGTGTTTCTTTTGAAGGCGTTGCTGAGCTTCTGAGTGGTACAAATGAAAACTCGGTAGCTTATAAAGTTGTATCTGAGCGTCACAATCTTGGTAGCGAGATATTAGACGAAGAAAAATTCCCGCCATTCTACAAAATTACCGTAACTGACTTTTATATGTTTGACGGACGCGAATCGAAGCCAGCACAAAAGTACCATTTACCCTGGAATAACTAGAAAGAACAATTATGAAAATTATGCATATAACCGAATTTGGAAATTCGGTGCTTCGTGAATCTGCACGAAGATTAACAGTAGAAGAAATTAAAACACAAAAAATTCAACAACTTATTAAAAATATTCGCTACACGCTTACAGAACAAAAGCTTGGTGTAGGTTTGGCCGCTCCACAGGTAGGGGAGAGTTTGGCAGTTTCAGTGATTGCAATTTTACCTACAAGACATCGTCCAGAAGTTGAACCATTCGAACAGGTGATTATTAATCCGGAGATTACAAAAACATTTGGTAACCGCACACAACTTTGGGAAGGTTGTATTAGCGCGGGTAAAAGTGGTTTGTTTGCTAAAACTCCGCGGTACAAAAAAATCGAAGCCGAGTTCCTGGACGAACACGGTAAAAAACATAAACAAACATTCGAAGGATTACCGGCCCACGTAGTACAACACGAAACGGACCATTTAAATGGAGTTTTATTTATGGACCACGTAAAAGACACTTCAACCTACATGACCATGAAAGAATATAAAAAACAGGTTCGTGATAAGAAGAAAACTGAGGTTGCAAAGACTAGTAGTTCAGCGCATAATCACAAGCATACAAAAGGTAAAAAAAGTGAAAGATCTTGAAGAACGACTTGGTGCAATTGAAGAGCGAAACAAACGTGTTGAGCTTGATAAATCGTGGGAAACAAGTTGGGTTAGAAAGCTTTCAATCGCATTATTAACCTACGCAGTTGTGTTTACGTATCTTACAGTAATTAAAAACGACAATCCGTTTATCAATGCGTTTGTGCCGCCCGCGGGCTTCTTGCTTTCAACATTAGTAATGAAACGAATAAGACTTATCTGGGAGGGTAACAATGAACAAGGCTAAGCAGTTACAGATTATTTCATGGGGACTTGTAGTGGTAGTGGTTGCCATGGCGGTTGCAGTGTGGTGGAGCGAAAGAATGAATGGCGGTAAATTAACGGTGTACAGCTTCTTTCCACTGCTGGGTATAGCTGCATTCAGCATTATGTGGACACACTATATTAGTGGCTCAGTGCGAAGAAAATTAGGCATTGAGGCGAAAGAAAATAAAATGTATCTAACCTATTCAAGCTTGGTTGTGTTGGCGCTCATTTTGTTACACCCAGGGCTGCTAATATACCAGCTTAATCGCGATGGTTTCGGGCTGCCTCCTAAAAGCTATTTAACGGTATATGCCGAGCCAGCTATGAAGCTTGCCATCGGGTTTGGAACAATAAGCCTTCTCATTTTCTTAGCATTTGAATTTAAGAAAAAATTTGAAAAGAAGTCGTGGTGGAAGTTTGTTGAATATGCACAGCTTGTTGCAATGGGCTTAATTTTTTATCATGGCTTAACACTTGGAAGAGAGCTTTCGGTTCCATGGTATCGCGCGGTCTGGTTCTTTTACGGAATCAGCTTTGTTGCAGCAGTCATCTACAATTATTGGTATGATAGTAGTATAAAGAAAAGAGGGTAATATGGAACGAAGCAGAACATCAAAACTCGTAATGGGGATCTTGTTGTTAGTTGTTGGCCTAGGCCTGTTGGTATGGGCTCTCACGGGCAGAAAAGCAGAGGCACCAGCTTCGCAGAGCAGCGAGACTTCACAAAGTACAAATTCTGAAGATTCTGCCAAGACTAGTGAATCAAGCGCAGAAACAGAATCTACAGCTGCGACTATTGTTTTTACAAATGATGGTTTTACACCTAATAAACTAACAGTCAAGACTGGCACAGTCGTTACTGTAAAAAATGAATCTTCTAATCGAGTGCAGTTTTCTTCAGATGACCACCCGACACACCGCGAAGATCCAGAAATTAACATGAAGACCCTTGCGCCAGGTGAAAGTGGTACATTTACCGCTAAAACTGTTGGTACGCATGGTTTTCATGATCATATAGATGACAGCAAAACGGGCACGTTAGTGGTTACTGAGTAAATGCGAACATACTATACTGATGGCAGTTGTAGCCCGAATCCTGGCCCTGGCGGATATTCCGTTATAGAAGTACTAGAAGTTGACGGACAGCACAATATGAAGCCTGTACGGCTCGGCAATGATAAAGATTCAACCAATATCCGCATGGAAGGCAAGGCGCTTATTGCAGCACTCGAACATGCTGATGGTTTAGAATGTGAAATTTTTACCGACAGTGAATTTTGGATTAATGTAATCACAAAATGGTCATTAGCCTGGGAGGCAAATGGGTGGCAGAAGAAGGGTGGCATTAAAAACCTTGATATCGTGCAAGAAGTCTGCCCTTTGTATCGTAGATCAAAAGCGAAACTCACTTGGGTAAAAGGTCATAACAACGACCCAGGAAATGAGATGGCTGATGAATGGGCTAATAAAGCGCGACTTGAACGACTTGAGGTTTAAAATGAGATCTTGGAGCACATACGGCGAATATAAAACAAGAGGCAACCCACCCTCGGTCAGCACATTACTATTGTTGGTAGTCATTGCAGTGGCTTCAGTCTATATTACCGATAAAACACTTGATCGTATTCCGCGCGGCGAAGCGACATACGTCTGTAAAGACGACAGAGCGTTTGATGGAACTGTCAAAAACACAAACTGTGGCTATGAACAGTCTTATGGCTTGCCATTCAAGCGAACTACATCATTCGAAGCTAGTGCAAACAGAGTGTCGCCCGACTCGCTAAACGCTCGTTCTGTCGGCAAGCATAGTTTAAATGAATGGGTGCTTGTGGCAGCAGTAGCTGGACCATACTTACTGGTTAAACACCTGTACCTTACTAATGAGCTTGAAAAATCTAGGAATGCTTTACGTTAAAATTAAAGCTGTAAGTATTCTTATAGATCTAGTGATACATTTTTCATAGTATTGATGGGTAATATAAAAGAAGACTCGATAATATGTTAGAAAGGTAGTACAAATTCATGTCACAAACTAAACCAAACTACTCGAACTTAAAAGCGGTTTTTATTAACTGTACGCTTACAAAATCTCCTGCAAAAAGCCACACACAGCTTTTGGTAGATGCAAGTGCGGATATTATGGAAAAACAGGGCGTGAAGGTCACTAAGCTTCGTGCTATCGACCATGATATTGCGCAGGGGGTATACCCAGATATGCGCGAACATGGCTGGAAGAATGATGAATGGCCAGGGCTATATAAAAATGTTCACGATGCCGATATTCTAGTACTTGCTGGACCGATTTGGCTCGGCGACAACAGTAGTGAAATGAAGAAGGTGATTGAGCGACTCTATGCTCAGTCTGGTGACCTTAATGATAAAGGCCAATGGGATTTTTATGGTAGAGTCGGCGGTTGCTTAATAACTGGGAACGAAGACGGCATTAAGCACTGTGCTCAGAATATTCTTTATAGTCTTCAACATATTGGCTATACCATTCCACCACAAGCTGATGCTGGATGGATTGGTGAGGCTGGTCCAGGGCCAAGTTACGGTGACAAAAAAGAATCAGGTGGTAGGAAAGGGCTCGATAATGACTTTACTAACCGAAACACCACATTCATGACGTGGAACCTTATGCATGTAGCTTCTATGCTAAAAAATGCCGGCGGAATACCTGCCTATGGTAACCAACGGACTGAATGGGATGCAGGAACACGGTTCGATTTTTCTAATCCAGAATATCGATAGATCTAAATCAAATTGTCAGACAAGGCTTATTAACAGATAAGCTTGTTGTAAAAATTATATTTTCAAACATGGTAATGGCAGATACAATACATACAGTGAATAAAGCATATGCACCAAAATTTGTAGTAATTGGCGGGGGAACGGGAAGCTTTACGCTTCTCAGTGGACTGAAGCACTATGCTAGTGATATTACTGCGTTAGTAAATATGGCAGATGATGGGGGTTCTACGGGTATCTTGCGTGATGAGCTTGGTGTTTTGCCACCAGGTGATGTGCGTCAGTGTCTGGTTGCGCTGAGTGACTCACCAGAATTAAGAGACCTTTTTAATTATCGATTTTCAGAAGGGGAGGGGCTCAAAGGTCATAGTTTTGGCAACTTATTTTTAAGCGCTGTTGAAAAAATGACAGACAGTTTTGAAGATGCAGTTGAGCTTGCAAGTGAACTTTTACGGATTCAAGGAAAAGTAGTTCCAATTACCACCACAAAATCGCAGCTTGTATTAACGCAAAAAGATGGATCAACGGTAAAAGGTGAATTTAAAATTGGTCATCATAATTTTTCTGGAAATACACGGCCACTGATATCGCTTGATCCAGTCGCACGCTTAACTACTGACGGTAAAGCCGCAATTGAAGCTGCAGATGTAATTGTTATTGCACCAGGTAACCTTTATGGCTCACTTGCACCAGCCCTAGTTGTTGACGGTGTCAGGCAAGCAATCAAAAAAAGCAAGGCAAAGCTTGTGTATGTATGTAATCTTGTTACAAAGCCTAACCAAACAGACGGATTCAAAGTTCATGATTATGCTAGTGAAGTTGAACGGTTCATAGGTGCACCATTGCTAGACTTTGTAATCTATAACACCGATGAACCTCCAAAAACACTTTTAGAAAAGTATGTACACGAAGGCGAAAAAATTGTTGAATTTGATCTTGATCGTTTTGAAAAATGCCATTACCAGGCCATAGGTCTGCCACTGATTGCAAAAGACCCAATTGAGCAAAAATTAAACGATGCAATTGCGCAAAACAGAAGCCTTATTCGTCATGATACAGATGCAGTTTCACGTCAACTCATGAGGATTTATTTTGAATAACTTGAAAGTATTTGTTGACTTTGACGAAACACTTTTTAATCACTACTCGTACCTTGATTGGGCAGAAGAGTTCCTGGGTAGATTTGGTATTAACCCAGGTGCTTATAATAAAACAGTAGATTCATTTCATGAACATAAGGGTGAGAATTTGCGACTCTATAAGCATGAAGATCATATTTTCGCAGCGACAGGTAAGCAGTGGTCATACATTTCTGGAGAATTTGAAAAAGAACTTTTTACGCATAATCATGATTTTTGTTATGCCGATACGCATGCATTCTTAGACCAGATTACAGCTTCTTCGTATGATGTACGGCTCTTAACATATGGAAGTGGCGAGTACCAACGTTATAAAATTAATACTTGTAAGAAGCTGACCAATTTGCGTATTCCAGTGCATGTTGTTTCTCAGCCAAAACGAGTGTTTTTAGAAAAAAATTTTTCTGATGGTCCGGGAATACTTATTGACGATAAGTATCCGCTTCATTTGCCAAGTGGTTGGGTCCATGTCTGGATTAGCAGAAAAGATGAACTCTCAAAACCAGAATTTATAAAAGAAACCAACACTATAAAAGTGAGCAACTTACAGCAGTGGGACGAAGCGCTAAAATTATACAGCGCAGAATGTTCATAGTTTTTTAAGAACCTATATAACAAATCACTGCTATACTAGCTTGGATGAAACAAACGCAGGCACTGAGGGTAATGATGAGCGGGGAATCAGTTTTTTTAACTGGTGCTCCTGGGAGTGGTAAAACCTATGTACTTAACCAATTCATAAAATTTGCCAAGCAAGCAAAAAAGCGAATTGCAGTAACGGCTAGCACCGGAATAGCCGCAACCCATATTGGTGGAACCACCATTCATTCATGGTCGGGCTTAGGAATTAGAGACGAAATTACTGAACGCGACGAAAAATGGCTGAAAGAAAACGATCGGTTAGTAAAGCGTTATAACAACGTAGATATTTTAGTGATCGACGAAGTTTCTATGATTCATGGCAAGCGTCTTGATATGGTTAATCAGGTGTGCAAATGGCTGAGAGATAGTGAAGAGCCGTTTGGTGGTATACAAGTTGTTTTAACAGGTGACCTTTTTCAGCTTCCACCGATTAATAGGGGAGATGCCTCAATCGACTTTGTGCACCTGAGTAAAGCGTGGGCAGAGCTTCAGCCTAAAATCTGCTACTTAAGCGAGCAGCATCGTCAAGAAAATGACCCACTGCTTGATCTACTTGAAGCAATGCGTGCTGGTGACATTATGGAAGCTCATTTTGATTCACTCAGTGAACGCTTAGGCCTCCAGATTCCAGTAGGTGTATCCGTTACGAAGTTGTATTCACATAATCAAGATGTTGAGCAGATTAATGACAGCTATTTAAAAGCACTTTCAGATGAATCAAAAACATTTGTTATGGAAACCTACGGAGTGCAAGCCAAAGTTGAGCAACTTGCCAAGAGTGTTTTAGCTCCTGAAATGCTAGAACTTAAAATAGGCGCAGAAGTTATGTTTGTAGCTAATAATTTTTCAGAAGGCTATGTAAATGGCACGCGTGGAAAAGTCGTTGGCTTTAAAGATGGTAAGCCACAAGTTGAATTGCTCAGTAATAGGCGAGTGCTCACGGTTGATTTACACAGCTGGGCACTTGAAGAAGATGGCAAAGAGCGAGCAAGAGTGACCCAATTACCACTTCGTTTAGCCTGGGCAATCACTATTCATAAAAGTCAGGGCATGAGCTTAGATAGTGCTGAAATAGATTTGAGTCGCGCTTTTACACCAGGTATGGGGTACGTGGCGCTTTCGCGAGTTCGTAGCTTAGACGGAGTCTACTTAAAAGGCATCAATAATTCAGCGCTTGCGATGCACCCAGAAATATTTAGCTTCGACGAACAGTTAAAAAATCATTCATCTGAAGTTGCACAAACAGTTTCAGAAGATGCATACGTATTCAAAGTTGATGAATCTCAGCCACAAAAAACGAATAACCTCGACGAACCGCTGTTAGAAGTTTTAAAAACATGGCGTTCACAAGAAGGTGCTTCACGACGTGTTCCGCTATATATGATAGCGGGCAATAAAACACTTGAGGCTTTGGCTACCAACAAGCCTACGACGCTTCAGCAGCTAAAGGCTGTAACGGGTATTGGCCCTAAGATGATAGAAAAGTATGGTGATGAACTAATGGGGCTTATTCGAGAGCATTTAGGGGTGGTTTCGGTACCTGATGAGGCTAATACGAAAATCAAAGAATTTTTAAAACATAAAAGTATCGAGCTATCTGATGCAGATATAAAAACCCTCCGCGAATTACTGAAGTAATAAGGCTTTCGTCATTATCGCAAAGCAGGTGGTTAGTCTATAGACGATACTTCTTTCCTTGCTTTTGCTGCTAAAAGTAAGTCAAAACCACACCCATAACATTAAAGTCTCGATGTGCTTCCATTTTATTTTCGGTGCGTCGCTACGATGCAAGCATCCTTCACCATCATTTATCTAGTTGTTCAGGCAAGTAGCTCCTTGAATCACCAAAAATAAAATTCCAGCCCTCGGGATTTACTGAATAAGTGGAGGGCTGAAGAGCTTTATCTGAGAGTTAGTTAAGCTAAAGTCGGATAAAGCCGGCTTTTTGTTCTAGTGCCTGCGCGAGGTGTTTTCTGCCAGCATTATATTGTGTGGCAATAAACTGCCTGAGTGATTCCAGTGTAAGGACTTTACCAGTTTCTGGATCTCTGAGTAAGAACGAATCGTCATTTTGACTATCGACAATATGGTCGCTCAAAAATGCTGGTGAAAGTACTCTTACGTGATGTTCGAGTTGGCGTAGCGCCTCGATTCGTTTCTGTTGTACATCGCTAAGCGTTACAGGCTGGGCTAGCTGTACTAAATTAAGAAACACGCCAGCGGTGTGTAAAAAGTTCGACTGAAGACTGCTACAGCTCAGTAGGGTATCGAGTGCTTCGTTAGCTTTTTCGATATTACTTTTAAGCTCATCTATAACTATATGATGATTTTCAAGCCATTTAGTGAGCGATGCTTCTTCTGTTAAAATTCGTTCTTCTAGTACAGACTTTTCATGTATTCCTGCGAGCTGCACTTTTTCACCATACGAAACTATCAGCGAATCGGTAGGCAATAATTTTAATAATGAAAGATCTGGTAATTTTGAAAAATTATATAAGGTGTAACAGTGTGCTGGCAGGGAAGATAGCTGCTCACTATTAATGACATAAAATGTTGCATCTGGATTTGATTCTGGATCGTCAGTAGAAAATTTAACACGCTGCATTCTGCTAATAGTGCGTGTAACAGTTAAGATATCATCGGCGCCAACTTTTGTTTCTCGGTTGCTTTGTAGCTGGCGCGAAAGCTTGCGCCATTGTTTTTCAAGTAATTTTAAAGTTGCTTGGGGATCGTCGCATAACAGCAGAGCAGCGCCTAATTCGAATCTGGCTTGCCAGTGTTTCATTACTTCTGAAACCTTAGATTCTAGCGTTTTGTTTTTACTGTTTTGCCACTGTATATAGTGCACGTTTTGTATCATTTTTGCCCCTTCCTTAACGTTTAAACCGATTATAGCAAATGATTTTGTCGATAACTAAATTGATCCGTTTTTGTAACAATTACGTGATCATGTAGCGGAATACCAATAAGTTGGCCAGCTGCAGCGAGTTGTTGGGTGAGCATGATATCTTTGTCGCTAGGTTGGACGTTTCCAGAAGGATGGTTATGCGCAACTATTATAAACGCCGCTCTATCTACGATCGGATCAGAAAATACTTCGCGTGGATGGGCGAGTACACTGTCGAGCGTGCCTACGGTAACTGTTCGTTGCGCAAGCAGTCTTCTGCCACCATCGAGCGAAAGGCACACAAAGTGCTCTTGCGGTTTTGTGCGCAGATCATCAAGCCGAGCAAGAATGTCTTGCTGTGATTTTAGGGGTCGTACATCAAGTAATAAGTGGCGTTTTGCAAGTTCTAGGCTCGCGAGAATTTTACTGGCGGTTGCGGTGCTCACACCCTTAATTTGCTGCAGGGTTTCTAGGTTTACATGCTGCGTACCGCGCTGCAAAAGCTTTTGGACTTGCCGCGCAATAGTGCTCACATCGGTTTTTCCTGCGCCATTACCAATTAATACTTCAAGCAGTTCAAAGTCTGAAAGCGCAGCTTGGCCTTTTCGGGTGAGTTTTTCTCGTGGCCGATCAATTTCTGGAATGTTGCGTAATTTCCGTTGCCCCATAATGCCACTTAGTGTAGCAAATATGAATGTGCTAAGTGTAGTACAATTAAACATACAATGGCAGAAAAGAAAAAAGTAAAACTACATTTTCCGAAAAAATTTATGTGGGGCGCGAGTATTTCTACTCATCAAGTAGAGGGTGGGAATCATAACCAGTGGTCTACATGGGAGCTCGACACTGCACAGGTTAAAGCAGCGCAGGCTCCGTATAATTATGAACATCTTGCAATTTGGCCAGATATAAAAGACGTTGCCACAAAACCTCAAAACTATGTTTCAGGTAAATCAACAGATCATTTTAACAAGTATGCAATCGATTTTGACATTGCAAAAAAATTAAACCTCAACACACTTCGTACGGGTATTGAATGGTCACGAATTGAACCGAAAGAAGGTCAGTTTAATAAAGCGGCAATTGAGCATTACAAAAAATATTTCACCGAGCTTGAAGCTAAAGCAATAAAACCAGTTATAACGTTATGGCACTGGACGTTTCCTGATTGGTTTGCAGAAAAAGGTGGCTTTACAAAGCGTCGAAATGTCAAATACTTTACACGATATGTAAGTAAAATGACGGAAGAATTTGCACCATTTTTTGAGCACGTCATTACCATTAATGAGCCAACTGTATATGCAACTATGAGTTACCACGAACGTCGTTGGCCACCAGAAGAAGGTTCAAAACTACGCACACTTATTGTGATGCTTAACCTAGCTCGGGCACACCGAAAAAGTTATAAAATTATTAAGTCTAGAACTTCGGCTAAAATTGGGGTAGCACACAACTGTGCCTATTATTACGCTGGAGATGATTCTGTAATTTCTCGTGCAGTTGCATATTTTGGGAATAAAATTGCCAATGAATTCTTTATTAATCGGGTAAAAAAGCACCAAGACTTTTTTGGCCTAAACTATTACTTTGCAAATAAAATTATTGGTACTAGAGTGCACAACCCAGAAAAAGTTATGAATGACCTAGGCTGGGATATGCAGCCAGATAAAATAAGACCACTGATGGTACAGTTATACGAAAAATATAAAAAGCCAATTATTATTACCGAAAGTGGTGTTGCAGATATGCACGACCAATACCGAAAGTGGTGGATCAGTAAATCTGTACAAGCCATGGATGGTGCAATTCAAGATGGTGTAAAACTACAGGGTTACATTCATTGGAGTCTGCTTGATAACTTTGAATGGGCAGAAGGCTCGTGGCCACGGTTTGGGCTCATAGAAGTAGATTATAAAACGCTTGGAAGAAAAGCTCGTCCGAGTGCCCAGTGGTACGCGCGTCTTATAAAAACACTACAAAATTAAATTTGTTGTTCACACAGACTAAAGTGCTATACTTTAGATAATGAATGGAGATGCATCTGTTATTAAACTTCCGGGCCTCATTGATGTGCATGTTCACTTACGCGACCCAGGCCAAACTCACAAAGAAGATTTTTTAACGGGAACCTCAGCTGCGCTCGCAGGTGGCTTTACGACTGTTGTTGATATGCCTAATAATGCCGAACCGATAGTAACGGTTGAACGGCTTCGCGCTAAACAAAAGATTGCTGCTGAAAAAACGGTTTCTGATATTGGTTTTCATTACGGTTCACTCGGTGATAACCTCGAAACTTTTAAAGAAGCTG
>Ga0116193_1002429_pt1 | contig 14166 bp, 11 predicted proteins | sample AD_UKC115_MetaG_FD_89892 | JGI IMG/M metagenome (GOLD analysis project Ga0116193, IMG submission 89892) | Active sludge microbial communities of municipal wastewater-treating anaerobic digesters from Hong Kong - AD_UKC115_MetaG | ecosystem: Engineered > Bioreactor > Anaerobic > Digestate... | reverse complement strand
TCGGCCATGCCGCTTCGCTCGAGAATCAGCCCCATCAGGGTGAAGAACGGAATCGCCAGCAGCGTTTCGTTCTTCATGATGCCGAAAATTCGCAGCGGCAACGCCTGCAGCAGCGACTCGGGAAGGATTCCCAGCTCGATGCCGACGAAGCCGAAGAACAAGCCGCAGGCGCCGAGGCTGAATGCCACCGGGAAGCCGAACAGCAGGAAGACGATCAGGCCCGCGAACATGATCGGGGCCAGGTTGTTGATGATTGCTTGCAACATGATGCTCGACCTTCTTATGCCTTGGCGTTCTGCGCGTTGGCCTCGGCGAGGCGACGGATTTCTTCGGCGAGCTCTTCCTCTGCCGACTTTTCTCCCTTCTTGGCGGTCGGGTCGTCAATCAATCCTTTCAGGAATGCGAAACGCTTGATCAGTTCTGAAAACGCCTGCAACAGGAGCAGTGAGAAGCCGACGGGCAACATCGCATAAACGGGCCACAGGATCAGCCCCCCCGCGTTTGCGGACGTCTCCCCGGAGCGCAGCGCCTGCAGAAACCAGGGGATGGAGAACCACAACACCGCAAAGCAGACCGGCAACAGGAACAGCACAAAGCCGATGATGTCGATCCAGATCTGTCCGCGCTTTGAGAAGCGCCCCGAGACGACGTCAATGCGCACGTGTTCGTTGTTCAGCAACGTGTAGCCCGCTGCCAGCAGGAACGAGGTCGCGAACAGATACCACTGCACTTCAAGAAAGGCGTTGGAGCCGATGTCAAACGCCTTGCGCACGACGGCATTGAGACAGCTGATCACGGTTGATGCAAAGATCGTCCACATCATCAGCCAGCCGACCGCGCTGTTGAGCTTGTCGATGGCTTTGCTTAGTCCAAGCAGGCCCTGCATTTGTTAACTCCCCGTTTGTTGCATTGCGGGAAATTGTTGCCGGATTCAAACACTTTGCATACGGCGTTTACCCGCGCGATGCGATGCACCAAATATTGACTGACAACAACAAATGTGGAGTCTGGTGCTGCGCCGGGTGAATCAATCGGTTTTGGTCAGCAATTGGTCAGGTGCCGGCGATCTGCATTGACTCGATCAATAGCGAACCCACCAGTTTTGACCCGCGACGGTCCACATCGTCGCCAATGGCGACAATGCGCTGGTAGAGGTCGAGCAAATTGCCAGCGATGGTTATCTCCGACACCGGATAGGCAATCTCGCCGTTCTCCACCCAGAACCCTGCGGCGCCGCGCGAGTAGTCGCCGGTGACCGGGTTCACCCCTTGGCCCATCAGCTCGCTGACGATCAGACCGCGCCCCATCTGCCTGGCCAGCAACGCGGTGTCACCGCGGACGGTGGGCGTCACCAGCAGGTTGTGGTTGCCGCCCGCGTTACCGGTGGACTGCATGCCGAGCTTGCGCGCAGAATACGCCGACAAAAAGTAGCCGCGCACAACGCCCTTTTCTACGATGGCGCGACGCTGGCAGCTCACACCTTCCTGATCGAATGGCGAGCTGGCATATGCCTGTGCGATGAACGGGTCATCGACGATGTCGACCAGCGGAGCGAACACCGGCTTGCCGATGCTGTCGAGCAGGAACGAAGTCTTGCGATACAGCGAACCGCCGAACAGCGCACTGATGGCGTGGCCGAGAAACCCACCGGCTAACTGCGGCGTCAGGATGACCGGGGCGTTCTGGGTCACCAGTTTGCGTGGATTGAGGCGCGCCACAGCACGCTCGCCAGCGATCCGGCCGACATCTTCAGCGGCGTCAAGCGCGTTCGGTACCCGATGCGATGTGTACCAGTCGTCACGCTCCATGGCGTCGCCGTCGCTAGCAACCATCGCACAACCGATGTAGTGGGCGCTGCCCTTGTAGCCCCCGCAGAAGCCGTGCGAATTGGCGTAGACAAACTCCGATTCGCTGGCGCTGACCGAAGCGCCTTCGCTGTTGTCGATGCGTTCGTCCACGGCAAAGCCCGCGTCTTCACAACGCTTGGCGATAGCAATGGCGGCGTCGGCATCCAGCGACCATGGGTGGTAGAGATCGAGGTCGGGCACGTCCCTGGCCATCAGCGCGGCGTCCGCCAGGCCGGCGTACGGATCCGGACTGGTATATCGGGCAATGGTCAACGCTTTGTCGACCGCTGCGTGCAACGCATCCTGCGAGAAGTCTCCGCTGCTGGCATTGCCCTTGCGACCGCCGACATACACGGTAACGCTAAGACCCTTGTCAACGTTATGTTCCAGCGTTTCCAGTTCGCCCAGCCGCACGGTGACGTTGAGCCCGTTACCCTGAGTGACTTCGGCCTCCGCCTGATCGGCGCCATTGCGGCGTGCGCGGTCCAGCGCGGCAAGAGCGACATCACGGAGAGCATCGGATGAGAGGGCGAAAGACATGGCGGCAACAGGCAAAAAACTGTCGGCAAGCATAGCGGAGTGGCCTTGCGGCAAAATTCAGCGATGGCCCGCCCCCCGAAGAATCCACGCCCTGTCGTCGACGAACCATCGAAGACGCAGCTGAAAAAAGACATGCATGCGCTGCAGGAGCTGGGCGAGACGCTCACCACGCTGAGCCGTGACCAGCTGGAGCAGCTGGATCTGCCCGAAAGCCTGCTTGATGCGCTCGACGAGCTGCAGCGGGTGGGCAAACACGAAGCGCGGCGACGCCACATGCAGTTCATAGGCAAGCTGATGCGCGAGGTGGACCCGGAGCCCATCCGCGCTCAGATTGACCGCTGGGAAAACGGTACTCGTGCCAACAAGACCGCCTTCAAGGCGAGCGAGCGCTGGCGCGAGCGCCTGATCGCCGAACCTGATGCGCTGAACGAATTTATCGCGGCGCAGCCGGACGTTGACCGTGACGCGCTGGCAGCGCTGGTCACCAAGGCGCGCGTGCAGGCTGCCCGGGGTGAAGCACCCGCCGCCGCCCGGCAGGTGTTCCGTGTTGTCTACCGGGCGATGACCAAAATTTGAAATGACAGGTGAGTAGCCGTGTTTGACGCAGTGAAGATTGGCGTGGTGTCCATTTCGGACCGCGCCTCGACCGGGGTTTACGAGGACAAGGGAATACCTGCCCTGCAGGAATGGCTGGCGAGCGCGGTCAAGAATCCGGTCACGTGGGCAACTCGCCTCATTGCGGACGAGCAGTCGCAGATCGAATCGACACTGGTCGAGCTTTGCGATGCTGAGCACTGTGATCTGGTGCTGACGACGGGAGGCACCGGCCCCGCGCGCCGCGACGTGACACCGGAAGCGACGTTAGCCATTGCCCACAAGGTGATGCCCGGCTTCGGCGAGCAAATGCGGCAGATCAGCCTGAATTTCGTGCCCACTGCGATTCTTTCGCGGCAGGTTGCAGTCATTCGGGGCAACACACTGGTGATCAACCTTCCGGGACAGCCCAAAAGCATCAAGGAAACGCTGGAAGGGCTGCGTGACGTGGACGGCAAGCCGGGCGTGCACGGGATCTTTGCAGCGGTTCCCTACTGCGTTGACCTTATTGGCGGCCCTTACATCGAAACCAACGACGCGGTGTGCAAGGCATTCCGGCCGAAAAACGCCATTCGATCGGTGCCGACAACGTCCGGTTAGAGGCAGAGCGGCTCGATCAGCTTTTCGCCACAACGTCGAAAGCGCAGGGCTTAAAGGGAAAAAACGACGAAAGTCGACTTCTTGCTTAATTGCCCTGCCAGCCCAATTTGAATGGGCCTTTCATGATGAAGCTGCTAGCGCCAGTGACCGGGCACCCAGTAGTGTCCGCGATGGTCACGGTGCCAGTATCCGGCGTTCCACGCGCGAAACCCGGATGGCGGAAGTGTCCAGTGTCCGCGATTCCAGACATAGCGGCCACCCGCCCAGCTGTAGTAGCCACCCACCCAGACGTAGCCGGTACCAGGCGTGACTGGAATTGTCTCAACGTACGCGGCAGGCGGTGGCACGTCGACGTACGCGACCGCGCCGGGACCGCGGGCCGCCACGACACAACCGGTGAGCCCGGCAACTACCGCGATCGAAACGATCGCCAGCCCCGCAGTGCGGGCCGGTCGTGACGTGAACAACTTTCTTGAGTGAGTACGCATGAGGGTCTCCTGGGCGGGTACGGTCCCGCGATACCCTCTGGCAACGACGCGCGTCAACGTGTCGTTGACTGGCGCGCGGACTGTTACCTTTGCTTACGAAGATTGGTGGAAATCGCGTAGGGCTGCCATTGCCGAACGCCAGTCACGCGACAGGCAGCAACCGTGAGCGCCGCCAGCAGCAAGGCCGCGGTGCCGTTATGCGCGGTCGCCAGTGCGATGGGCTGATCCAGTACGACCGTACCGATCCCGATCGCGACCTGGGCCAGCAGCGTAAATTTGATCAGCAGCGCCTGCCGTCGGAGCGCTGCATGCGCCCGCATCAACGCGAGCGCGGCAGCCACCACCGCCACCGCGGTAACCAGCGCACCCCAACGGTGTGCCCAGTGGATGGCGCGCAACGCCTCGATCGAAAGGAAGCTGCCGTCAGCGTTGCGGCCCAGCTCGCGCGCGAACGCGAACCCTTCCGCCCAGTTGACTTGTGGCGTCATCGTGCCGTTGCAGCCGGGGAAGTCCGCGCAGGCGAGCACCGCGTAGTTAGTGCTGACCCAGCCACCCAGAAATACTTGCGCGGACAGCACCGCAAGCGCTAGCCAGACCAGCGTCCTCGTCCGTCCCGAGGTGGCGACCGTCATGGCCCGGGTATCGCCCTCGCGCTGCCGCTGCCGCGTCCAGAACCAGACCAGCAGGGCAAACAGCAGCATCCCGCCCATCAGGTGCGTGGTGACCACAATGGGCATTAACTTGAGAGTGACCGTCCACTTGCCGAACATGCCTTGCGCGATGACCACCAGCAGCAAAAGTGCGGGCCAGTACCAGTTCACGGGAGTGACAGCATCGGTCAGCGTCGCACCCGAGCGCCGCCGCTGCGCCAGCAACGCGCGCACGAACATCACCAGAATCAGCGCGCCGATGAACGAGGCCAGATAGCGATGCAACATCTCAATCCACGCCTTGCCGTGACTCACTGGACCGTGCGTTCCCCCCTGCTCAACGATCGCCTGATTAATCTGCGCGCTGGCCTGAGTCGGCAATAACTGCCCGTAGCAGCCGGGCCAATCAGGACAACCAAGTCCGCTATCGGTCAGACGAACGAAGCTGCCGAAGACAATCAGATCGAAAGTCAGGAACGCGACCAGCGCCACGAGCCGCCCCCAGCGCAGGCGAAAGCCAAACCAGAGCGCCAGCAACAGCAGTGCAACCCACAGGATGGCATTGACGGTAGACAGTGAAAACTGCCAGAGGACAGGCTCGGTAGAGGGCATGGGTAAGGCTTGGTGGGCGCCGGATGCCGACGCAACGAACGGCAATTTTAGGTCGCGCTGCCCGCACCTGACGCAAGTGCCTCAAACCTGACGATCAGCGCCGCCTTGATAAAACTTTCGCTTCGCGGCGTACATAGCGTCGTCCGCCGCGCGCAACGCGCGATCCAGTTCGCCAGCACGCGCACAAACCGCGGTGCCAATTGAGAACGAGAGCGCGGGGCCCTGATAGAACTGGTTGTTGAGCTCCACCACCAATTTCAGGCTTTCCACCAACGTCGCCATCTCCACGTCCGTGTGACGCGGCAGGAGACAGGCAAATTCGTCTCCCCCGACACGTGCAGCCTGCGCCGCATCGCCCAAGGCCTTCTTCAGGGCTTCGCCTGCCCGACGCAGTAAAGCGTCGCCGGCCGCATGACCGAATTCGTCGTTGGCCCGCTTGAGCCCGTTCAGATCCACCGCCAGAACGCCAACAGGAAACGGTCCGCGACGATTCAGGCGGGCAATTTCATCGTCATAAAACGCGCGATTGCGCAGCTTGGTCAGCGCATCATGCTTGCCGAGAAACTCAAGGTAAGACTCGGCCTTCTTGCGGGCGGTGATGTCGGTCAGCGCTACCTGAACCAGATCCCAGTGCTGCTCATGACCAGGCAACACGGCCCATTGCATGTGCAGGTTGACGGCGTCACCGCGCAATGAGTAATTGAGCGTTTCCCGCGACTGGAAAAGGTTGCCGCGCCAGCAATCGAGTAACTGCTCGGCGAACGAACGCCCCATCTCGTCGCGAAAGATTTCGGGGAGCCGCGCCAGCAGCTCCTCCTTGCTACCCGCGCCAAACAGGTTGAGGGTCTGACGATTGACATCAACCACCCGAATACGCTCCATGCATGACTGCACGAACTCAGGATGCACATCGACGAACGTCCGAAAGTCGGTAATGCCCTGCCCACGCACATCATCGAGCATGGCCTTCACCTCGCTGAAGTCCTCGACCCACAGCGACACTGGCGACAAGTCAAACAGGCCTCTGGCATACGCCTCGTTACTGGCGGCTGCCTGCCGCGCGCGCTTCTCGGCCGTGAAGTCCTCAATCGCCATCAGCATGCGATCCCAGGGTCTGGCGACATCGGCGAGCCGGTTGACATTCAATCTGATGTCTAGGCGACTGCCATCCAGTGCGTAGTTGATCGTCTCGATGCGGTATGACAGGGCACCGGCCCACAGTTGACCAATTTCGATGATCGCAGCGTTCTGGTCGCTGTTATCGAAGATGCGATCGCCCGCAGCCAGCAGATCGTCCAGATCCCTCGCGCCATAGAGGTCGAGCGTTCGCTGGTTCACTTTGAGCACGCGAATACGCGAAAAGTATTCGTCAATCGCAGCCGGTGTCTCCGCCAGAAAACGACCAATATCGGTCACCCCCTGATGACGCCACGACTGCAGCAGTTCAAAAACACCGCTGAAATCTTCAAGCCAAAGGGAAACCGGAGCCAGATCAAACAGCGGATCAGGTGCGGCAGCTTCATTGGGTACTGCAATGGACAACATTCCGGCATTGTCGTCGCCGCTGTGGCGAAATACAACAGGGCTTGCCCGTTTGCCCTCTCAGCGCCCGTACGCCCCATAGAATCACGACATGCGTCTCTTCCGTCTGGCCAAAATCGTCGCCGTTTTCCACCGTTACGGGCTCGACGAGTTCGTGCTGCACGATGCCCCCAACCCCCTGCTGCGCGGACTCGGCAAGTTGCTCGGCGTGCGTCGCCATGCCATTCCTCGTGGCGAGCGCCTGCGCCGCGCACTGGAAACGCTGGGACCGATCTTCGTCAAGTTCGGCCAGGTACTTTCCACGCGGCCGGACCTGATTCCGCCCGACATCGCCAGTGAGCTCTCGCGGCTGCAGGATCGTGTACCGCCGTTCGCTGCCACGGATGTGCGCCGCGTACTGGAGACGGCCTATGGCCGTCCAGTCGAGCAGGTTTTTGCCAGCTTCGACTGGCAACCCATCGCCAGCGCCAGCGTGGCGCAAGTGCATTTCGGCTCAATCCAGCTCAAGGTCGGTGATGTCTTCGAAACACGCGACGTGGCCGTCAAGGTACTGCGACCCAACATTCAGCCTGTCATCGAGAGCGATCTCGCACTGATTCGCGTGCTCGCCGGCTGGGTTGAGAAATTTAGCGCGGACGGACGCCGTCTGAAGCCTCGTGAGGTGGTGGCGGAATTCGACAAATACCTGCATGACGAGCTTGACCTGGTCCGGGAAGCGGCCAACTGTTCGCAACTACGCCGCAATTTCGCTGGCTCGCCACTGCTCTACATGCCCGAGGTCTATTGGGACTGGTGTGAACAGAACGTCATGGTCATGGAGCGGCTGCATGCCACGCCGGTCAGCCAGGTAGACGCGCTGCGCGAAGCCGGTGTCGACATCAAGAAGCTTGCACGCGACGGAGTGGAAATTTTCTTCACTCAGGTATTCCGTGACGGCTTCTTCCACGCCGATATGCACCCTGGCAACATCGCCGTGCGTACTGATGCCGCCCATCGAGGCCAATACGTCGGCATGGACTTTGGCATCGTCGGCACGCTGACCGATGTCGACCGCCGCTATCTCGCGGAGAATTTTCTCGCGTTCTTTCGCCGTGACTACCGTCGCGTCGCCGCGGCGCACATCGAGTCCGGTTGGGTACCGCCAGGCACCCGGGTCGACGAGCTCGAGAACGCCGTGCGCAGCGTCTGTGAGCCGATTTTTGACCGGCCACTGGCTGATATCTCGTTTGGCAAAGTGCTGATGCGCCTCTTTCAGGTGTCACGCCGATTCAACGTAGAGATCCAGCCGCAGCTGGTACTGTTGCAGAAGACTTTGCTCAATGTTGAGGGCCTGGGTCGCCAACTGGACCCCTATCTCGACCTGTGGGCGACAGCGCAGCCGTTCCTCGAGAACTGGATGCGCGATCAGATCGGGCCAGACGCCATTAGGAGGCGCCTGATCGAGCAGGCCCCCTACCTGTCGTCGGCCCTGCCGCAGTTGCCGCGTTTGATCCATCAGGCGCTGGAACGTCGTGCCGAAGCGCCGGCACCGATAGTCATTCAGGCGCGCTCGCTGTGGACCAACGTCTGGCTTGCAATTATTGCGTTCTGCCTGCTGGCGATTCTCGGCACGCTTTGGATCCCGCTGCTGCTGGAATGACCCGGGTGCCGGGCGGATTGACAGGCCAGCAATGAAGCCACTGTCGCTCGATCAACCGTGGGGCCGCGGCTTTCGCGTGACGCACGCGCACGCGTTCGCGGACGGCGCCCATCTGCCCGCAGCCAACTTCCTGCCGCGCGGTTTGGGCCGCAGCTACGGTGACCTTTGTGTCAATGATGGCGGCACTTTGTTGCATGCGTTCCGGCGCGATGCCCTGCTGTCATTCGACGATTGCAACGGCGTACTCACCTGCGAAAGCGGCGCGACACTCGCCGATATCGCGCAAGTCATGCTGCCGCGCGGCTGGTTTCTGCCGGTAGTACCGGGTACGCGCTACGTCACGGTAGGTGGTGCGGTAGCCAACGACGTTCATGGCAAGAATCATCACGTTGCCGGCACCTTTGGCGCCTTCGTTGATTCATTCACTCTCGCCCGCAGCGACCGTTCGACGCCGCTTCGTGTGACGCCAGGCGATCCATTTTTTGCCACGACCGTGGCGGGGCTGGGTCTCAGCGGCCTGATGCTCGACGCCACCCTGCGGCTAAAGCGCGTGTCCGGCCCAGGTATCGAACAGGAAATCCGCCTGTTTGGCGGCCCACGCGGCGGCGGCATCGACAGCTATCTCGAACTCGACGCCGAAAGCAAGCCGTGGGAATACACCGTCGGCTGGATCGACACGCTGGACCGGTCTCTGCGTGGCGTGTTCTTCCGCGGTCGTCATTGCGACGGCCCTGACGAATGGCTGGCGCCCCGCCCCGCGCGCCTCACGATGCCGATCGACGCGCCACAATGGGTGCTCGGCCGCTGGAGTGCAAAGTCGTTCAACACGCTGTATTACCGGCTGCACGCGACCAAGACAGCGCAGCGGTCGGTGGTACCGATCTGGCCATTCTTCTTTCCGCTTGATGCCGTCAACGCCTGGAATCGCGCATATGGTCGCCGCGGCTTCATTCAGTATCAATTTGTGGTGCCGACTGCGGCGGCGCGCGAGACCGTTCCACGAATCATCACGCATTTGCGCGAGGCCGGTGTAGCCAGCTATCTCGCCGTCATCAAAACCTTTGGCGATGTCCCTTCGCCTGGCCTGATGAGCTTTCCGATGGCAGGTACAACCGTAGCGTTGGACATCCCGGCACCCGATGAACGGGATCGCCGCGCACTGGACCGGGCCGACGCGATGGTCGCCGATGTCGGCGGCCGCGTGTACCCGGCCAAGGATGCACGCATGTCGCCTGCGATGTTCCAGCGCTTCTATCCCCGCTGGCGTGAACTGGAGGCGGCGCGAGACCCCGCGATTTCGTCCTCGTTCTGGCGCCGGGTGACCGTAGCAGTTCACAAGAAAGGACCGCAACCATGAGCGGCAACATCTCACCAACACCGGAGTCGCCCCCCTCGTCGGCGCGGGCCATTGTCGTGGTCGGCGCCACCTCGGCAGTTGCACAGGCCGCCATCCGCCGGTGGGCTGCACAGGGGAAAACGTTGGCATTGGTTGGTCGCGCCGGCGCCGCGCTGCAACGCGTCGCAGCTGATGCCCGGGTGCGAGGAGCCAGCGCAGTGACAACCCATGCCGGCGATCTCGGCGACATCGCTTTCATCGACAGCCTCAGCACCACCGTCGCGCCGAACGTGGCCCTGATCGCTCACGGCAGCCTGACAGACTCGGCGCGAGCCGAAGCCAGCAGCGAGTATCTGGACTACGAACTGGCGCTCAACTTCGTCAGCGCGGCACAGTGGATGCAGCGCCTGGCGCTAGCCTGCGAACGCACAGGGGGTGGCACTGTCATCGCCATCTCGTCAGTGGCGGGGGACCGCGGACGTGGCAGCAACCACGCCTATGGCGCCGCCAAGGCGGGGCTCACGGCGTTCTGTTCGGGACTGCGCGCCCGCATGGCCACGCGGGGAGTACACGTCATGACCGTCAAACCAGGCTTCATCGATTCGCCGATGACGGCACATGTCAACCCGAAAGGTGCGCTGTGGGCGACGCCGGAGACCATTGCTGATGGCATTCTGAAGGCCATCGACCGGCAGCGTGACGTGGTTTACCTGCCGGGATTCTGGGCGCTGGTCATGCTCGTCATCAAGCACATCCCCGAGCGGATATTCAAGAAGCTCAAATTTTGATCAGACGCCCGCGCGGAACGAAACCGACCTATGCATGGCCTTCGGGTGAGCCGACGAAATGATGCACATGGCCGCGGTGATTTTCGATCCACTGCGGTGCCAGCGACCCAACCAACATCCCGGTAAGCGATGCCAGCACCCCCGCCAGTTGCTGCGGGAAGGTCTCAGCCCAGCCTGGAATCAGCATGACAGCCAGCCAGACAACAACCCCCAGTACGATCGCGGCGACCGCGCCCTGCGTAGTCGCGCGCTTCCAGTACAACCCGAACACCAGCGGGATGAAGGCGCCGACCAGCGTCACCTGATAAGCCCCAGACACCAGATCGTAGATCGGCTTGCCACGCGCCAGCATGGCATAGGCGAGCACCAGCACCGAAAAAACCAGCACCGCAGCACGCATCGCCTTGAGCGTCTGCTGGTCATTCATGTGCTTGTTCCAGTGCTTGTAAACGTTCTCGACGAAGGTCACGCTTGGCGCCAGCAGCGTTGCCGACGCACACGATTTGATTGCCGACAGCAGCGCGCCGAAGAAGATCACCTGGGCTACGAACGGCATGTGTTCCAGCACCAGTGTCGGCAGAATTTTCTGCGGATCGCTCTTGAGCATCTCGGCGGCTTTGTCGGGCATGATGATGACCGCCGCGATGACCAGAAACATCGGGACAAAGGCGAACAGCAGATAGCAAATGCCACCAATCACCGGGCCCCGGGTCGCTGCCTTGATGTCCTTGGCGGACATCACGCGCTGGAACACATCCTGCTGAGGGATCGAGCCCAACATCATCGTGATCGCAGCGGCGACGAAGAACAGCATGTCTTTCAGGCTGGGCTCCGGGAAGAAGTTGAACATGTCCTTGCTTTGCGCGTAGGCGATCACCTTGTCCGCGCCGCCGGCCATATTGCCCGCCATGACGGCGATGATCGAAAGCCCGACGACCAGCACGATCATCTGGATAAAGTCAGTTAGCGCCACACTCCACATGCCACCGAACAGCGTGTAAATCAGGATGGACGCGACGCCGATGACCATGCCCCATTCAAAACTGATGGCGCCATGCGACAGGATGTTGAACACCAGACCGAGGGCGGTCACCTGCGCCGCCACCCAGCCGAGGTAACTCAGCATGATGATGATCGAGCAGAGGATCTCCACTGACTTGCCGAAGCGCTGGCGGTAGTAATCGCTGATGGTGAGCAGGGTCTGCTTATAGAGCCGCGCGGCGAAGAACAAGCCGACAAAGATGAGGCAGAACGAGGCGCCAAACGGGTCTTCAACCACCGTGCCGAGATTGCCCTGCACAAACTTGGCGCCAATGCCGAGCACCGTCTCGCTGCCAAACCACGTCGCAAAGGTCGTGGTGACAATCATGATCAGCGGCAGATGACGGCCAGCAATCGCGTAGTCGGCTGTATTTTTTACCCGCTTTGCGGCCCACAAACCGATGCCAATCGTCACCAGCAAATAGAGAAAAACCAACGCAAGCAGCATGCCTTACCCCTGAATCGACTCAATCGCCTGAATTGTCTGGGCCTGGTCGGTTTCTGACCGACACGACCGGCTCGGCGCTGTGCGCAACCGCACCGCCAGCGCTCAAATTTTGAACAGGCGCAAGTGTACGGGTTTGAGCGTGGCTACAATTCCAGCACGGACACGCAGGTTGCGTGCCCGCAAACGCTAGGGGTGCTCGGTGGCGCATGCTACCGGGCTGAGATGACACCCTGGAACTTGATCAAGGTAATACTTGCGCAGGGAAGCGTCGCTGATATCCGTCCGAGCCACTTTGGTTCGGGCCGTCTGTGCACTTGACCCTGCCGTCGATTGAGGATTTTCGATGGCACTGACTTTTTCTTCCACACTCAAACCCCGCCTGACTGCTGTTGCAACGGCTGTCGCGCTCGCGCTGGCGACTGCCGATGTGATGGCGCAATCGGCAAGCCTGACGCCACCACGCGTCGAAACGATCACGGTCACCGCCAAATCAGCACCCGTTCTTGACGTCGACAACGCCGACGTCGGCGGCTTCAATACGCCGCTGGCCAAGACGCCACAAAGTGTTACGGTGCTCGGCGCCGACCTGCTTGCCAGCAGTGCAACGCAATCCCTATCCTCCGTGCTCAAACTCGACGCATCGCTCGCCGACGCCTACAACACCACTGGCTACATCGAAAGTCTGTCAGTACGTGGCTTTTTGCTGGACCAGGCCGGCAACTTCCGTCGCAACGGGCTCGCAATCTCCAACTACGCGCCGATCGCGCTCGAAAACAAGGAGCGCATCGAGGTGCTGAAAGGCGTGGCCGGCATGCAGTCCGGCGTCTCGGCCCCCGGTGGACTGGTCAACTACGTCACCAAAACTCCGCTGCGGGAGGCGTTTACCACCGCCACGGTGGCTACCGATCAGCGAGGTAGCGCCGAAGTACATGTCGACAGCAATCTCGCGCGGGGCAGCTTCGGCGCCCGACTGAATGTAGCTGTCGAGCGCATGCACAGCCAATTCGACCGCGCCGATGGTGATCGCCAGTTTGCCAGCCTGACGCTGGCCGGGCAGTTGTCTGCGCAGACCGCGCTCAGTGCCGACATCGAATATCACCGCAAGCGACAACCATCGGTACCGGGACTCGGCCTGCTTGATCGCGATGGCGACGGCGTGGGCGACACACTGCCCACCCCCGTCAATCCACGGCTCAATCTGAACAACCAGCCGTGGTCGCAGCCGTTTCAGGCGACCGTGACGACGGCGGAAGTGGCGCTGAAACACCGGTTTAACGGCGACTGGGCAGCGCGCGTGGCCGCGAACGTGCAGACGTCGCGGATCAATGATCGTCTCGCCTTCCCCGACGGCTGCTCCAACGCCCCCACCTACGTCTATCCAGGCCTGTGCGCCAACGGCGATGTCGATGTCTATGACTTCCGCAGCGAAGGCGAAAAGCGCAAGGTCACGAGTTGGGACGCGCATATTGACGGCCGTTTCCATGCGGTCAGCGCGCGGCACAGTACTCGCTTCGGGTTGTCCGGCCGCACTATCCGCAACGATTTGCCGCCGCTGCAGGCGTACAACTACGTTGGCAGCAGCAATATCTTCGCGCCTGTCGTTCTGCCGGCCGACGCGGCACTCACTGTTCTCAACACCAACAGTCGCGAGCGTGCCGTCGAGGGGTACGCCTCACTACAGAGCGATTGGGGTGCGCAGCTGCAGTCGTTCGTGGGCGTTCGGGTGGCACGGCTGCATCGCGCCAGCGAGCGCAACGATGGCTCCCGCGCGGTGGCCTACGAGCAGACGGTCACCACACCGTGGGCAGGCCTCGCGTGGTCTCCGACTGCGGCGACCATGCTCTATGCCTCCTGGGGACAGGGCGCGGAGCTTGAAGCGGTGCCCAACCGGCCATCACGCTTTGTGAACTACGGCGAGGCGCTGCCCGCCCTCAAGAGCGAACAGGTGGAAGTGGGCGGCAAGTGGCAAGTCAACCCACGCCTGCTGGTCACCGCCGCCGTGTTCAGCATCGACAAGCCCTACGCTGACGATATTGCCACC
>Ga0116193_1002428_pt1 | contig 14169 bp, 10 predicted proteins | sample AD_UKC115_MetaG_FD_89892 | JGI IMG/M metagenome (GOLD analysis project Ga0116193, IMG submission 89892) | Active sludge microbial communities of municipal wastewater-treating anaerobic digesters from Hong Kong - AD_UKC115_MetaG | ecosystem: Engineered > Bioreactor > Anaerobic > Digestate... | reverse complement strand
GTTTAACGGATAATCCCAGGCGCCCGGCGTGATCACTTCGTATCCTCCAAGCCCTTTCTTAAATTGATAGACGCCCCACATGCGATCGTTCTCATCAAAATGGTCTGGCGCACCCCAGAGGTCATAGACTGCAGCTCCGGCTGCTTTGGCGGTTCGGATAGCTTCCCATTGCAACAGATAATTGGGCATTTTTTCACGGTGGAGATCGCGGGACATTCCATAGATATACCAGGCTTTTTGCGCATAGATAAAAAGCATTAACCCGGCAACAGCTTCCCCTTCCACTTCCGCGATCAACGGTTTCAAAATACCGGCAGAGAAAAACCGATTCCACACATCCAGATAATAGCTCTTTTCACGGATGATAAACTGGTCACGAGAAGAAGTCTCCGCATACATAGCATAAATTTCTTCAAAATCTGACGGAGTTCCAATACGGACAATGACGCCTTTTTTCTCAGCCAATCTGATCTTGTAGCGAGTGCGCTGTTTCATGGCAGTCAGCAACTCTTCTTCAGACCGATGCAGGTCAATCCAGACACTGTTGGCAAACTGGATTTGCTGATCCGAAAAATGCCAGCCTTTCTTTTTGTACATTCCCAATAGTGTGTTTCCGGCATAAATCGGCTGATATGAATCCGAGTTCGGAATGCCAAAACCAACCGGTACATCGGGATCGATTTTCAGAAATATGGCATGCTCTTCTTTTGCTTTCCGGAGAATATCATCGATGACACGATCGCGTAGCGCCAGATTGTTCCAGTCCAGCAGCGGACCACGTGGAATATACCAGAACGATTTACCTAATCCCAGCGGTTTTTTCAGGATCATTGCTGCTGCTTCAATTTTTCCGTCTTTGTCTTTCCATTGTTGAAATGCTGGTTCCCATCCAACATTTCTTTTAATTTCCGCCCATTCGGAAGTTTGCAGAATGGATGCTCCCTGCAGATCAGCGATCAGTTGATTCCATGAAACAGTATTCATTATCGCTTTTTCCTTTTGGATACAGCAGCAATAAACCGGTAAAACAACGGTATATAAGAAAAATCCAGTGTTCCAACGGTTCGGCGAATTTCTCCGCCAAATCCGCGTTTAAAGCGATAGACGCTCCAAAGTCCATCCTGGCGATTCTGAAACTGCGATTCCAGTGTTTCCTCGGATTCGTCTGGAATTCCCCATAAGTCATACTCTGTGCAGCCATATTGTGCGCACATTTTCATGGCAGTCCACTGCAGCAAATGATTTGGCATCCGATTACGTTCCTCGTTCGAAGAAGCTCCATATAAATAATAGCCGCGCTTCCCGCGGATGAACAGCATCAGCGCTGAAAGCGGTTTCCCTTCAAAGGAAACCATCAGAAGGTGCACTGTGTTTCCAGGTTTAAAACTGTCATAACATTTTTGATAATAAGTCGGGGTATGTACGCCGAAATTGTCACGATCGCCGGTTTGTTCCATGAGATGGGAGAAAGCGGCGATCTGATCCGATTCTTCGACAACAAGGTCTTTCTTTTGGGAAAGCCGGATATTATAGCGTGTTTTTTGGTTCATCCGGTTGAGCCAGTCTTCTTCTGTGCCTGCCAGCGAAATAACCATAGTATTCGGAGGCTGAATCGTCGCGAAACCGGGTTGGAATCCATTCATGCTTTGTAACAAGATTTCTGCTTGAGGAGAATTTTGCCATTCATCCGGTTCGACACGCAAAAAAATTGCATGCCGTTTTCGGCATATTTGATGGATTTCGAGCCAGAGATTCTGATAATCCGGTGATTCTTGCGAGAATGAGACGGGTCCGCGCGGGATATAAGCGATCGTGAACCAGGGAATGTGATGCGGCAATTTACGGAAAAGGACCATTGCGCCTGCAGTTTCATTAGCGACATAAATCGGTTCCCAACCGAATGCGGTTTTTAATTTCCCCCATTCCGCGGTCTGTAGTATGGAAGCATTCGTATTCTTTGCAAGCAAAGCTTGCCATTGTTGAGCGTTTATTTGTGTCATAAGGATGACTAAGTCTTTTTATACAGTGAACATGTCCGTTGTCTGCATGCTGACCAGATTTGAGTCCGGTATTACTTCGTTCAGATATTGCCGGATTTCGCTGTCTCTTCCTTCTTTTGCAAAAGTTGTCAATTTTTCAATAACTTCTGTAAGCTCTCGATCGCTTAGGAGGTCATCCCTGTTTAATTTAAAAATATCCGGATGAGCAGTCGGTTCAAGCGATTGCCCTTCGTTCCACAGATCTTCACTCAGTTTTTCACCTGCGCGGATTCCGGTGAACTTAATTTCAATATCGCGTCCTGGCTCCAATCCGGAAAGCCGGATTAAATCTTCTGCCAGATCCAGAATGCGAATTTGTTTGCCCATATTCAAGACGAATGTTTCATCATTCGAGCCAAGTCCTGCCGCTTCCAGCACCAGATAGACTGCTTCGGGGATCGTCATGAAATAACGCTGCATTTCAGGATGCGTTATGGTGACAGGACCGCCCTTTTTGATCTGATTTTTAAAGATGGGAACGACACTGCCGCGGCTGCCCAAAACATTACCAAAACGCACAACGGTAAACTTTGTCTCCGAATTTTTGGATTCATTCAGCACAACATTTTCTGCAAGGCGTTTGGATGCCCCCATTATATTTACTGGCCGCACTGCCTTGTCTGTAGAAATCATGACGAATCGTTCTGTGTGATTTTTACTGGCAGTGATTGCCATGTTCCAGGTTCCCTGAATGTTGTTGGTGATAGCTTCTTCCGCGTTGACTTCCATCAAAGGAACGTGTTTGTGCGCTGCTGCATGAAAAACGATATTTGGCCGTCGTTTTTCGAAAATTTCTTCCAGTCTGGTCAAATTCCGAATATCAGCGATCTCCGGACTGATCGGCAAATCCGGATAATTCTCGCGCATTTCAATCAGCGTTTCAAAAATACTGTTTTCACCATGTCCCAGAAGAATAATCTCCACTGGATTCCAGCGTGCAATTTGACGGCATAATTCTCTGCCGATGGAACCGCCTGCACCGCTCACGAGGACGATCTTGCCGGTCAAAATTGTCCCGATGTTGTCCTGATTCAGCTTAACCGGATCACGCCGCAGCAAATCGGTAATTTCAACTTCACGCAGTTTGCTGAAGGATATTTTCCCGCCTAATAATTCATAAATACCGGGCATTGTCTGGAAAGAAATCCCTTTTTCGCGGCAGGCATCGGATGCCAGGCGAACTGTACGCCCCGGTGCACTTGGAATTGCGAAGAAACAGGTTGTAACATGATGACGGTCAATTTGACGGCTCAAATCATTCAGATTGCCAAGAACACGGATACCATAGATTTCCTGATTCAACTTCTTGGGGTCATCATCAATGAATCCGACCGGATTCACATTCAATTGCGGATTTTTCTGGATCTCACGGCAAACTAAGGCGCCGGCGTCACCGGCACCGATGATAAAAGCCCTTTTTACGTCGTTGCGAGCTTTACTGACTGTATTATTCTCCATCTCAGCCAGATAGCGCAAAGAGAAACGGACACCGCCGACTGCGAACAGTGACAACATCCAATCAATGATCAGAACCAGCCTTGGAAATCCGATAAAGACTCTGAACGCAGCCAGAATGATCAAGACCGCCGAAACAACCGCAGACGCGCACGTTACGGCGATGATGATGCCTTTTAATTCGTTAATACTGGCGTAGTTCCATAAACGGCGATACATCCCGAAAAGGAAATATACAACCGGTTTGATTAAAACAGAGACAGCAACCATCCAAAGAGTGGATGGAAGATATTTCTGGAATGCAGCTCCAAGTTCGAAACGCAGGAAGTAGCTCCCAAAAACACAAATTACGATGAACATCACATCAATCAGAAAGATATAACGATTCCGCAGATTTTTCCTCAAATGGAGCGCCATAAAAAAATTCTATCTCCCTTTCAATCCAAAAATCGTGCTGAAGGTTCGTAAAAGAATCGAAAAATCTAAAATCAGGTTCCGATGTTTAATATAGTAAAGGTCATATTCCAGTTTGATAGCGTTTTGTTCAGCTCCGGAGGCATATCCGTAATTGATCTGAGCCCAGCCTGTGATTCCCGGTCGAACGAGTAATCTGCCTCGATAAAACGGAATTTCTTTTTGAAGATCAACAATAATGTCCGGCCGCTCAGCACGAGGACCTACAAGGCTAAGATCACCCCGCAATACATTAATAAACTGCGGCGTTTCATCCAGATGACTTTTTCGTAAAAATTTTCCGATGCGTGTTATTCGGTTGTCGTGAGCGGATGCCGGCCTTGCAATTCCATCTGCTTCGGCATTCTGAATCATAGTTCTAAATTTCAGGATCCGAAAAGGTGTTCCGCGCAGACCCAGACGTTCCTGTGTGTAAAAGATTGGCCTGCCGGAATCGATCAGGATCAGTAAAGAGATTAATGGGAAAAGAACGATGAAAAAAAGTGTCCCGAAAAATCCAAAAATGATATCCAGCAGCCTTTTTGCAAGTTCCTGCAGCGCGCTGGAATGTGCCTGATCGTAGAAACTGCGTACCATCCAGTCGGTTCCAAGCAAATATACCGGCAATCGTTTCAAAATTTCTTCATATACAGTTGGCATGGTCGTGACAATCAGCCCTTTTTCTTCTGCCATCGTTAGCGCTTCAAACAGATTAGGATTCATGCGGTTACTGATTGCCATGATCACCTGTGAGATCTGATATTTTTCGACTATTTCAAAAAAGGCGCTTGAATCCCCTAAAACCGGATAGGATGAGATTATTTTACCGATTTTATTCGAGTCATCATCCAGAAATCCGATAACCTTAAAAGGAGTTGGTTTTGTGGTGTAGATAATTTCCGCAATTCTGGACCCGGCTTTCCCTGCTCCGACAATCAAGGTGTTTAATAAATTTTCAGGCAAGGTGAAAATGCGGATATAAAGAAGTCTCCACAGGATTGACAGGATAGGTGCAAAAATTAAAAAAACTGCGACACCGCGGCGAGGAAGCGCTTTCGGTGGAGAAACGAAGAAAAGGATTAAATAAGAACCAAACGCGATTAAACTGGCAATAAAAATAAAACTAAGCGTGTAAGATATGGAGCCGGATCGATTGGAATCGTATAACGGAGCCATAAAAAGGAGCCAAATAAACGGTAGGATATAAAACCAGTTTTCTGGTCGTTCTGCAAAAAACTGTGGCGATAATCCGAGCCAATCATCACCATGAGCCCAGGTGACCAATGCGATCAATAACGCAAGGATGGTCACAAAAAAATCTCCAAAGAACAGAATAATTTTGCGTTCTCGTAAATTGAAGCGTGATTGTATGGGGCTTCGAAAAGAATATTCAGCCATCTTTTTTCTTATTAATCAGTTTCGTTTCTTTAAAATTTGAATAGATTGTATTGAAAAATGGAATTTTTTACAATTGGTGTCAATACAATTATTTTGAAGGTTTATTGTTTTGATTTTCGGTATCAAACAAAACCAGCCTTTTATTCAGGATTTACGTTTCCTGCTGAGCGTCAGCAAACTCCAAAGAAATCCGCTTCCCCAACAGAAATGCATGACAGAAATCGCAACCGGCATCCCCCAAAACAGCGCGAGGTCGTTTTCATCTCCGGCAGATCGAATCGCGATCAATGTCAATCCCATGATATACGCAATTAATTCCAATGATATCACAGTTGCAAAAAATGAAAAAAATAGCTGCCCGATCAAGAGCATTGGAATACTGAAGACAAATAAAGGGGGAATCAATTGGCGCAAGCGTAAACTCCGCGGATCTTTTCGCAGCATCCGCATTTTCCAGTACCCGTATCGCCAATATTGTTTTGCCAGTGCTGTCAACGATGATCGAGCAAAATAAGTGCAGCGTATTTTCGGATCAAACCAGATTTTTTTACCGTTCCTTCGAAGGCGGACATTCAAATCATAATCTTCATTGGTCAGCAGCGATTCATCAAATCCTCCCAGTTCCAGGAGTGTGGATTTTCGATAAGCTCCAAAAGGAACCGTATCAACATACGATGCTTCTTCGCTGTATCGATATTTTGCATCTCCAACACCGAATGGAGAACTGGCAGCTTTTGCGATTGCGCGGGCAATTCCACTCTTACTACCGGGTTGAATATCCCAGCGTCCCCCTACATTGGCTCCTTTGTCTGCCTTCAGGGCATTGATGGACAGTTCAACATAATTTTCTGCTGGAATGCAATGAGCATCCAGGCGAATGATAAATTCGCCTGATGCATGTTGGATCGCAAGGTTCAATCCGGACGGTATAATCCGTTTTGGATTCTCAATGATTTTTATTTGCAGATCAGGATGCTCTTTTTGCCATTGAAGGATTTTTTCCACAGAATGATCGCTGGAATTGCCGTTTGCCAGGACGATTTCCATTTTCGACACAGGGTATGTCTGCCCATAGACAGCATCCAGTAATAATTCAATGGTTTTCTCTTCGTTATAAAATGGAACGATAACCGAGACAGTCGGCATAGGTTTATGGAACCAGGGCAATTACTTCAATTTCGACAGCCATTCCTTTCGGCAGTTTTGCAACCTGGACAGCAGATCGAGCCGGACAATCGGAAGTGAAAAATTCGGCATATATTTCGTTCATTGCTGCAAAATCATTCATGTCCCGTAAAAAAACAGTGGTTTTGACAACATTTTTTAACTCTGTGCCTGCTGCTTCCAAAATTGCTGATATATTCAAGAGCGATTGACGGGTCTGTCCTTTTATTTCATCGGAAGCCGGTTCACCTGTTTCCGGGACAATGCCCAACTGTCCTGCTGTAAAAATGAGATTACCTGCGGCTACGCCTGCAGAATATGGACCCAGTGCTTTGGGCGCTTTATCTGTGGTAATAATTTTCTTTTGTATCATTTCATTTTCTCCTTATTTATTGTTTTGATGTACTCCGTGTTCATCAGAATTTTTATTCTTAATCCAATAATTCGAAATATCGACTTGTTATTCGAATTAATCGGGGAGAACACCTCAATAACAAAGAACTCTCCCCAAATTTTGAATTGCTGATCCTGATCTGCAATTACTGTTCTAATCGAGAAATAAATTTTACTTCAAAATATGTCCCCTTTGAAGAACAGCAGTTTGATGTCAGCAATTCCTATGAAAAAAGAATTCAATTTTTCCCTTATCTATTCGAATGACAAGTCGATATTTCGAATCGCTCGTTGGTCATTTTGCGGTTCACTGGCAGAATGGTTATAATGAATTTTCAATTCATGAATAAAGGAATGTCGATTGAAGAACAAGGAGACATATTGAATGATTAAAGCAATATTTTTTGACATCGATGGAACGCTGATCAGTTTAAAGACACAGCAAATTCCGGAATCCGCAAAAAAAGCTTTGCAGTCATTGCATCAAAAAGGGATTCTGCTATTTTTGGCATCCGGACGTCCGCCGAAAAATATTCGATATGTACAGGATATGATGGATTTTGAATTCGATGGGTTCATTACAATGAACGGGCAATACTGTTATCACAGGGGTGGATTGGTCTATGAAAATTGGATTCCTCAGGAAGACCTTCGTCTCTTAACCCCTTTTCTTGAAAAAGAACAAATAGCGTGTACTTTTATGGAGTTGGATTACAGCTATAACAATTTTATTAATGATCGGATCAGAAATTTATATCAGACGATCGGTCAAACCCAAAAAATCGATCCGGTCGATGATGTCAGACGCATTGAGACGCACAAAGTATATCAATTAAACATCTTTGTTCAGGAATCTGAAGAATTTTGGCTGAAAAATTACCTTCCTGCATGTAAATTTCTGCGATGGTATCCAAATTATGTGGATGTGATTTCTGCAGATGGCGGCAAACCTGTCGGTATTGATAAAATGCTGGAGGCTTATCACATCCGTCTGGATGAGACCGCAGCGTTTGGCGATGGCGGCAATGACATCGATATGCTTAAACATGTCGGAACAGGAATCGCCATGGGGAATGCAGATAAAAAAGTAAAAGCTATCGCGGATTTCGTTACATTGGATGTTGATCAGGACGGCATTCTCTATGCGCTTCGCAAGCTTGACCTTTTATCATAAAAGCAAATCCAATTCGGCAATTCGAAATATCGACAGACTTTTTGAATAGAGAAAGGAAATTTATTGTTGAGGTGTTTTTGCGCTTCATTCTAAAACTCCTCAACAACAATGAATCCTTTCTCTATTTTTTGATATGCGGATGAACAGACCGGTGCGAAATTCAAAACAAGCGATTCGCACCCGGTCTTATTCACTAACAGAATTTAGAAAATGTGTTGAATCGCCGAATTTACAGAAGCGGCTTTGCATAGACAATTCTTCTATACTGGTATCCACCTTCCAGAAGCTCCTGCTCGCAGGTAATCAGGACAAGCGAGCCAGGGATTGTATTTTGAAAAACAGCGTCGACATTATCTGGCTGTACAAGTTGATTGGCATAAACGCTGTATCCAAGGATTTTATCCTCAGCAGTATGCACATAGATGCGGTCATTTTCTTTCAAATTCAGCAAAAAAGCAAAAGGTCCTGCATTTCCGAGATCGATATGATTATGTCCTGCGATGATGGAAGTACCTTCTCCAGGTAGGGCTGTCCCTTCGAGGAGACCGGCACGGTCTCCTAACCATTCCACTGAAAATTTGGTTTCATCATCTTGCGGTACAACGACCAGTTCGGCATAACTGTCGATGATCGGAATTTCAATGGAGAATCCGTTCAGATTGCGATAGGCAAGGGCGGCAGGTTGTTCCGGCAGCACTGTGCGCTTGCCTGCAGGGAATCCGGTCCCTGGCAACATTTCAGGTTTCCTCCCATGTCCACCCCAGTAATAATCCGGCAAATCCCCATTTTGTCCGGGCGTATTTGTTACCAGTGTGCCGGTTACATTTTGAGAACCTGTTCCGGTAAGAAAGATCCAGGATATCTGACCATTCGTTAATGCATCAGCGGTTTGAAGCGTTGCGGTGATAACACCTTCATCACCCGGGTTTAGCAGATATCGTTGTCCTTGGACCAGCGCTGCAACTGCTTTCGAGGATGGACCGATGGATACTTGCCCTGTATACGAAGCAGATGTTTCGTGAAATAAAATATTTGTCGGAACAAACCAGGCGTCCGATTCGCCATCGTTGAGGATGGTTAAAGAAATTGTGGCACTCGTCCCATGTAACTGAAATGTCCCTGATATGACGCTGAAATTCAGATCTGCTTCACAATAGTTGTGGTTTTGCGTTGCTGTCAGCGTTGGAATCGATAAATTCGTATCGATCGAAGACCTGCCTGCAAATGTAAAAGTTTCAGACAGAATTCGCGTTCCCGTATCCATTTCGGAAGTGATTGTGACCGATTCACCTGGCGGAATGACGACAGACTCCGGATTACAAAGATTGGTATTCGAAAGCGAACAAGTAAGATTTGTTACTTCTTCGTCATAGGAGTAGATTACCGATTCTTTGTAATAATATATTTTCGTCAGGTCGATTGTGATTGTTCCGGTTCCGCGGTTCGCCAATGTGTAATTCAGATGAACAATTCCATCATCTGTATCACAAGTATCATATTCGCTGGAATTGGCAGTCAGTTCCAGATCCGAAGCTGAATAACATGCATCGGATATCCATCCCAGGCTCATCGCTGGTGAAGCTGCGGTGAGTTCACTGCCTGAGGTGTATCGGAAGGATGTCTTAACCTGCATCTGGTTTTCAGCCAGCGGAGCCGCAGCTGTCGCTGATGCTGATAAATCAATCGTTTCATCTTGCGCAAGGTAGATACATTGATAAATGCCACAATTTTGGATTCTTGTGAGGCAGTCTGACCTTTCCCCATCGGTACAGCTTGTATAGGATAAGGCGGGATTACTTCCAGTCTGGTTAAGAACCTGAATTGTACCGGGTAATTCAATCAGAACCCGTCCTTGATCATAGTGGTTGGTTAATGAAAAATGCAGGGACAGGTTGGTGCTGCCAATCGAGGTTTCTAAACATTGTTCATCACTGGTGATATAGCCTCCTGCAACGGCAGTACCTTCAACAGGCAGATTGTTAATCATTAGCGAGATTGGAAGGGAGTCGTTCGCGGCAGCGGTTTCATCAACAGTGAACAAACCATATGCGATTATTCGTTCTCCTGAACCAAGTGAAACGGGCGAATCAGGAGAAGTCCATGTGATTTGAGACTGTTTCGCATATCCGCTGTCATAATTCAAAACTGTCGGAAGGTCGATCGAAAGCGTTTCAGTACCATAATTATAGAGTTCCAATTGAAGAGCTCCATCCAGACCGGTCATATCATAAACAGCGTAGCGGATTGTACCCAACTGACAATTTTCTGTATTGGATGCATCAAAGTGGAGCTGTCCTTCAATCAGAATCGGTGTGGTTCCCAACACAAATGACAGATCAACTTCCGGATCTGGCTGATTTCCTGCGAATTGGCTGAAGTCGGATGCAATAATACGGAACACATAACATCCTGCTGTGGCGCTTTCAAATCCTTCAGCAGGAACCTGTGTCCAGTTTGCTCCCGTCACTGCAGCGAGAAATGTCTCATCGGTTGCAAGCGCTGCCTGATCAATCTCAGCAAAATGGATTGGACCGATGGACACAGCATCATAAGAATCGTTGATTCGAATTCCGGTTTGGGAAAAATCAAGGATGGATGTACCCTCATTGTAGTAGACAAAATAGAATTCAGCTTTTGCCTGACATTGCGGAAAAGTCCCAAATACATATCGGCCGTCATCTCCAATAGCGGAAAATTCCCCTGTTCGATACGCGATTCCGTTGGCAATGACGGAATTCACGTTCAGCGATACATCCAGTGACGCATTGTCAGCAGCCAATAACTCGTCGATTTCAAATGAACCATGGATATAGGGAATATCCGGAGGAGAACTCAATGCCGGCAGGTTATAAGGTGATCCTATTTCTGACAAATCCCAATTGACAGGTACCGTCACTGAAGGATCTATCGTAAAAAATTCCGGGAGTGATAACAAAACAGGATCTGGATTGGGGTTTGAAATTCCCAGCGTGATCTTTCCATCCATACCGGTAATATAATAGGATGCAGAAGAAATCTCGGTTTCAATATCAGCAGCGAAAACCGGAATTGTGAACAGACACAACATGAAAAAGGTCATGACCAGTTTGGCGAGGTTTGACTTCTTCATTCGTTCCTCCATATTCAATTATTCTATTTATCCAACCGTTGCAATTGTATTTTTCTGACGTATCCATTGAGAATACCATCAGAAGTTATATTTACCGGGATGTTTGCTGTGTTCTTATGAATAAATCTTGGCTTTTCAACAACAAGATTATGGTTCCATGACTTCCGTGTAGTTTGTCTATAAAAATTATACTACTTCAAGTGTTGCGAAATAAATTGAGAATCGGCGATTTGAAATTGGGAAATTCGGGGAAACGAATCAAAAATGTCTTGGAAGATTTAAGAGTTTTACCTTGATTATTGATAAATGAAATTATTGGATAACAAATCAGATGGAATGGATGAAACCTGTCGTTGTTATTTATCCCGTCGAGGCGTAGCAATCTATCCATAAGTGTTAAAAGAGCGTTCCGTCGGGTTGATGCTCTCCTCGCAATGACAGATCAATCTATGAATCATTCATCATATATATCTTTGACGCAAAGCGCAAAACCGCAAGAACGCCGAAGCGTTCGTTTTATATTTCGAACAGCAGGTGAAAGATATTACTCATCCGATAATGAAAATTGAATTCTATTTTTGTAGGATTTGCTGTTTGAATTACTGCTTCCGAATTCGACATGATATAATCAGTTAAAATGTGGAAAGGATAAAAAGATGTGTTTCTTTCATAAATCTTATCCATCTCAGTATAAAAGTGAGGTCGCAGCATTAACAAGCGAATTAATCCAGATTGGATTGAAGGAAGATTATCTGTCGGAAAGATCTGGCGGTCTGTTTGATCGGAACTGTCGCCATGCTCGTGCACGAGAAATTGGAGAACGTCTCTATAGTATCGGCGGAATCCCTTTGATGGAAGAAATCTTAAAAAAAGTCTCAAAGAAATGCGGAAAAGACAGTGCATCCCATTTAGAGGCTTGCTGGCGTGCTGTAGGTGGTGTCTTCTGAGTTGTTTTGGATATCGCAAACGACAGAAATTCTTTTCTAATTTAGAATTACGGAATTTAACAAAAAATATTGTTTCCTTGACAGGGTAACGTAAAACAGCTAAAATAGGGGACGTCATTAATTAATGATGGTTTGCCGAGATAGCTCAGTTGGTAGAGCATACGACTGAAAATTGTAGTGTCCACAGTTCGATTCTGTGTCTCGGCACTGAAGACCCGGATATTTGGGTCTTTTTTTTTATTCTTTTTCTCTGATTTGACGGTAAAATTTCTCTATGAAGAAACGAATCTGGTTTGTTTTTCTGGGTTTCTGTCTGATTTTTACCGGAAGCATGCTTTACCTGACGAATTCTCCACGCCGAATTCAGCTTTTAGTGGACGGTGTGCCGATGAAAATCAAGACACGGAAGATTCGAACGGATGCAATTTTAAAGGAAACCGGGATCCCTTTTTCCGATATTGACAGAATCTTTCCGCGCTTAAACTATTGGATGACCGAGAATTATTTATTGCGCGTAGACCATCCATCGACTGTTGAACTGATGCGGCAGGATGAACAGATTTCTTTTATTAGTTATGAAAATATCGCTGGAAATATTTTACTCTCAGGAGGAGTCAAATTATTCCCCGGAGACAAAATTCTCTGGAATCAGACAGAAATTCAAGCCGATTCGTTGATCGGAATGGAATCCAATATTCAACTATCCATAACGTCTCAAAATTTTTTCAAATTGGTTCGTGATTCATGGGATAGTCCGCAAATACGCTATACGCAGGCGTTGACTGTCGGGGAGGCGCTGCAACAGCTTGATGTGAGCATTCCGCAGGGTGCATTGATATTCCCTGAAAGGGACACCGTTTTTCAAAATGGAATGACAATTGAGATTTGTGAGCCAAAGATACTGACCATCTCTTCCAACGGTATTGAATCTCAAATCTCAGCCTGTGGAAAAACTGTCGGAGAAGCGCTGTCCAGAGCAGGTGTTCCGCTGGAGAATTTGGATTATAGTATCCCTTCGGAAGACAGTCCGCTTCCATCAGATGGCAAAATTTCAGTGTTTCGAGTGCACGAAGATATGTCGCTTACTGCCTCTGCTCTACCAAATGAAATCGAATGGATTCCGGATAATACCAAACCATTAGACTCCACAGGAGTGATTAAGGAAGGACATGCCGGGGTAAAAGGCGTATTAACGAAAATACGCTATCAGGACGACGTTGAAATCTCCAATGTATCAGAGCCGGAAACTGTCCTGATTGAGCCTGAGAAAGCTGTCCATTCATATGGTACGCAGATTCAAACTCAGACCATCACAACTGCAGATGGAACATTCGAATATTGGCGTTCTATTCCCGTTTATGCCACTTCATATTCGCCTTGCAGGAGTGGAGTTGACGCCTGCCTCAACGGCACATCTTCCGGCGCCAGAGTCGAAAAAGGTATCATTGCGGTCAGTTATGACTGGTATTTAAAATTCGGCGGACAGCGTGTCTATATTCCCGGATATGGAACGGGAGTGATCGGAGATGTGGGAAAATCTCCCACGAATGATAATCGCTGGGTTGATTTAGCTTATTCTGATAATGACTTTGTTGGCTGGAGTGACCATACGATGCTGTATTTTTTGACTCCGGTTCCGACAGAAATACAATGGGTTTTATAATGGATGGATCCGAATCTTTTTCGATACAAAAAATATTGAAACAATATGGTTTAAAACCACATAAAGGTCTGGGGCAAAACTTCCTGTCTGATGATGGTATTCTGGAAAAAATTATTGATACTGCGGAAATATCCTCAGATTCAGCCGTATTGGAGATAGGACCCGGATTAGGCAGTCTGACCCGTCACCTTGCGCGGCGATTTAATAGAGTGGTTGCAGTGGAATTGGATAAAAGTCTAATTCCTGTCTTGAAAACATTATTATCTTCTTTTCAGAATGTCTCTGTAATCCAGGGTGATATTTTGGGTTTCCAACCGGCAGATGCCTTTCAGAATTCGTATTCCGTTATTGCCAATATCCCATATTACATTACC
>Ga0116193_1002427_pt1 | contig 14175 bp, 14 predicted proteins | sample AD_UKC115_MetaG_FD_89892 | JGI IMG/M metagenome (GOLD analysis project Ga0116193, IMG submission 89892) | Active sludge microbial communities of municipal wastewater-treating anaerobic digesters from Hong Kong - AD_UKC115_MetaG | ecosystem: Engineered > Bioreactor > Anaerobic > Digestate... | reverse complement strand
AGTGGCCACATGAGTTCCGTCCCACTGCACAGCACCTTGAACAAAAAATGTGACTGCACCGATCAATGCACCCAAGATTACCATGGGGTGCAGACGGATAAGCCGGCGCTTGAAGAAATTTTTCAAGGTCATCTTTCCACGCATACGGTCGTCATAGGCATAACTGATGACAAATCCCGACAAAATAAAGAAGAAATCGACCGCCAGATAACCATGATTGATATTCTCTATAATTGGCTGGTTTCCGGCAAACTGATACCCTTCGAACACATGGTACCAGAGTACCAACAAGGCGGCTACTCCCCTCAATCCGTCCAGAAGGTCGTAATGGGGTTTTGTATCCATATACGATGCAGAAGATTGGTTTTGCATGGTTGTAATTTAAATTAAATGTGAAGAAGAACGTCTTAAAGACTTGATAAAAAAAACAGTGTTACTCCTTACGAACAAATTTACCTTCTATCCACTGATAACGGATAGGTTCTTTTCGGAAAGATGGTGTCACAGCTGTGGCATCCTCTTTTGTAAGATATTCCAAAGAGGTGAATGTAACTTTCAAATCGGTACTCAATGAATCAAGACTGACTTTGTACAGTTTCATGTCGATAGCTGATAAATTGGCATGCGTACTATCGGGAACAAGGAAAGCATTCATGTCCGGCATCGTAAAGTATCGGGAGACGGGAAGCTTTTCCCAACTGAAGTTATAAAAGAATACTTCGCTGTCACATGCAGGACCAAAGGCATGCTTCACCAAACAGAATATCTGCGTACTGTCATTCACAGGCAGCAACTTCATCTCGAAACTGCTTGATGGCGAGGTTTGAAACGAAAGATAATCCTTAGTCAGTGCTTTCATCTCCGATTCTTGCGAAAAGCGGTTCTTCACCACGGCCTTCATGTGGCTATCAAAAAAGTCAATGCAATCCAAACGGTTATTCTTCGTCAGTACCGGAAAAATGGAGTCCGGCAAACTGGAAAAAACGGTTCTCATGGTTTGTATTCCCGTCAACGGTTTGGCTAGGGAGGCAATGGAATCATTCATCACCGCCAATGTCTTTTGAGCGGAAGCTGCGCCTGCACTCAAAACCAAAGCCATACATAAAAGCAATTTATAGAGTCTTTTCATGTTCATTATTTGCTAATCGAGCCCAAATATAAGAAAATCATACTGATTATCACCAAGATTAAGTCAACAGCCTTGCTTTTTAAATTCTTTTCACGGAAGAACAAACTTCCGAAGAGGAATGAAACAACTACACTCCCACGCCTCACCATCGACACGATGGAAATCATGGAGCCATCCAGACTCAAGGCATAAAAGTAGATGAAATCCGCCGCCGAAAGAAATATTGAAATGCAAATGATGCACCAATCCCAATGAAAGGGAGTCGTTTCTTTTCTGCGAGGAAACCAAAGCAGGAGCAATACAATGCCCATCAGAAAGAACTGATAGATGTTGTACCAGGTCTGCACAATCATCCGGTTCAAGCCGATGCCGCCGTCACTGACGTCAGCCATCAGATATTTGTCATACAAGCCGCTCACAGCACCGAGAACAGAAGCCATTACAATGAAAAAAATCCATTTGTTGTGCTTGAAGTCGATACCTTCCTTCTTGCCCGAACGGCTCAACATGAAAAATGAAGTGACAGCAATGAGCACGCCTATCCATTGATACAGGTTAAGTCTCTCGCCAAACACGAGCAAGGCACCAACCAGCACCATTACCGGACGCGTGGCATTGATGGGCCCCACAATGGTGATGGGCAAATGTTTCATGCCGAAATATCCGAATATCCAGGAAGAAAGAACGATAAATGATTTCAGTATTACGTATTTATGAACCTCCCAACCTGCACTCGGCACGTAGAACATACTGCTTTGCATGCTTTCCGGACTCCAGGAAGAAGCAAGGATGAAAGGAAGAAATATCAAACTGGAAAACAGTGTATTGAGAAAAAGAACCGGGATAACCGCATTCCCCTTCAGAGACTGTTTCTTGAATACATCATAAAATCCCAGCAATGCTGCCGAGAGAAAAGCGTAAGCTAACCACATAAACCAATACCTTTATTTATATAAATAATTCTTCGGGGTATCCTATATCCACCAGGAACAAGGCTTTTGCCGGCACCGAACTGCCAGCTTCTGCCCTCGCCTTCTTTTCAATCACCTTGCGAAAGCCATCTGCATCGAGCTTTCCGCTTCCCACATCAAACAACGTGCCCACAATGGCACGCACCATATTCCTCAAGAAACGGTTTGCCTGAATGGTAAACGTCCATTCATTCTCTCCCGTTCTGCTCCACTCCGCCTTCATCACCTTGCAATTGTTGGTCTTCACGTCTGTATGGAGTTTGCTGAAACTAGTGAAATCCTCGTATTCAAAAAGAACTTTGGCGGCTTCGTTCATCTTGTCAAAATCAAGTGGGGTAAACAATCTGTGGCTGTAGAGCCTTGAAAAAGGATGTTTGGCCGTAGTTACATGATACTGATAGGTGCGATAGGTTGCATCGAAACGCGCATGAGCTTCAGATCGTACTTCCCTTATTCTGTAAACCGATATATCTGGAGGAAGAAGTCTGTTGAGTTTATCCGCCAACAACTTACAGTCAATAGGATTTTCCGAATCAAAGTGTGCAACCATCAGTTTTGCATGTACCCCGGCATCCGTTCTTCCGGCACCGACTACCTCCGTTTCCTTGCGCAACAAAGTGGAAAGACATTTCATCAAAGTTTCCTGCACACTGATTCCGTTTGGCTGTACTTGCCAGCCATGGTATAAAGTGCCGTCATAAGCCAGATAAATAAAATAGCGGTGTAATTCCATTATTGCTGATTCCTTCGGGCGGTTATATGAAAACAACCCTGCTTCAACTCATACTTCACGTAGCAACGCTGGTTCTCACGAAGATCTCGGAGCACTTCGCTCAACACAAGCTTCAAAGTATCATCATTCACTTCCTGATAAGGACGTCCGTCCGGATCCAGCACTTGCATGAAACGGTTGTAGGAAACATCGAAAGTGGTACCGTAACTATGTGCCGAAGCTTCCTTGGCATTTCCGTTACGCTTTACCAGTTTCTTCAGGTTCTCTTGAGTGCGAAGCACGGATGTAACGAGAATATTATAAGGATTCAAACCCTTGCTATGGAGGGAATCAAGGAAATTGGTTCCGATGGAATCCAGAAGGTTGGCAGCCGTAGGCACAAGAAAAGGAATGGAGTGAGTCAAATCATCAATCTGGTATTTATCACAGTTTTTGATTTCCACAAGTCTGTCACCCATCTTCCTAGCCTGCGCTTCGGACTGGATGGGCCTGATTCCATAGGCTTGGGCTTCAGACAGCTGTATATCATTCAAATCCGGGAAACTTCTTTTGTAGCTGATCACTCCCTTTATATTATGAGGGTTGTTCATCACCATGGACATATCTTTCTCACAACTACATTTTCCCAAGAAAAAGACCGCGAAAGACAATATAATGACTATCCCCAACCAAAAATTCTTGTTCTTCAACATTTCTACAATATATTCTATACAATCCGGAGACTGTAATATTACAATTCGGAGCAAAGATAACTAAAATAATCAATAACAAGAAGAATAGGAAAAAGTTTTCCAAGTTAGATTAAAACTTATAATCTATTCCAATACCGAAGACTTTATTCGTACGAGAATAGATATCAGTGCCTTCCAATGTTGTATTGCAATAACCCGGTGAGCCGGCATCGACATGTTTCTTATAGTCGCTATATAATGTTACAAAATAACCTGCATTGATGCGGACGTGGCTGTTCAGGTTTACCGCACCTCCCGCGCCGACCGAGTAACTGTCGCATGCAAAAGAAGTGTTGGTTTCATAGCCGTCACTAAGCCCATAATCAGTACGTTGAGCACCGGCACTTATCGTAAAAGTCTTGTTTATATCATACTCTGCACCGAGAAGGTATTCATTTGTACCATGCGTCAATTGTTTCTGACGATTATCAGCCATGCGTGCATTCTTATCATCAAAGAAATGATATTCCACTGTTGCACGCAATTTCGGAGTAAAATCATATCCCAGTGCAACGGTTAGCAACGCAGGCATATCGTATCGGGTCTTTGCTCCATCACGAAAGGCATAGAGCAGTCCTTGGGGATCACTGTTTGCATTAGTTTTATTCGGTATGTTCATCTTTGCACGAAATTCATACTTTGCCGCCAATGTAAGGTTCTTATTATGATAATCCACACTGAATATAGGATTGAAGCCCCACCCTGTCTGGTCACAATCCACTTGATAATCAGCCAAAGTATTATTTATTTTATTCATGGAAGCTTTCACATACCCGCGATAATAGCCGTCATAGTAATTGGCCCTGATTCCGGCAGATACAGCCCAATTCTCTCCAATTTTATATGCGAAGCAAATTTGTCCACCATATATATATTGTTTTCCTTTCACGCTTGAATCTATGGTATACATGCCTGGGGTTACGGTTCCGTGTGTCTTGGAATAAATTGCAGCCATCAAAGGTGCATCGAACATGGGAAGCCCGTCATCATACCTGACATAACCGCCACTACCCACAATACCTATCATCGCCGACACATTCCAATTATCATGACGGTAGGAAGCAAAAAGGCCCGGAACAAAAGGAGCCGATGCTTTGCCATGATACTTTTGTGTATGTCCTTCTGATGTGAATAAAGGAAATGTAGTCGTAATATCACGGTTCTGCTGCGGCATCTGCCAATTGAAAGACAGCTGCCAGCCATTATGCCCCCACACCAAACCGGCAGGATTACTATAAGCTGCATCAATATCAAAAGTTGCACCGCGTGCCATCATTCTATCAAAAGATATATGATAGTTCGTATTGGTCATCAATCCACCAGCTTGCACTGGAGTCACTGGGATAAAAAGGACACATGTCATTACAATGCATAATGCAGTCTTAATCTCGTTGGTTGACATAAATTTGTTGTATTTAATTATTTTTACAAAGGTAGTTAAAAATATCATTACCAAGAAAAAATAGAGAAAAAGGTTTTTTTTATTTCTAATTTTCCTTTTATAGGCTTCAATATCTACTTTCGTCCTTTCTTGCAATTAATTTTTAATGAAATGGAAAACAATTCAAAACGAATGATTAAATTTGCAGTCACTAACGTCTAAAATTACTGAATGATAGAAAAACATATAGTTCTTGAGGATATAGATCCGGTTATCTTCTATGGTGTGAATAATTCCAACATACAGATAATTAAGGCTTTGTATCCTAAGTTACGGATTATTGCCCGCGGCAACGTAATCAAGGTGATGGGCGATGAAGAGGAGATGTGTGCCTTTGAAGAGAAAATCACTGAGATAGAAAAACATTGTGCCAAATACAATTCACTCAACGAAGAGGTCATCATCGATATCATCAAAGGCAAATCGCCTGTGGTGGAAAAAGCGGGGGATGTGATTGTTTTCAGTGTATCAGGAAAGCCCATTTGTCCGCGAAGCGAAAACCAGTTGAAACTGGTGAAGGAATACGAAAAGAACGATATGCTGTTCACCATAGGTCCGGCAGGTTCAGGAAAGACCTACACAGCCATTGCTCTTGCTGTGCGTTCATTGAAAAACAAGGAGATAAAGAAAATCATTCTGAGCCGTCCCGCTGTGGAAGCCGGTGAAAAGCTGGGTTTCCTTCCCGGTGATATGAAAGAGAAGATAGATCCTTATCTGCAGCCTCTCTATGATGCTCTTCAAGATATGATTCCCGCAGCCAAGCTCAAGGAATACATGGAACTGAACGTCATACAGATTGCTCCGCTGGCTTTCATGAGAGGACGCACGCTGAATGACGCGGTGGTCATTCTGGACGAAGCACAGAACACGACACCCCAACAAATCAAGATGTTCCTCACCCGTATGGGCATGAACACCAAGATGATTGTCACGGGTGATATGACACAGATAGACCTGCCCTCACCGATACACTCCGGCCTTATTCAGGCCATGAAGATTCTGAAGGGAGTAAAGGGAATCAGCTTTATCGAGATGAACAAGAAAGATATCGTACGACACAAGTTGGTAACACGTATTGTGGAAGCCTACGAGAAATACGAGAAGGCCGTTCAGACTCAGAAAGAGAAAGAACGGGAAGAATTGAAAGGAAAAGCAAAATTATAATTTTAAATATATCAACGACTTATGAGCCAAGCTTTAGTAAAAACAGAGTTCCACTTTGATGGACAAAAAAGCGTATATCATGGAAAAGTACGCGATGTGTACAACATCAACGATGAGTTGCTGGTGATGGTTGCTACCGACCGCATCTCTGCATTCGACGTCATCTTGCCTAAAGGCATTCCTTTCAAGGGACAGGTATTGAACCAGATAGCAGCCAAATTTCTGGACGCTACGGCTGATATCGTTCCGAACTGGAAAATCGCTACTCCCGATCCTCAGGTAACTGTAGGTATCCGTTGTGAAGGCTTCCGCGTGGAAATGATTATTCGCGGTTACCTTACCGGTAGTGCATGGAGAGAATACAAGAATGGATGCCGCTCTTTGTGCGGAGTTGCTCTTCCCGAAGGAATGAAGGAAAACCAGAAATTCCCTTCCCCCATTATCACTCCTACCACTAAGGCTGATGCAGGACACGACGAGAATATCTCGAAAGAGGAAATCATCGCTCAAGGCATCGTAAGCAAGGATGACTATGAACTGATGGAAAAATATACGTATGCCTTGTTTGAAAGAGGTACAAAGATTGCCAACGAAAAAGGATTGATTCTGGTTGACACAAAATATGAATTCGGAAAGAAAGACGGCAAGGTATATCTGATTGACGAAATCCATACTCCCGACTCTTCCCGCTATTTCTATGCTGATGGCTATGAAGAAAAATTCAAAGCAGGCGAACCTCAGAGACAACTTTCGAAAGAATTTGTCCGTCAATGGCTCATCGAACATGACTTCATGGGAAAAGAAGGACAGCAAGTTCCCGAAATGACCGATGAATACGTGAACAGTGTCTCCGACCGCTACATCGAACTATATGAACACATCGTGGGAGAAAAGTTTGAAAAGGCACAAAACGAGGATATTTCTGCACGCATAGAAAAAAACGTAAAAGCATTTCTGAAAAAATAAATGGGTTACGCACAAGAAGAAATAAAGCCCTACCATGGCAACGGTGAAAAGAAAGAGCAAGTGGAACAAATGTTCGACAATATCGCTCATTCCTATGATCCGCTGAATCATCTCTTGTCACTTGGTTTCGACAAGGGATGGCGCAGAAAGGCTATCAACTCCTTGAAAAGATTCAATCCCGATTCCATACTGGACATAGCTACCGGAACCGGAGATTTTGCCTTGCTCAACTATCGGATGATTCACCCCACGAAACTCGTTGGGGTGGATATTTCCGAAGGGATGATGCAGGTGGCGAGAAAAAAAGCAAAAGATGCAGGACTGGGAGATGCCATAGAATTCAAGAAAGGAGATTGTGCCGCACTTCCTTTTTCTGATGCCAGCTTTGATGCAGCGACGGTAGCTTTCGGCGTGCGTAATTTCGAATCTCTGGATTTGTCATTAAAAGAAATAAGCAGGATACTTAAACCGGAAGGACATTTGGTTATTCTGGAATTATCCGAGCCAAAAAGTTTCCCCATGAAACAAGGATTCTGGATTTATTCAAAAGTCATACTGCCGTTTCTGGGTCGGCTCATTTCAAAAGATGATAGCGCCTACACCTATCTGCCGCGCACCATTCATGCATTTCCGCAAGGAGAACTCATGTCGGAAATTATCTTGAAGGCCGGTTTCAAAGGAGTTGAATTCAAAAGATTGACAATGGGTGTATGCACATTATATATAGCAGCTAAATAATATCAAATCAAAATTATTATTCGATGGATAAATACGGTTTAATAGGTTTTCCCTTGGGACATTCGTTTTCGAAAAGCTATTTCAACGAACGCTTTGCCAATGAGGGAATCAATGCGGAATATATCAATTTCGAGATTCCCGCTATCAACAACTTTCCAGAAGTGATAGCAGCCAATCCCGAACTGAAAGGATTGAACGTGACGATTCCATATAAGGAAAAAATTATTTCTTATTTGGACGAGCTGAACAAAGATGCCATGGATATCGGTGCCGTGAATGTCATTAAAATTGTTCATCAGAAAAACAACAAGATAAAACTTATCGGATATAATTCGGATGTAATCGGTTTTACGCAATCCATTGAATCCATTCTGGAGCCTCATCACAAAAAAGCACTGATTCTGGGAACAGGAGGAGCCTCAAAAGCCATCTATCACGGACTGAAAAAGCTGAACATTGAAAGTAAATTTGTATCGAGAAGCGAACACCCGAACATGCTCACCTATGAACAGCTGACACCTGACATAATGAAGGAATACACCATCATAGTGAACTGCACACCCGTAGGAATGTATCCAAACGCCGATGAATGCCCTCAAATTCCTTATGAGTACCTCACGGAAAAGCATCTGCTCTATGACTTGCTCTACAACCCAGACATCACGCTGTTTATGAAAAAAGGACAAGAACACGGAGCTGTCACAAAGAATGGTCTCGAAATGCTCCTTCTGCAAGCCTTTGCAGCATGGAATATTTGGAATCAGTAAAACTTGATGAAATGAAGCATAGAAAAAGAATCATATCACTGACGGTCATCGTCCTACTAGTCTTGGCCATCATAATTGGAGGCAGTTTTTACATGCTGAGCTATTCGCTCACGCCAAAAGAAAACTGCGGGAAAGACATTCCGGGTTCATATGCCGAACAATTCGAAAAATATCCTTTCATCAAAGGATGGTGTGACAGTTTGAAACAAGTAAAGGCATTGAAAGACACCTTTATTTATGCTCCTGACGGGACTCGTCTTCACGCCATGTTCACAGCATCCAGAGGAACCAGAAAAACAGCTGTAATCATTCACGGATACACGGTGAGTTCGGTAAGAATGCTCATGATCGGATATCTGTATCATCACGACCTTGGCTATAACATTTTACTTCCCGATCTCAGAGACCACGGTTTGAGTGAAGGCAAAAGAATACAAATGGGATGGAAAGACCGAACTGACGTGATGCAATGGATAAAGATAGCACCGAAAATTTACGGAGACAGTATCGAAGTGGCTGTACATGGTATATCCATGGGAGCTGCCACAACCATGATGGTTTCAGGAGAAAAGCAACCGTCCTATGTGAAATGCTTTATAGAAGACTGTGGCTATACCAGCGTATGGGACCAGTTTGCAAAAGAATTGAAAGGGCAGTTTCATCTCCCGGCTTTCCCATTAATGTATGCGGCCAGCTTCATCAACAAGACTCTGTACGGATGGAGTTTTCAAGAGGCCTCCTCTCTCAAGCAAGTGGAGAAATGCAAGCTTCCCATGTTCTTCATTCATGGTGATGCCGACACCTACGTACCCACATGGATGGTATATGTCCTGTATAAAGCCAAGAATGGCGACAAACAGCTATGGGTAGTTCCCGGAGCCACTCATGCCATGTCTTACCACAACTACCCGAAAGAGTACACGGCAAAAGTAAAAGCCTTTACGGATAAATATATCCGATAAATATACCCGCTGTTCTCCAAAAAAATTGTATTTTTGCAGCGTATGCGAAAATATATTCTTCTTTTAATATGCATTTGCTCCTTTCTGGCTTCAACAAGTCAAGCCAAGGAATACGAAGTGAAAGATATTGTCATGGTACATTTGCAGGACAAAACTCGTTTTGTGTGCAATCCCGACGGTATCTTTTCTGAAGGCAGTGTAGCAAAAATGGACAGCATTCTTTATGCCCTTGAACAAAAGACTGGTATTGAAACAGTAGTAGTGGCAGTGAAGCAGATTGCCGGACACGATTGCTTTGAATTTGCCTATCAGATTGGCAAGCAATACGGTGTGGGGAAGAAAAAGACAAACAACGGTTTGGTAATCTTGTTGGTTACCGATGAGCGTTGCATTCAATTTGCTACCGGATACGGCATTGAAGGAACTTTGCCTGATGCCATCTGCAAAAGAATACAAATCAGAGAGATGAATCCTTACTTCAAGGATGGCAAATGGGACGAAGGCATGCTTGCCGGAATCCGTTCCGTTTATGGTTATCTGGACGGAAGCATGCAATATGAACCCGAAAACAATCCCAATGATTCTGATGGTATGGGAGTCATTTTAGTAGCTGTTTTCGGATTTTTCGGAATCGGTCTCATCGTCTATATTATTGAATACAGAAAGTCACGCTGCCCGAAATGCAAGAAGCACACCATGAAAAGAACAGAGAGCAAACTGATATCCAACCGGAATGGAATCCGTAAAGAATCAGTGATCTACACCTGCTCTCACTGCGGATATACCGAAACCCGCGAAGAAACTAGTGAAGATGATGACTATGACGGAGGTATAGGCAGAAGAGGCGGAGGTCCGTTCATCTTCGGTGGCGGAGGCGGATTTGGAAGCGGCGGAGGCGGATTCAGCGGAGGTAGTTTCGGAGGCGGAAGTTTTGGCGGTGGAGGTTCTGGCTCAAGATTTTAATCAATAAGTAACAAACAAGTAGAAATATGAAAAATATCGTTAAAGCACTTCTACTGCTCGTTGCAGTAGTATCTCTAAGCAGTTGTCAATACAACACAATGGTGGACAAACAGGAAGCTGTGAACTCGGCATGGAGTAATGTGGAAAACCAATACCAAAGGCGTTCCGACTTGGTTCCCAATCTGGTCAATACAGTGAAGGGTTATGCCACTCACGAGAAAGAGACTCTGGATGCAGTGGTTTCAGCACGTGCAAAAGCTACACAAATGACTGTAGATGCCAATAACCTTACTCCTGAAAAACTGGCAGCTTTCCAGAAAGCACAGGGAGAAGTGAGCTCGGCATTAGGCAAGTTGCTCGCTATCACAGAAAACTATCCAGACTTGAAGGCCAACGAAAACTTCCAAGAGCTGCAAGCTCAACTGGAAGGGACAGAAAACCGCATCAGTGTGGAACGTCGTACTTTCAATGAAACGACTAAAGATTATAATACGTATATTCGGAAATTCCCCAACAACATCATTGCATCGATGTTTGGTTTCGACAAGAAGTCTTACTTCGAGGCTGAAGCAGGTACTGAGAAAGCTCCGGAAGTCAAATTTTAACGAATAAAGCCATGAGCAACAATCAGCGTTATATGATGCGCGGTGTTTCAGCCTCCAAGGAGGATGTCCACAATGCCATCAAGAATATCGACAAGGGAATATTCCCTCAAGCTTTCTGTAAAATCATCCCCGACATTTTGGGAGGCGATGCGGATTACTGCAACATTATGCATGCCGACGGCGCAGGAACAAAATCCAGCCTCGCTTATCTTTACTGGAAAGAAACAGGCGACTTGAATGTATGGAAAGGAATCGCACAGGATGCACTCATCATGAATATCGACGACCTGCTTTGTGTAGGCGCGGTAGACAATATACTGGTATCCTCCACTATCGGAAGGAACAAGCTTCTTATTCCCGGTGAAGTGATTTCAGCCATCATCAACGGAACTGACGAATTACTTGCCGAGCTTCGTGAAATGGGCGTAGGTGTATATGCCACTGGAGGAGAAACGGCTGATGTGGGTGATTTGGTCCGCACCATCATTGTAGACAGTACAGTGACTTGCCGCATGAAACGTGCCGATGTCATCAACAATGCCAATATTCGCCCGGGTGATGTAATTGTGGGCCTGGCTTCATACGGACAGGCAACATATGAAAAAGAATACAACGGCGGTATGGGAAGCAACGGTCTCACAAGTGCCCGTCATGATGTATTTGCCAAATATCTTGCAGAAAAATACCCTGAAAGCTATGACAAAGCGGTTCCCGAAGAACTGGTTTACAGCGGCAAACTGAAGCTTACTGATGCCGTGGATGGCAGTCCGCTGGATGCCGGAAAGCTTGTCCTTTCTCCCACCCGCACTTACGCTCCGGTAGTAAAGAAATTACTCGATGCGCTTCGTCCCCGCATTCATGGAATGGTGCATTGTTCCGGTGGTGCACAGACTAAAGTCCTTCACTTTGTAGGTGATAACTGCAGGGTCATCAAAGACAATCTCTTACCCGTTCCTCCCTTGTTCAGAACAATCAAAGAACAAAGTGGGACAGACTGGGACGAAATGTACAAGGTATTCAACATGGGACATCGTCTGGAAGTTTACCTTTCAGAAGAAGATGCTCAAGAAGTCATTGCTATCAGCAAGAGCTTCAATATCGATGCACAAATCATTGGCCGCATAGAAAAGAGCGAAAGAAAAGAACTGATTATCCGTTCCGAATTCGGAGAATTCAACTATTAATAATAAAGCATGGCTGACAATAACAACATATTGGAAAAACTGGACGGGCTGGTAAGCCGATTCGAGGAAGTCTCTACGCTTATCAGCGACCCGAATGTCATTGCCGACCAGAAAAGATATATCAAACTAAGCAAAGAATACAAGGATCTCGAAAGTATTCTGAAAGTACGCAGCGAATACGTCAAGACACTCGAAGGACTGCAAGAAGCCAAAGACATCCTTGCCAACGAGAGCGATCAGGAAATGCGTGATATGGCTCGCGAAGAAATCAACAGCTGTGAAGCAAAGATTCCCCAACTCGAAGAAGAAATCAAGCTTCAGCTTGTTCCTGCCGACCCTGAAGATGACCGCAATGCCATCCTCGAAATACGCGGCGGAACGGGAGGTGATGAAGCAGCCCTCTTTGCAGGAGACCTTTTCCGCATGTACAGCAAATACTGTGAAACCAAAGGCTGGAAACTGGAAGTATCGAGTGCCAGCGAAGGAGCAGTAGGAGGTTTCAAGGAGATCATTTGCTACGTAAGCGGAGAAAAAGTGTATGGAACCCTCAAATACGAATCGGGAGTGCACCGCGTGCAACGTGTTCCGGTAACGGAAACTCAAGGACGTGTACATACTTCAGCAGCATCTGTAGCCGTACTTCCGGAGGCTGAACCATTCGATGTAGAAATCAATGAAGGCGAAATCAAGTGGGACACATTCCGAAGCGGCGGTGCCGGAGGCCAGAACGTAAACAAGGTGGAATCTGGTGTGCGTCTTCGCTATAACTGGAAAAATCCCAACACAGGAGTGGTTGAAGAAATCCTCATAGAATGTACCGAAACACGTGACCAGCCCAAAAACAAGGAACGTGCTTTGTCACGTCTGCGCACCTTCATCTATGACAAGGAACACCAAAAGTATGTGGACGATATATCTTCCCGTCGAAAGACTCTTGTTTCCACTGGTGACCGTTCGGCAAAGATTCGTACCTATAACTATCCGCAAGGACGCATCACCGACCACAGAATCAACTATACCATCTACAATCTCACCGCTTTCATGAATGGCGACATTCAGGATTGTATCGACCACCTCATCGTGGCTGAAAATACGGAAAGAATGAAGGAAAGCGAATTATAATCATCAGACTCATAAAAAGAAAACATACGAAATGAATAGCAAAGAACTATTTGATAACATTCTGCGCAAAAAAAGTTTTCTCTGCGTAGGACTGGATACAGATATAAAAAAAATACCCGAACACCTTCTGAAAGAAGAAGATCCAATCTTTTCATTCAATAAGGCCATCATTGACGCCACGGCTCCCTATTGCATCGCCTACAAGCCCAACCTTGCTTTTTACGAAGCCTTCGGAGTAGAAGGATGGAAAGCTCTCGACAAGACGATAGCTTATCTACGTAAAAATCATCCCGACCAATTCATCATCGCTGATGCCAAACGCGGTGACATTGGAAATACATCAGACATGTATGCCCGTTCCTTCTTCGAGGATCTGAATGTGGATGCCGTGACCGTTGCCCCCTATATGGGTGAAGACAGTGTAGGTCCATTTCTGAAATACGAGGGGAAATGGGTGATTCTGCTTGCCTTGACTTCCAACAAAGGCTCTCACGACTTCCAGATGACTGCGGATTCACAAGGCAAACGCTTATTCGAAAAAGTACTGGAAACATCTCAGAAATGGGGTGACGCAGAAAACATGATGTACGTGGTAGGTGCCACACAAGGCAGTATGTTTGAGGATATCCGAAAGATTGTCCCTAATCATTTTCTGCTGGTTCCGGGTATAGGTGCCCAAGGTGGCTCCCTTGAGGAAGT
>Ga0116193_1002426_pt1 | contig 14178 bp, 13 predicted proteins | sample AD_UKC115_MetaG_FD_89892 | JGI IMG/M metagenome (GOLD analysis project Ga0116193, IMG submission 89892) | Active sludge microbial communities of municipal wastewater-treating anaerobic digesters from Hong Kong - AD_UKC115_MetaG | ecosystem: Engineered > Bioreactor > Anaerobic > Digestate... | reverse complement strand
CCGGTGGGTAGTATCTTTAACCGAAAGAATTAAGGTTTTTTGGCAATTATTCTCTACATTTAAAAAACCAAACCCTTTTATTCAACATCTATGTAATACTAATTTTTCGGTTTAATGTAATATCTTTCCCTTTTATCATTATTACTCCGTTTGTTGCCATACTTCAAAATATTGATAATGATGCTTGTTGATTAAATAAAGTAATACTATGAATCTCAATTGAATTGAGCTTACGTAAAAGATATATTTTTTGAAATGTAGCCTTAGGCAAAAAAAATTCTTTATTTATCATAAATATGATGGCTGAAAAGTCTCTTTTTATAGTGTAAAGACTTAAATATTCATTTATTGCTTCTAGTTTAGAATTAATCACTATAGTATCTATGTGAGGCTTAGGAACATTTCCGCACATACTATAAGTTACAAAAGGGCTTTCATTACATCTACCAGTAATTGTTCTACTCCAGTCTTAAATTATTTTATTGATCAATAATTCACTTCTCTGTTTACTACTAATTTTAGGATGCATGAGTAAACGAAAAAAATAAATTTGATTACTCGATTCATATATAGGAATGAGGCTATGATCTGCAAAATCCGTTTTTATAATTTCTTCAATCAAACTAGAATGTAAAATTGCCTGATCAATAGAATCTTTTTCTAATGAGAATAATTGATATGTATTGATGGTATAAATTCTATTGTTTTTTACAGAAGGAAGCTTTTCTTCTTTATTTACTACAGAATCTTTCACTTGCCCTAAAACATTGCAACTAAACAATAAAATAATGATATTTAAAATTGTTTTACGCATTTTACCAGTTACTTATTTGATACTAATATTAATGTTGGTATTATTCATTCATTATTTTAATGCAAGTATTTTTTATCTGAATTTTATACAATTTCATAATTACAAGAAATAAGAGGTACACCTATTGGCAATGGTTGTATGTATTTCACTAAAAGTATGAATGGGTTATTGATATTATTGCCAGCGAAAAACCCCATGAAGTTATTAGATATATTCAGAATAATTGTACTATAAACGAGCTGAGATTGATGATGATACTTCACTATTATTTAGTTTCAAAATTTGCTCAACTTCTTCTATAATTAATTGAACTTTTTTTGTATTTTTTATTGAGTAACATAGGGTGATTTGTTTCAATTTATTATTATCTAAAATTGACATTTTTATATCTGTACCGCTGTAAAACATACCTAACATTAACCGTCTTACAACATTAAAATTTTTAAATTGATTAAAAGGGATTTCTTTTTTGAAAAATCCAAAATAGGAAATACTAATTAGTTGTGTAGAGGGTTTAAAGCCTACTCTTCGTCCAAACATTGCTACATTTATAATTATAAACATTATCAGGGCGAATAAAAATATCCAATTAGATCCCCTATTAAAAAAAGAAAGCCAAGTTAACCAATAAAAATCTTGAGCGAAATTTTCAAAAGAACTGAAAGCGCTGTAGGCAATAGCTACCAACATAATGATAAGAACAATAATTAAATTGAAATATTTTTTTTGCTTAAAAATTAATATATCTCCTTTTTGCTTAAAATATGTATACACTTTATTTTAAAATTGACTGTAAAAATGGTATGGCTATTTGCTCAAGTTCTCTAAATTGTTTAGAGTTTCTTCTATGGCCCATGTTTAATTTAATTCCTTTTCCATAAATATCTGTTTTTAATGCCAGTTTATAACATGCGCCATTAGGCATTCCGAAACTGACATCCTCCACCAATACAACTTTTTCAATTTCTGAGAAATTCGCAATGCAGTTTTTATTGAAAATTGATTTTGAAAATACTTTTTTTTCTGTGGCATCAATAATTATTTGTTTAGAGGCTACATATAGCAAAAGAGCATTTATAAAGAGCCCTATCATTAAAAAAAGAATACTCAAGATGGTTATCCTTCCAATAAATAAAAAAGGACCACAAGTCAGTACAATCATTGCTAATAAAACATATACTAGTATTTCCCAAACTTTGTTTGGATAAAAAACAATACTGTTAGTATGTTTAGCAAACATTTTCATATATATACTATTTAAATTTTTTATGGTTGTTCAAGCAATATAAAAGTTTTATTGATCTTTAAACCACCAGCCTTTCTTTTTAAAATATTTAATAAGTTTAATAACAATAAATGCATATACAACAACAAAAATTCCCATAAAAATTTCTCCCAGACTGGCGGTTTCTTCATCATATGCGTTAATAGATTGTTGTATCAATACATTTCTATTTTTAGTTACCATATAAACAGGAACTTGATTTCCATAACTTGAAAAAAACCTTTCTACTAAACCTTTAAATCCTTTATCCGTAGCAATATCTAATTGCCTTGTTCTATATTTAACTTCAATAGTATCGCCGATGTTTAAACCAATTGTATTACTATTTGATCCTACTCGATCTTTATATGGAATTTGCCAAAGTATTTTTGGTTCATCAGAAGTAAAAACAAGGTATTGATATTGTATACTATTATGATGTTCTATTTTCCAAACGTTCATCGCTTTAATTGAACGAACAATAACTGTCTTATTTGAAAAATCATTTTCTGTTAAATTGCTTGTTACGCTTATATTCCAAAGCATGAATACATATGCCCCCAACAGAAATGGAACAAATATTAGCACACTTATTAATAGTCCAACATATAGTTTTCTAAAAAATAAATTTACATTGAAAGGCATAGTATTATCTATTGTATTAGAACTTTTACAGCGAATAAATTTAATACTTATACGAGTATACTATTCCGTTTAAGGGTATACATTATTCTTAGGTTAAGAACTTCTTTTGGAGAAAGATAAATTATTTTTTATTGGATATGTTCGTACATTTTTCTTGAAGTATATTTTTAAACGTAGTAAACTCTTGTGTTGATGCGAAATAGTTTGCAAAAAACTCATACCTACTTTTGTCTGATGTATGTAATGTTATAGACTCTCCATCCTCTTTATCTTCTTTGTTCGAAAGCTCTGTCACCATTGAATATAATAATTTTATACGTATTGTGCTATACATCTTCAAATAATTAAATTCTAATTCATTGTCAGTTGTAATAATAGGTTCAGCATTTTTATTTAATACACTTGTTTTAAGAATTTTGTGTATACCATATGCAAGTAAAATTGCTCCTACAGCAATTGCTACATATTTACTATTAGGATAGTCTAACACAGTATAATTTTTAAATTTTAATGTAAAAGGCTCCATTAGAGCATAAACAATAAATACAATACCAACTATTGGTAGAAAAATGAATAACCAAGGGGATTTTGCTTTGTAAGTAAATGAATGTTTCATATATTATATATTTAAGTTGACAATTTAATGATACTATTTAAAACATTGTTCAAATATTTTTGAAAACTTGTCTGTATAGTCATATCCTTCTCTCACCAGCATATCTAAATCCTTTGCAGAATGAGAAAAGTTAAATTTTAATTGGTATAATAATTTTTTATATTCTGCCATTTTCTTTTTATCATTTAGTAGATAGCTTACAACTATTAAGCCAATAATAATATCCGGATTTTTTTACTTTTTACCGTATTATTTTTTTAGTTGCATCACTTGCTCTAATAAATAAGGTAATCCACTTTCATTAATAATATCGTTATTCCAGTAGCTCAATACGCAACTAACATAATTATTCCTCACTTCAGCAGCAACATAATAAATAGTTAAGGTTTTTCCGCCTGAAAGGCCTACTAATAAAGCGTTTACTCCCGTAATGCGGTATACTACTTTTTTTGCTTTTGTTTTAGCGCCTTCGAATATGATATCAACTATTTCTTCTGAAATTATTTTCCCCATTTTTCTTGACTTTGTTAACCTAAACTGGCTCTCGATTGAATTTTTAGCATCTTCAAAATTTTTATGTACAGACCAATTCATCTCTCCATGATATTCACATTGAATAGTATTAACATTCATCCACCGGCAGTTACCTCCAAGTGCAATTTTTCTTCCGGCAAAATTTATACTATCTGTTTTGGGCGAATTGAAACATCCTTGAGGTATGCGATTTCCAAGTATTAGGTAAATAAAAGTTCGCTCAAAGTTTCTATCATATTTATTCATACAACCAAAAAAAATAACAGAGATGGTTTTATTTGCATTTTCGATAAAATAGTAAGAAGTATTTTGAATAAGGCTATCAACTATTTTTTTGCTTTTAGCTACATATATATTGTTGAAAAGTAAACTATCATCCTTAGTTATATTATCGCTTTTTTTAATTGAACATTTCTTATATATCTTTCTAAGTTCTTTTTCTGAAAATTCTGCATTTAAAATTTGGCTTGTAATAACATATCCATCTATATTATAAAAAACTATACCATTATTTTCTATTGCGCTTAATCGATCAAAATAATTATCAGTTTGAGATTTAGAAACAAAGCTATAAAGCAGCATCAATAATAAAAAAATTGACTTCATATTTGTTATTATTAAGAAATTACCAAACAGTTATTATACAACTATAACTTCTCAATCACTACATTAGTCACTGTATAGGTATAATCATTTCCATCATCATCCTTATCCTTTTTTTTATTAAAGTCTACACTAGGTTTAATACCAAATTTACTTTTAGTTTCTTTTTTAGGGCCTTTGGCTGTATAGGTTACCAATCCTGTAATTTTAACTTTGTCAGTAGGAGAAAGTTTATTGCCTTCTTTATCATATATAATTACATCTTTATCTGTAAATTTATTTTTACCAGCAGGCATATTAATAACTACCGAATTTTTGCCTTCACCATATTTGACTTTAATATCCGTAATAGATGCAGATCTAGTATTGTCTAATGTTGAGGTTGCTGTTAAATGCATATTAATAACTTCCATATGTTCTAAATCTCCCCATACCAAAAAACCCGTGGACAACAAGCCTTCTGCTGTAATCATTTTCCCATCGTTTGTATAGGTGCGGCTCAATTCATCAGCCAAGTCTATTGAAGCATTGCTGCAAGATGTTAGTATTAGCGTTAGTGTAATTAGTGAAGTAAAAAAATAATTTTTCTTTTTCATAAACCGTATTTTGTACACTAACCATAAAAATGGATCAATATAAGTTAGTGTTATTAAAAAATATTTTCATTTAATATTGTGTACTCCATTGTTTAGTTCCTGAGTTGTAAATAGCCTAAGTGCCCAAATCTATTCCATACCACACTTTATACATACTGTCGTTAACCAATTCGTAAAATATAGGAGATGTTTCAATTTCTTCTATATTAATTTCTTTACTGTTTTTAGGAAATCTTTTGTTGATTATTTTAAATGCTTCTATTTTTTTAATAACTCCTAAAGCCTTGTTTCGCTTATAGTCTTTACAACTTAATACAAAGGTAGCTAGGCATATTAGTATATGGTATTTCTTTTTCAGATTTAATAGCTTTTTAATTACCGCTTTATATCCGTTCGTCTGAAATAATACTATTTACACATATACAATAGTCTAATTGTATTGTTGGCGCTTTTTCTTCATATAGAGTAAGGAATATGGTAAGCCCAATGCTAATATTTTTAACAATTACAAGTAATTAATCTTAAAAATTTAAAATTTATGTACTTAAAAAATAGTTACTTTTTTCATCGATTCTCTTCCATAAAATAGAGGAAAATACATCATTTCAGCTTTAGCAGGGTTAAGCTGATAGCTGCCTGTATATCTAGGTTGCAGCGAAATACTAAATTCATATTTTCCTTTTTTAAGCGTACTACAAAAAATACTTACTTTGTTTTTAAAATATTCTCGATGTACTTCGTTATTAGCATAGCCCTGATTTTTTTCTTGATAAGAACAACCTGCTGGAATTGGAATTTCAATCATTATGTAATCTGCATCTGCTAATACATTTACGGTAGCTTTTAAAACGATAGGTTCTCCAGCTTTCAAAGCCGTTATTATTTGACCCTTTTTTTCAAGTTTGGTTTGTACTTCAAATCCTTTAGATACTTGGGTTGGATTTTTTTCCCAACGTTGTTGATAAGCCGTAACATATACAGGTAAGCTTCCTTTTTTAGTAACAGCAATAGGTTGATTGCCTGTGTATGTTTTTATAAATGGAAAAGATTTTTCTGTAATTGTTTCGCCATTAGCAATAGTAAGTGTAGCAGGTTTATTTATACTATCATTTACAAGCAAATCAGGTAAAATATTTTCTAGTATTAAGGCTGATTCATAGGTATTTCTCCAACGTCCATTTTTACGTTTTTCTAAAAAATAGTATCTAATTTTTTTAAGCTCTTCTGCATATATTCCAGTATTTTTTAAAATACGATACATAGCTAGTGTAGATTGTATATCATTATCAAAAAAACGATAGCTTTCTTCTCCCCAATATATATTTCCAAACATTGTATGACCAGCTTTGTTTATGAATGTATCTATCAAATATGGCAAACTCAGTTTTTGCTTGAGTTCTACCAGTTGTAATTTTTGGAAAAGTGTTGGTTCTTTTAATCGTTTTTCAAGTGTATCAATATATTGTTTATAATTTGCTTTTGCATTCAGCGCATGTAAAATATTTAAAGAAAATAATTGATTTGGTTGGCGATCATTTTCCCAATTAAAGATAATATTATCAATAACACTTTGTTTATTTAAATTAACAGTATATCCATTTTTTTCAGCCATTAAAAGCGCTTCTACTACATGCAAAGAAATCCATGAAGACGGCACATTGTTAACCCACCATCCCCATAAATTTTGTGTTTTACTTTTATGCAATCGATCAATAATATCTTTAATATTCGCTTCCTCTTTAAAATCTTTTTTCAAAAATGAATAAATTTTTTTCTTTATTAACAATGCTTTTAGTTTAGAAGAAAGTTGCTCATTACAAAAATGCTCGTATTGTTTTATATTATCAATTTCATCTAACATGGTTGGCATTAAAGAAGCTTCTGAAGAAATTTTTATAGGGCCATCAGCAGCGTTTAAGGGTATAGTAAAGCTGCTATCTTTATCTAGCACAGCAAAAAATCCATTGGTTTCTATAACACCAGGCAAGAACACTGGTATAGATCTTTCTTCTCCATCAAAATAATTATCGGAACGTTCTATGGTGTATTTAAATTTTAAAGAATCAGTAGGCGTTGCCGTAATACTAAACGTATCAATTAGAGCATTTCGTAAACCAATAGTTTGTTGTTTAATTAAATTATTGTTGAAAGAAAAACTTTTTTTCAATTGCATACTATCCGATGTATAATTCAAAATTTTTCCAATAATATTTAAACTATCTCCTTGTATAGCAAACTGAGGCGTAGTAAGGTTTGCACTGATAGGCTTAAATGATCTTATAAGACCATTTGCAAAACCAGTTTGTTTTTGATTGGTTATTGCAATAGCAAACGTTCTCCAACTCGTAATATCATCCGGAAAAGTAGTTTTAAAACTTACTTTACCTTCCGCATTTGTTTTGAGTTTAGGTTGCCAATAGGCATCATCTCTAAAATTTGTTCGTAAGCGATTACCAAACTCACCAACACCAGTATTATTGTTACCAACGTCTATATTTAATTTATTTTGATCAATATTATTTCCAGTTTTATTGGTAGTAATCACTATTACACCATTAGCTGCTCTTGAACCATACATACTAGTTGCTGCTGCATCTTTAAGTACAGATGTGCTGGTAATACTTGATGGATCTACATCTCCCATGTTTCCTTCAAAAGGAACTCCGTCTATAACAATTAAAGGGGAATTAGATGCATTAATACTAGCATAACCTCTAATTTGAATACCTGGTGTACGTCCCGATAATGTCTGCTCAAATAATGATACTGTACTAACAGAAGAAACACTCTTCTGCATTTTAGAAGTTCCATAACCTACAACTACCACTTCATATATATTAGCATTATATTGAATAAGTGTTGTTGTTTTAAAATTATCCGTAACGTCTTTTTCGAGAGTTTCATATCCAATAGCAGAGAAAACAATTTTTCCGTTGCCGGGTACATGCATGGTAAAGTGTCCATTATTATCTGTAGCAGTACCTATTTTAGTGCCTTTAATTATTAATGTTGCAGAAGCAATAGGATTTCCTTTATAATCCAATACATATCCGGAAATGCGGTTGGCAAGTTGAGCATCATCAAAAAATCGTTCATTAAACGTTTCTTGTAATGAAGTGATTGTTTTAGTATCTACATAATTTGTTGTGCTAAAATCATTTAAAATAGTATTTATTCGCATACTCATACTATCGTTTTTATGGAGCATCATGCTATCCATTGCATAATAATTAATTCCATTTTTTTTGATATGTATATTCTCTTTAAGAAGGTATTCATCATTATTAAATAATATTAATAGCCGGTAAATGCCTACGGGCAAATATCCAAAAGCACGTTCATAACCTTTATATAAGTGTAAAAAATTATAATCATCTTGTTTAAGTAAAAAAATAGCTTTTATATTTTTTAATGCTTCTTCTTTACGTTGATTAAATCCTATTTGAAGCAAGCCACCCTGAGCTTGTGAATAGGTTGAATTTTTAAAAGTCGATATTTTAGAAATTTTATTATTTACAAGATTTTTCCAAAGGCTATCAATTTCTTTTGGTGTAAGTACATAATCAGAAAAAGAAGTTTCACTTTGATTATTTAAGGCTACGTTAAATGGATAATCAAACTTATAATTCGATGATATTGATTTTTGCTTGATTAGTCCTTTTGTGATAGTATATGCATAATTCGGTTCTACTTCAAAACTTTGGGTAAAATTATTTTTAGCTATAAAGTCAGCTGTTGTATTATTTAAAGGTCCAACCAGTGATGAACCTCTGTTTAAAAGATAATTTTTATCATTTTGTTTGATATAGGTTAAATCATCATTAAAATTATTGTTTACCACAATCATATACTTATTCCATAAATGAGCTTCGTAACTGTTGAGTGTATCACTTACTTTTTTAAAGCGTATAGTATGATTTGAAGAATCCAGATTAAAGCTCATAGAAGTTTTTACGCCGGGTGTAGCATATATACTATCTACCATAACTAAATGTTTAGCCGTACGCATAGCTAAAGCATGTTTTCCTGGGCTAACTTGAAAACTATATCGTTTTAATTGTTGCGCTTGGCTAAAAAATATAGGCTTTTCATCAATATATAATAAATGGATAGGCTCTATAGCACCTTGATTTACTATAAAAGGAGCTATTTGTGTAATACTATCTTTTAGCTCCTCTTGCAATACATATCTTGTTTTAGGATATAAAAATTTATAATACTCTATCGTATCTAATCCCATTTCTTTACTCCATCGCTGCCAATTTAATTGAGCAATATGATTAAATGCCTTTTGTTGTATAGAAAAAGAAACATTTTTTTTACGATACGGATATGTTTTTCCTAAATATGGAATGCTACTTGGGTCTTTATAGTTTTTAAATTTTTTAGTAATTGCATATGCTGTAACGTCCGCATTAGAAACAGGTTTGCCCTCTGCATTTGATACGGAAATATGAATATCTGTAGTTTGCCCAGGATATACTGTTAATGGTTGGTCTACATTTACTTTTAATGCTTTATCAAAATAAGGTATCGTAAATTCTTCGTTATGTATTTGATCTGCAAAAAAGTATTGTATAGCAATAGAATAATTTTTAGGACTATGGGTTTTCTGTGCAAATGCTAAATCTGCACTGTAACCTGTTTGTATAACTTTATTTTCATGAAAAATAGTGTACCATACGGGTAAATGCTGAGGATTAATTAATTCAATTTTGATTGAATCTTTTGTACGAGAAGTGTTTACATCAACCATTAGCTGTTGGGCAGAAGGTTTAAATACATTAGATATATCATTCACTTTTACTTTATACTCACTGGCAAAATAATTTAGTTTTATAGTAGTAGGTAATTGATATAGCTGAGTTTCTAAAGTATCATTATTTTTATTCAATGTATATATTTTTGCCATTGTTGGTGCAGCATTACCAGCAACAGTATAATTTATCTTAAGACTATCTTTTATTTGTTCAAAAAAAATTTTCTCTTTTTGATTAGATAATGTTTGATGGATGCTTTGATATTTTCGTTCGTTATTACTATTCAAAAAAATACACTGAATATCGTACTCGAAAGAAGCTGCCGGAAAAATACTGTCCGGGATATTGATTTTGGTTTCTCCAACATTATCTAAGGCCTGAGAATAGTTCCAAAGCGTATCGGGTAGAAACACACTAGGTGCATTAAAGATTTTTTCACCATAATTATTTGTAGTTACAATTATTTGCATTCGTCCATCCATAATAGGTAAATCATTTTCATCTTTAGCTTTTGCAAAAACAGATACCGATTGATCTCTATGATGGGTTTGTATATTTGTACGTGCAGTAAAACGAACGGTTTGCAATTCGTATTCTTCATATTTAAATGTATTACGCATCACTATTTTTCTCCTTGCTGCAATTGTTCTTTTGTCTTCTTTTTCATCATCGTCATCATCATCGTCATCATCTTTATTTTTTTTGGTTTTTGGCAATAATCCTTCTTCTTCTAACGTAATTAAGTAATCTTCATCTAAATCAAGATCTAAACTATCATTCAATACAAAACTATATTCATAGCCTCCATTGCGATATGGAGTAATTTTGGCAAGAACAGTATCAAAATCGAAACCGTTATTAGATAATCTCAATAATAAATTTTTAGATAAGGCATTATTTTTTTTGTCTAATACAAATGCTTTTAGTTTGACTGTATCGTTAGGTTTATACATAGGTTTATTAAAAACTAAAAATCCTGTATGTTTTTTTTCATATTCACTTTGGTAATAGAAAATATTTTCAGAATAATATCTATCATATCTTTCTTGTTGCTTTTTCTTCTTAACAAAAAAATATTTAAGTGGGAAAGCGTGGGTTATCGTATACCAAAAATTATGGCGTTTAGGTTTTTTATTATTATTATTTGATTGAATCGAAAAATAATATATCACACCATTATAGTCTACAGTTAAAGGCTCATCTATAATTTCTATATCTGTTAGTCTGTAAGATTGCGTAGCTACATCAAACGGAATTATTTTTTTATTATAATGAATGATAGCATTTGTTACGATTTTCCCTTGTTTAGTGTGCAGCATTAATGCGAAATCTCTATTATTGTTAATCGCTTTGCATTGTAAATCACCTATAGTTTCTAGGCGATATACCAACTGATTTTCATTTGCATATGCAAATAAATAATTTCCTTGTTTTAAAGACGGAAATTTTTTACCGTTGCCAAAAGAATCAACCAGATTATATAAGTATTTTTCATTTACTTTATTTATTCCATCTTTATAAAGCATTGCAGCCTCTTGGTTACTTATAGCATATATACAAGTATAATAACTAATTTTTCGGCTTGTAGTTAATTTACTCTGTGCAATAGCATTAGTAAAATTTAAAAAAGTAATAACGAAAAGAAAATACCTCATATACAGTTAATTTATAGTTTGATATATGTTTCAACCAAATAAGAATTCAAAAAATGTTGGGAGAAACGAAAGTCAAATATGTAGCTTGTTTTAGTTGATACGTTTATGTATAAAGCTAATAAACTTAATGTATTATTCTATTGTTTTTTTTATCGCTTTTACTATAATTTAATCTTAATTATTAACTATCTATTTTTTTTACCATAAAAAAACTTGGTTAGTTTATATTTGTACAACTTAATATCTCTGTTCAATCTTTTAATAACCCGATTAATTTATAATAATGAGTCATATAGCGCATATTCATGCCCGTCAAATATTAGACAGCCGTGGAAACCCAACCATTGAAGCAGATGTAGTAACTGAAAATGGTTTTTTAGGCAGAGCTGCTGTGCCTTCTGGAGCATCAACAGGTAAACATGAAGCCGTAGAATTAAGAGATAACGATCCAAAAAAATATGTAGGCAAAGGAGTATTAAAAGCAGTAAACAATGTAAACACCATTATTGCTGATGCATTAAAAGGCTGGCCTATAGATGATCAAATAGGTATTGATAAAAAAATAATTGCATTGGATGGAACAGAAAATAAAAGTACTTTAGGCGCCAATGCAATGCTTGCTGTTTCTATGGCTGCAGCAAAAGCGGGAGCACAAGAAAGCAACTTGCCTTTATTCCGTTATATAGGAGGCGTAAATAGTCATACGTTACCTATTCCTCTTATGAATATTTTAAATGGAGGTGTACATGCTGATAATAAAATTGATTTTCAAGAATTTATGATTGTTCCTATAGGAGCACAAACGTTTAGTGAAGGTTTGCGTTGGGGTGTTGAAGTGTTCCATCATTTAAAAAATGTATTAAAGAAAAAAGGATATAGCGCCAATGTAGGCGATGAAGGTGGCTTTGCGCCTGATATAAAAAGCAATGAAGAAGCTATTGAAACGGTATTACAAGCTATTGAAGCGGCAGGTTATAAACCTGGAGATCAAATTACCATTGCCTTAGATGTTGCAAGTACAGAAATGTATGATGAAGCTAAAAAAACATATACATTTTACAAGAGCACAAAAAAAATAATAAGTAGTGATGAAATGATTGACTATTGGACAACATGGATAAATAAATATCCTATTATATCCATTGAAGATGGAATGGCTGAAGATGATTGGAGTGGTTGGAAAAAATTGACGCAAACTGTTGGAAATAAAGTGCAATTAGTAGGCGATGATTTATTTGTAACCAATGTTAAACGGTTACAACGAGGTATTGATGAACATATTGCGAATAGTATTTTAATAAAAGTAAATCAAATTGGAACCATTACAGAAACCATTGATGCCGTACAATTAGCACAAAAAAATAAATATACTACTATTATGAGCCATCGTAGTGGAGAAACAGAAGATACGACTATTGCAGATCTAGCGGTAGCACTAAATTGTGGGCAAATTAAAACAGGTAGTGCATCAAGATCCGATCGTATGGCAAAATATAATCAATTAATACGTATTGAGGAGTTGTTAGATAATACTGCTATATATTCTAAAGATAGTATTAGGTATACTCATAAATAATAAAATTAAAGCGCAGTATGAAATTTATACCTACTTGGTTAAAAAATAAATATCTACTAACACTCATGGGCTTTGCTTTATGGATGCTTTTTTTTGACCGCAATGACATTTTTACTCAACTCGATAGACGAAAAGAATTAAAAGAAATTGAACAAAGTACGCTTTACTATACAACGGAAATTAAAAAAAACAAACAAGCATTAATTGACTTAAAGAATAATCCTACGGCATTAGAAAAACTAGCTCGTGAAAAATATTTTATGAAGCGAGATAATGAGGACATTTATATTATAGAAGACAACATCAAGAATTAATTATTGTAAATGTTGAATGAAAGATATTTTCTTAGCATTTATCTCATTAAAATAATAAAAAATTGACGTTAAAAGAAAAATACCAATTCGTTCTCCATTACTTTGAGAAGGCAATCCCCCATGCAGAAACAGAACTTGTTTATAAAAATCCTTTTCAATTATTAATTGCCGTCATTTTATCTGCTCAATGCACAGATAAACGAGTGAACATAACTACTCCCGCTATCTTTAAAAAATATCCTACACCTAAAAAACTTGCTGAAGCTACGTTTGAAGAGTTGTTTCCATTTATTCAAAGCATATCATACCCTAATAATAAAACTAAACATTTAATAGGAATGGCTCAGTTATTAGTAAAAAAATTTAATAACCAAGTTCCTATGACTGTAGCCGAACTTATGAAATTACCCGGTGTTGGTAGAAAAACAGCGAATGTTATTACATCCGTTATAGATCATCAACCCAATATGGCTGTGGATACACATGTGTTTAGAGTAGCGAATCGTATTGGCTTAACCAAAAATGCAACAACTCCTTTATCTGTCGAAAAACAATTAACAAAAAATATTCCGGAAGCGCTTATTCACAAAGCACATCATTGGCTCATTTTACATGGTCGTTATATTTGCATAGCTCGTAAACCTAAGTGTGTACTATGTGGTTTACAATCTATTTGTAATTACATTAAACCGAAAAATTAGTATTACATAGATGTTGAATAAAAGGGTTTGGTTTTTTAAATGTAGAGAATAATTGCCAAAAAACCTTAATTCTTTCGGTTAAAGATACTACCCACCGGTT
>Ga0116193_1002424_pt1 | contig 14181 bp, 8 predicted proteins | sample AD_UKC115_MetaG_FD_89892 | JGI IMG/M metagenome (GOLD analysis project Ga0116193, IMG submission 89892) | Active sludge microbial communities of municipal wastewater-treating anaerobic digesters from Hong Kong - AD_UKC115_MetaG | ecosystem: Engineered > Bioreactor > Anaerobic > Digestate | place... | reverse complement strand
CTCAAAATGAAGCGTGGTTTTTATTCGAGAGAAACTTCGGACTCGAGACAGGCTTGTCACGGACTCATGACAGGCTTGTCACGGACTCATGACAGGCTTGTCATGGACTCACGACAGGCTTGTCATGGACTCACGACAGGCTTGTCATGAACTCGTGGCAGGCTTGCCATGAACTCGTGGCAGGCTTGTCATGAACTCGTGGCAAGCTACCTACGAAGTCGAACAATGAATATATTAATTGGAAGGGGACTTCCTTTTTGAAAAACAAAATCTTAGACTTGATTATCAAGGACTTTTGATTGGTTTTTCTCTATTTTTATTTTTTACTGGATACCAATAAATCCAATTATATTTTTCAAGATAATGGTACCGCTCCTACGGAGCTTAAAATTTCCATACCCGATTATTGCTATTAACATACCGCTCCTACGGAGCTTACCACCTACCGGCTCCCGTTTCGGATGGAAAACCTTAGCGTCTTTGCGTCTTTGCGGTGGGTGCTTGCTTCAGCTTACATTTGCATTCCTACCGCTTTCAAATGACTTTTCGGCGATTAAGTTATGGAATAGGATTAAAACAACAAGTAAGAGTACTTCTTCGTTTTGAAAAAATCATCATCCGAAGGTTCCATTCAACAATGAATAAATCGAAATCCTCGGAAAGTTAATTCCACAAAGTTTTTTTTGGGGGGGCGTTTAATTCCTATGATGTTGGCGGCTGGTGTTCTTTGTTTTCAGTCATTTTCCCTTTCAATTTGCTACTTCGTTTCAGGCTGCCGTGCGTTAGGAGCAGACCCACTCTTTGCTAAGTTTTGGCTTGCGTATCGGCTTGAGCGACTTGGCAATGTGTGTGGCTATTGAGCGTGGGCTGTATGATTCATTATTCCGGTCATTATGCAATTTTCTGTTTGTACAAATGTTCCTGAAATTCTATGAAAAGTCTGCTTATGTTTGCAACGTCTCCTAAAATTTCTTTTGCATCTTCTAATGATTGATATTTGTTTGTCAGCAAGATTGGTAGTTTCTCCTGGTCGAGTTCGTCAACGCCAGTTTCAATGTACTTGCTTAATACGAATGAAATAAATTCTTTCTGTTTATCATTCAGCAAAGCAAATATTGTCGCTTCGGCTGCTTTGGTTCTTGCTTCTCTGGTCATGGCAATATAATCGCCATTGAAAACATATTCCAACACATCGTACAAGTCGCTTTTTTCCATATCCACCAACTTTTGCAAAGTCAGCAAGTCAGATTTTGGAAAACCAGCATCGTCTAATTTTTCTAATAAAGTCCTTCGGGTTATTGGATTACTCCATAGTTTCCGTAATTCTTCTTCGTCTTTGAATAATTTTGGTAACTCGCCAAAGAGATTACTCAAAAATTCTTCGGCTGAAATTGGTTTGCCATCAGCACTCCAAAACGAAGTTGAAACCATGTGTTTGATTTCTCTTGCTTTGCCACGAGCCAGTTTAACTTTTGCTTTTTTCTTGCAAACACAGGGGCGTTGTCCGCATTTTGGACAAGGTGGTGGGGGTTGTTTCTCGCAAATACAAGGACTTTGACCACAAACTGGACATGGTTTTGGCGGCTGTTTTGCGCAAATGCAAGGATTTTGACCACATATTTTACAAGGTTCTTCTTCTATCGGTTCACCATCCCATTCGGGGTCTGAAAAGTGTTTGTAAGCATCTACAAAGTCGTAAATGGTAAAAAACTCTTTACCATCAAATAAACGTGTGCCACGTCCAACGATTTGTTTAAACTCAATCATTGAATTAACAGGGCGAAGCAAAACGATGTTACGAATATTTCGTGCATCAACGCCCGTTGAAAGTTTTTGCGAAGTTGTCAGAATGGTTGGTATGGTTTTTTCGTTGTCCTGAAATTCTCGCAACAATCTTTCGCCTTCTTCTCCATCGTTGGCAGTTACACGAACACAATACGCTTCGACTTCGCTCAGCATCCCCTTCTTTTGTTTCCTATATTGGTTTACTAAATCTCTTATCAATGCGGCATGTCCTTGATTAGCACAGAAAATAATTGCCTTTTCGCTTTGATTAGCTTCGTCCAAAAAGATGTTTACCCGTTTGGCTTCACGTTCAATAATTTCAATGGTGCGGTTAAAGTCTTTTTCTTCATAAAGCTTGTCTTCTTCAATTTCGCCTTCCACAATGGTATCATCCGAAGTGTAGCGGTAATCGTCTAAGGTAGTTTTGATACGTTTTACCTTGAAGGGCGTTAAAAAGCCATCGTTAATTCCTTCTTTTAGCGAATAGATGTAAACTGGTTCGCCAAAGTAACGGTATGTGTCCACATTGTCTTTTCGTTTGGGTGTAGCGGTTAAACCCAATTGCACTGCGGGACTGAAATATTCCAAAATGCCACGCCAGTTACTTTCGTCATTGGCTCCGCCACGGTGACACTCGTCAATGATGATAAAATCAAAATAATCGGTAGGATAATCCCCGAAATAGGGTGCTTGGTTTCCTTCCGCATCCATTCCGCTCATAAAAGTTTGGAAAATGGTAAAGAAAATACTACCGTTTGTCGGAACTCTGCCTTTTTTCTTAATCTCATCGGGTTTTATGCGAACCAAAGCATCATCAGGAAAAGCGGAAAATGAATTGTAGGCTTGATCTGCCAAAATGTTTCTATCGGCTAAAAACAAAATTCTTGGTCGGCGGTTTACTTCGACTCCGCTCAGTAACCGCCTTGTTATATTCCAACGAGTTTGGAAAAGTTTCCATGCAATTTGAAAAGCAATTGCCGTTTTTCCTGTTCCTGTGGCAAGCGTAAGCAAAATGCGTTCTTTCCCATTTGCAAGAGCTTCCATCGTATTCTTAACGGCTATTTCCTGATAATACCGGAGTTGCCATGTACCGCTTTTATCTTCAAACGGCACATTGGCAAATTGTTCTCTCCACACTTCGACATTTCGGCTACGCTCAATGTCCGATTCGGTGGCTGAGCCTGTCGAAGTCACCGGATACGTTTTATTCCAAAGTTGTTCGGGGCTTAAAAAGTCTGTTGCCCAACCTTCTTCGCCTGTTTTCATGCAGATTTGGTAAATCTCTTTACCGTTGGTGCTATATGTGGTTTCTAAATGTAGTTTTTGAGCATACTTTTTGGCTTGCATCACACCTTCGCCGACGGGCAATTCATCGCTTTTGGCTTCAATAACGGCAAGCTTAATGCCTTTATACACCAACACGTAATCGGCAATATCTTTTTTGCCACGTCCACCGCCAGTTTGTATTTTACCTTGCGTTATGTGGTATTCACGAAGAATTTTAGATCCTTCCACAACGCCCCACCCACAAGCCTTTAGCTTTGGGTCAATTAATTCCGCTCTGGTTTCTGCTTCGTTCATTTATTTAATTGATGATTGATGATTGATAATTGATAATTGATAATTGACAATTGACAATTGACAATTGATGATTGATGATTATTTCTTTGTGTTTTGTTTTTTGGTTTTGATGATTGAAATTAATAATTTCAGTATTTCGGTTAGGTCTGTTTTTATTGAATTGTATGCAGTTTTGTCTATAAAGTTTGATTGGAAAAGTAGTTCAATCCAATATTCTGTTTCATTTGCTTCTTTTAATGCTATAGCCATTTTGTGAATAAAATCAGCCGGGCTTTCTGCTTGTTCTGCTTCACGCACCAATGCACCAACGGCTGTTCCACTTCGTAAAAGTTGTTTACTCAATACAAATTCCTTTTTCTGCTCACATAAGAATTGATACATTTTTACAATTCGCAATGCAAAAGCAAACGACTTATTTTTTACAACATTCTCTTTCATTATCCATTATCCATTATCCATTGTCCATTATCCATTATCCATTATCCATTATCCATTATCATCCTCGCTATAGTATAAAGCCCTTTCAGCGCTTCTATAGTTAAGCCCTGAAAGGGCGTTATACATTAACATAGGGTGTAGCCCTATGAAGTGGTAAAGCCACAAAATCAAAGCCCTGAAAGGGCGTGATAACTTAGCATCGACTATATATCTAATCCCAAATATACTTCTCATTATAATCAACTTTATACTTTTTAAGAAAGGCAAGATACTCATCCTGAAAGGTTTTCTTTCTGTGATGTTCGTTTTGATTTGCGATATACGTAATTACTGTATCTACTTCTGAAGGATTAACAGAAAAGGCTCCATAACCATCCTGCCAGTAAAAGTTCTGATATCTTGCTCCCTTTGTTTTAATCCATTTAGAAGAATGTGATTTCAGTTCTTCCATCAGCTTCATCAAGGCTATCTTTTTGGATAGCATACATAGGATATGGATATGGTCGGTGTAACCGCCTACTTTGATAACCGTGCAGTCGAGTTTATTGCAGATACCACCAAGGTAAGCGTGTAGTTCTGCTTCCACGGGTGTGTGTATCAGCGGTTCACGATGTTTGGTGCTGAACACAAGGTGCATATAATTTCTTACGAGCGACTGTCCCATAGTATTGAATTACGCCCCTTCGGGGCTTGTGATAGTTTTTTTGTTATCCGATGGGTTATGCCCATCGTTAGTGTATCTCGCCCCTTTGGGGCTTAGTAATTCTCCTGCAAATGCTTTTTGCAGGATTGATTTTTTCAGTTCTTCCAAAAGTAATATTTTTTTCTGATATATCGCTTCTAATTTTTGTGTTTCGGCTCGCAGGGCATCTAATTGGCGGACGATGGTTTGTTGTTCTTTTAATGAAGGATAAGGAATTGGGAAACTGCGTAAAGCTGTTAATCCAACAAATTCTTGTGCACCACCATTTGACATAAATAAAACATATTTAATTGCTAATGATGATCTCAGATAGTAAAGTAAGTAATTCATATTGATGTTCTCGCTTGATTTAATCAGACCAACATTTTTGATGCTGAAAACCCTTTTATCATCAACTATTGCAGCCATTCCCCTGTTTGCTCCAATCATCGAAATGAGAATATCCCCAAAGGTTACATTTGAACGTTTGTAAAATTTCTCGTGGTCAGTTTCAGTAATAAATTTTGTATCATCAAATGTAAGTCCATCAGGCTTGATATTCTTTTGAGTTACAAAAGGGATTCCTTTTTTAATGTATTTTGGACTATCGTGTGTGCCGTCTTTTACTTCTGTAATCTCATTTAGTTTTTTCGTTTCCCAATTCCCATTCTCAAACACCCCTTGTAAATAGCTTTCAAAAAGTTCTTTGGCGTTTTTGAGGTTTTGTTCGGCATTTGCTTTTGCCTTAGCTATGGCGGCAAAGGCTTCATCTAATATGGAAACAATGCGTTGTTGTTCGGGGAGTGGCATCCACAAGAAAGGTTCATTCTTGTAGTCCTTGAAATAGATATGCGGAATGGCAGCACCTGCAACATATTTTTTGAAATCAACAGACATCAAAGAGTAATTCAAGTAATCCAAATCAATATTTTCTTTTGGCAGAATGTATTGCAAGGTTCCAATAACAGAAGTAAAAGCATCCATTTTTGTAACCCTACCAACACCTGAACCATCTTTTACAATTGATAAATATGGTTTGTCTCGATGATAAAAACTTACTTTCTTAATCAAACCGCTTGCTCCAAAAATTGGATAATCGCCTTCATTGTCTGCTAATTTATTTTGCGATATGTTTGAAGATGCACTTACACATACATCACCAATTGTTTTTAACTCCCAACCTATTGGCAAACTCAATTTTTCTTTCATAACAGTTCCAAAATTGAGTTTAAAATTTCCGTATTTTCTTCGTCCAATGCTTTCATTTCTTCCAAAATGGCTTGCGGTGGGCGTAGGGCTGTTTCTTCTTTTTTGTTTGGGTTCTTTACGCTCAGGTCGTAGCTTTGGTTTTCGGGGGACATGTGGGACGTAGAGGACGGCAATAGCCATTCGCTGACATCAATTGACCAGGAATTGGGGCTGTCAGCTTTGGTTTTCTGAAGTTCTATGAAATCAGATAAATCGGCTTCATTGAGCGGATTGGTTTTGCCCAAATTGCGGTCAAGATTCAAGGAGTAAAACCAAACTTTTTGAGTGGCTTTGCCTTTTTCAAAAAACAACACAACCGTTTTTACGCCTGCACCGGAAAAAGTGCCACCGGGCAAATCTAAAACAGTATGCAAGTTGCAACTTTCTAATAAGGTTTTACGAATGGCAACCGTGGCATTGTCGGTATTGCTCAAAAAGGTGTTTTTAATTACAACACCAGCTTTTCCGCCTGCTTTCAGTATTTTAATAAAGTGCTGCAAAAACAAACTGGCGGTTTCGCCGGTTTTTATCGGGAAATTTTGTTGCACTTCGGCTCTTTCTTTTCCACCAAAAGGCGGATTGGCAAGCACTACATCGTAACGGTCTTTTTCCTGTATGTCGGCAAGGTTTTCGGCAAGGGTGTTGGTGTGTATAATGTTTGGAGCATCAATGCCATGAAAAATCATATTCATAATACCGATAATGTAAGCCAGCGATTTTTTCTCTTTGCCGTAAAAGGATTGTTTTTGCAGTATCTCGGTTTCTTTGGTTGAAAGTGATTTACTGCTTTTCAAATAATTAAAGGCTTCGCAAAGGAAACCTGCCGAACCGCAAGCTCCGTCATAAATCTTGTTTCCAATCGTGGGTGCTACCACTTTAACAATGGTTGTAATAAGCGGTCGGGGTGTGTAATATTCGCCACCGTTTCGCCCTGCACTACCCATGTTTTTAATTTTGGATTCGTACAGGTGGCTCATCTCGTGCTTTTCGGCATGCGTGCGAAAACGCAATTCATCTATAAGATTTATAACTTCTCTAAGATTGTAACCGCTTTGTAATCGGTTTTTCAATTCGCTGAAAATCTCGCCAATCTTGTATTCTATGGTGTCGGCTCCTTCGGAAGAGAGTTTAAAGTTTTTTAGGTAAGGAAATAGTTGGTTGTTTACAAAGTCGGTCAGGTCATCGCCTGTAAGGGCGTTATGGTCAATTTTCAACGCTCCGTTTCCGTTCTTGATTTTTGGTGCAGCCCATTTTGTCCAACGATAATCAGTGTCAATAATCGGTGTGTAAGTTTTACCTGTCAATTCAGCTGCTGTGGCTCTGTCACGCTCTAAATCGTCAAGATATTTGAGGAATAAAATCCAACTGGTTTGCTCTACATAATCAAGTTCGCTGCTACATCCGGCGTCTTTGTGTAGTATGTCATCTATGTTTTTAAAAGTTTGTTCGAACATTTTTTATAATCCTATATTAAAATCATTATCAATAAATGCAAAAGTAACAATTTCTGCGGGTGCGTTGGCAAGAAAACAACTCTTTTGCAAACTTCGGTCGTGCGTGGGCGGTTCATTATTTCGTTTTTCCTTTTCCTGTCTTTATGTAGCAAAAGACCGCTGTCGTTTTTCTTCGCTTGTGCCTAACGTTTTATTTACGCAACAAATATAACACTTTCGTAAATACAAATCTTATAATATTCGTAAATAAAATTTTGTATTTATGATAAAACTTAATGAACATAAATAATTTGCTTTCAACATTTGAACAACGATTGCGGTTGCAATGGTATAGCGATGCATCCACCCGCAATTACAAATCACCGCAAAGGCGCTAAGACGCAAAGAGTTTGCCACCCGAGGCGGCGAAGCCGACACGCCCAAATAAAAAAGAAAATTATCGTAGTCTTAAATAAACAAGCGCTGAAATTATAAGTAAGTAACCATCTCCTGAATCAATTTTACCATGGTCGGCGTAGCAATCGAAGCCGCTTTCAACACCTCCTCGTGGGAAATTTCTTCCATCTGTCCAATGACCGCCAAATCAGTAATGACCGATAAGGCAAATACTTCCATCCCCAGATGACGGGCTGTTATATTTTCCGGAATGGTGGACATCCCAATAGCATCGGCTCCCATTATGTAAAAGGCCTTGCATTCGGCCGGAGTCTCAAAATTGGGCCCCGACACACCCGCATAGACACCTTGCTGAAGAGGAAGTGTATGTTTTTTTGCAATTTCGTGAGCCAATCGTATGATTCTATGCGAATAGGGTTCATTCATGCTCGGAAAACGCGGACCCAATTCATCATAGTTTTTGCCGATTAACGGATTGTCTCCGAAAAAGTTGAGGTGATCTTTCATGATCATAACATCTCCGATGGCAAAACTGGGATTAAGTCCTCCGGCGGCATTCGAAAGGATTAATGTTTGGATTCCCAACGCATGCAATACTCTGATGGGAAATACAATCTCTTTCATGGACAAACCTTCATAGTAATGGGTTCTTCCGTTTAATATCAAAAGTTCCACATTATTTAAACGTCCAAGAATCAAAGTCCCTTTATGTCCTGCAACCGTGGACGCTGCAAAATGAGGGATTGAAGCATAGTCCACCTCTTCAAAAATCTCAATCTGCTGAATCAAGGCACCTAATCCGGAGCCTAATACAACCGCAATTTTGGGTTTCCCCGAAAGTCTGTTTTCTAAAAACAATCGACTCTCGTTTATTTTATCTAACATCTTTTATTCCAATACTTTTCTCACACAATCAATAACGGTACCATCCACCCATTTGATGATGGCAACGGTGTCTTCATCTTTCGTGCTGATAGGAGCTTTGTCGGGCACGCCACAAATAGCATCCACTTCGGCTTTTAAATCCTGCATGGTCACAATGGGCAACGAAGTACCGCGCATTTTATCAATCAAGTCTGTCCGTAGTGGATTGATGGCAATTCCACGCTCCGTAACCACAACGTCAATAAGTTCTCCCGGCCCGCAAAAGGTGGTTACCTCATCCGTAATTACCGGAATCCGGTCGCGAAACAGAGGCACCGGTAAAATAGTACATTTCGCATGAATGCAGTTTTGCCACCCCCCAATTCCGTGTAACAACAATCCGTCAGAGTGAGTCACTACGTTGCCATTGAAACGAGTATCCAGCTCGGTAGCCCCAAGAATCACAATGTCCGTCATGCTGGTGTAATTTCCTTTGCTATGATAGTTATATGCCTGAAATACAGATAAATCTATATGATTAATATTATTTTTGATAGACTGAACGGCTTCGAGGTCAAAAGCTTGAGCATCTAAAATATAGTCTAATACCCCATCTTCCAACATTTTAACCATGTATTGTGTACTGCCGCCAAATCCGAAACGCGCCTTTTGGTTGTTGGCTTTTAATTGTTCGTGAAAATGGAGTCCCACTGAGAGGGAAGTGCCCCCTGCACCGGTTTGAATCCCCACCCCGTCTTTCAATAATCCTGCTTCCGAACAAAAACGAGCCGTCCATTCAGCCAACAGCAATCGATCCGGCGATTTAGTTACTTGTGTGGTGCCCGACACGATTTTTTCGGGTATCCCGATTTTATCAACAACTACCACATAATCAACGTAGTTTCCCTGAATCTGAAATGGCATACAAGGGAAAGGTATTAAATTGTCCGTAACGACAATCACTTTGTCGGCATAGAGCATATCCACAAGAGAGTACCCCAATACGCCGCATGCGGAAGCCCCTTCAACCCCGGTAGCATTCCCAAATGGGTCGGCAGTGGGAGCTGCAATAACACAAATATCAATTTTGAGTTCTCCGTCTTGTATGGCCTGTACACGCCCTCCGTGAGAACGAAGTACTGCACACCCTTTCATTCCACCATAGGAAGTAAATTTTCCCAATGGCCCGTTCATTGATCCTTCAATGCGGTTGATGGTTCCGTCTTCTAAATACTTAATGAGCGGATCATTGCACGGAAAAGAGGCCGTGGGTGCCCAAACTAAATCCCGAACTCCCGCTTCGTGCGCCACGTCAAAAATGGTGTTGCTCACTAAATCGCCATCCCGAAGATGATGATGCGTCGAAATGGTCATTCCATCCTTTAATCCGCAACGTTTTAACGCTTCTGCCAAGGATGATACGACTTTGTTCCCGTCATCGGGATAGTCAATACAGGTAGCTATCGGGGGGGCATATTTTCTGCCTACAGGTCTGTGTTTCCGCAATCCTTGGTAGGGAATTACCGATTCTCCGTTTACAATGGTAGGCACTCTACGACCTGCCGCATTGACTACAAATTTCTCACATTTCATCATGATTCAATTTTTTTCTGCAAAATTACACGATTTTTTCAATTAACCGATCTTCAATCATAAAAATCTTGACAAAAGAATGAAAGTAAATATATGGTCCATTTTAATTTGTAATCCACTTAAAAATAATAACATAGAGTATTAGAGGAAAAAAAATAACGGGTAATGGACATGGAATGAATATTTTTTGTACTTTTGCCGCTGTATTGCCCAGATGGCGGAATTGGTAGACGCGCCGGTCTCAAAAACCGGTGAGGTAACACTCGTGCCGGTTCGATCCCGGCTCCGGGTACAAAATAAAGTGCTGAAAATCTAACTATTAGGTTTTGGCACTTTTTCTTTTTAAAGTTTTTTATTTTGATTAATCTAATGAAAAACCATGTGCTAATAAAAGAATTATTTTCCCCTATTTTGTAGTGAAAGGAATGATTTGTCCGTATCCAGTTCCTTTGTTATTAATGGCATAAGCCCTCAGGTAGTAAGTGGTTCCGCTTGTTAAATTGGTTACCTCGTAATAGTAGGTGGAGGGCAAATCGGTAACTGCGTTGTAGCGTACCGTATTTTGGGTAAAAGTAGAATCTGTAGTGATTTCAAACCCCTTTTCGTTAAGATCAAGATAGCCGTTGAATAAAACCGCACCCGTAACTTTAGCTCCGGTAGCTGTCAGATTCGTAACCCCATTGGTAATTGTGTAGGGATTATATTTCAGTTTTTCTCCGTATTGATTAATGAACGGGAATGAAACTAATTTTCCGTTATCATTCACAAAAGAGGCATTTTGAGAAGCAATTCGACCGGCTGTAGAGATTCCTTGTCCTTGAATTTCAACCGTTGAAAAATAAATATTCACGGCGTTGCTGTAAGCGATTCCACATTCATCGCGATAAATACGTCGGTAGGTAATATTGGACGGAGCCGTAGATGGAGGGAGTAAACTTGCTGAAGTTCCCGTAGGCACGTCTTGGTATAAAATTTGGTCGAATGAGTATTGCCATTGATAGGAGTTTGTTCCGCTACCTCCGGATCCGTTATTGACATTTTGAATAGGTAGTCTGGGTAAATTTGCAGCTGTATATTGAATATCGGGTTCCACAACACCTCCCGAAAGCGGTGGGAGCACCTCAATATTGACTGTATCTGTCAATTGAGACCCACAAGCGGGTGCATTGGGAATGTGTAATGTATAGGTATAAGTTCCGGACACTTGGGGCGTTCCCGAAATAGAAATCGGCAGGGACGCATTGTTGAGATTACTTACTGTAATTCCGACCGGAGGGGTAAGAGAATCTGTTGTCCCTTGCCAAAAAAGCTGTTGAGTACCAACCGCAGCATAGCCAACTGTATCATAATAGGTGATGGTCGGCATTGCATTGCCGAAACAAAAACGCATATCGTTGGCATTTCGGGGAACTAAAGAAGTCGGAGATGCAATATGTAATTGGAATCCCCCTTGAGAAGATAGCCATCCTCGCTGACAACCGTCTTGAACCTGACGCGTAAAAAGATAAGAACCGGGAAGATTCTCGTACGCCGAAGATATTTCGTAACTTGAATCCTCCACCCCAAGAATCGGGCTGCTGTTGACCAACCATCGATATTGAAGCGTTCCGGAAGCAGCATTTCCGGATGAAAGAGACAATACTATCGGAAGTTCACTGCCGACACATAGTGTATCATTTGCCGTTTGGATTTCGCCGGGATCTGCATCCCCGTAGCGAACAACCTGTACTGGATTGGCTTCTCCTTGACAATACGGACCTGTTATATAAAGCGTTCTTACATAATGCGTTACGCTATCCCCTTTGGCTAAAGCAACTGATTGATATACACTATCTTCGTGTAAAAAATCCTGTTGCGTTGCCCATTGGTATCGAAATCCTTCCGCCGGTGGAGGAATCGTAATGGAATAAGTAGAATCGCAAGTAAATTGGGGAGTGGTAATACTTATAGGTTCGGGCATACTTTTCACAACAACAAACGCAGTATCATGCACATGAGGACAGGTTGAATAGGTCGGAGTAACATTTAAAACAAAAAAAACGGTATCATAAGTATTGAAATTATTCATTCGAATGTACCGTGGATAATCATATCCTTCATAAGAAACTTCATAATCAAAAAAAGACAGAGTATCTACCGCAGCAACTTCATTATAATGACCATATAACGAGGGACTCCAAGAAATTCCTATCCAACTGATGGGGTCATGTCCATCAAAAATATATGATGAGATATTATAGTTCAACCAACGGATGGTATCATATTCACAAATAGTCTTATCTTCAATGGGGTTATTAAGTATAATAGGGGAGGTTATTTGCCAAACTTCCTGAGAAATCGCAGATGTATCCGTAACAAAAGTAGTATCATTATTTTCTCCGATAATAATACTATGAGTAATTGATATTAAAGATATTTTAATATAATCTCCCGATTGTACTTGTACTTGATTTGGGGATTCTACTACTGAAATATAAGGAGTATGAGGCACAACATAAGGAATGGTATCGCTACCCCGTATAAGAGTAATATAATCGGAGAGTTCTGAGGCTAAACTATCCCATGGAGATTGATAATACGCAACGCCAGTATTTCCGTTGACATATTCAGTTTGGTATTCAAAATATTGGGATAACGGATTAAACCCTGCTTTATAAATATTCGAAAGTCTTACCGAATCTACTTGCTGACAAATAACAAAATCCGCAGGTTCAGGTGTATAAAATATATTTGAATCGGACTTAACGAAACTTATATACTCAAAAAATAATGGGGCAAGACATTGAGCACAAGGAATAAATCGGACCTGTATTCCGTTAAATCCAATTTTAATATTCTCGGGAGAAATGGAAAGTATTGTATCTTCCGCTATTGTATCCCAATCCATCCAGACATTGGATATAGAAGAAAATATTCTATATTGGTAATCGCATCCGTATATCGAAGACGGCAGATAAATAGACGCCCAGATTGAATCGGTATATGCAAGTGTATCCAATTTGGGATGAGAAAGATCATCAATAATGCGTAGCGTATCCATTCCATTCATGACCATGACAAAGATACCTGGTTCATATTGCACCGGTAACACATTGACATAAATGCTATCTGAAGCGATACAACCGGGTTGATTAACAGAAATTTTAAACCATCCTTCATTAGAAAGCAATACTTCGGTTACCTCAATAGTATCACCATTTTTAGTTTGATTAACCGGATAAGACCAAGTTCTGGAATTTCCTAAAGGGGAGACTTCAAAAACAAGTCTTTTATTAGCACAAATCATTACCGTATCATTTGTTAATTCTCCATCTGAAGATGCAGAAAGTAACATTTGAGGCAATGCTTTTACGGTCAGCGTCATAGAAGCATTATTAGAAACACAACCGTCTTCATTGGTAACGTGAAGAGAAATGGTCTGCACTCCCGGTTGGGTAGTAGCTGCGGTGTAACTGCTATTCGCCGTATAAGAAGTATTATTCCAATTGTACAGCGTTAAGGTATCATCGCTGTGATTGGTAACCGTTACCGTGATAATTTTATCTCCGCTATTTTGACAAACCGTATAAGAAGAGGGCAAGCTGATCTGAGGCTTTGAATTGACTTGCAATTGAAGAGAAGTGGCACAATTGTTTCCATCGGTGTAGGTAACAATTGTATTTTTATCGGTAACTACATTTGCCGCCTGAATAATTAAAGTATTGTTGGCTATTGAAACGCTTCCTGCTGCACCATTGGCGATCGATGCTATTGCACCGGTACTATTACCGGGAACAGTAATAGCAATCGTATCTTTTGAATTTCCGCATAAAGTAACCAAAGAAGTAGCTAATACGGGTTTCGTATTAACGACTACAGTGAGAGGCCCGTCAATAGTTTCACAGCCATGAAGTGTATCAGTAACTTTCACCCAATAATTCCCGGCTGTGAGTGTGAAAAAAGAAGAAGTGGTCGTTTGCGAAATAGGAGAAGAAAATGTCGGGTCTGCATTATACCAATCAAAGCGGAAAGGTTTTCCGGCGATTGTATTGGCAGAAAGGATAATTGTATCTCCGGAACATATTGTATTATTAGTTTTATTGCTTGATAAAGCAACGGAAGGGTTTTCATAAACAGTCACATAAATAGGAACTCTTTGGG
>Ga0116193_1002423_pt1 | contig 14184 bp, 13 predicted proteins | sample AD_UKC115_MetaG_FD_89892 | JGI IMG/M metagenome (GOLD analysis project Ga0116193, IMG submission 89892) | Active sludge microbial communities of municipal wastewater-treating anaerobic digesters from Hong Kong - AD_UKC115_MetaG | ecosystem: Engineered > Bioreactor > Anaerobic > Digestate... | reverse complement strand
CGAAGTGTACAGAGTGGTCCTTACATCAAGACAATTGGATACAAACGGTTCTTATACCTATATTATTAAGTCAGTTAAATGAATGTTATGAAAAAAATTGCAATTCTGGTTCTTTCTCTTTTGACTTTTGTCCAGTATGGAAATGCAGGAAATAAAAGAGATAACTTTATAGAGAATAATGTGACATTTGCCACAAAACAGATAGGCAAAGAAATCTCTATTATAGAAAAAAAAGGGAAATTTATCAATCCGGTCACTTTGGATAAAAAAGGAAAAGTTTTTTATTGTGATTATGCCGACTGGCGGAGCGGCTTTTTCCCGGGAAGTATCTGGTATCTGTATGAGCTGACGGGAAATCCGAAATATAGTGCGTTGGCCGACAAATATATCTGGAACATAGAGTCTGCCAAGAATCTGACATGGCATCATGATATCGGGTTTATCATTAATTGTAGTTTCGGAAATGGTTATCGACTGACTAAGAAAGAGACCTACAAAGATGTTATTATTACAGCCGCTAAATCTTTATCGACCCGTTTCAGAGAGCGTGCTGGTGTCATCCAGTCTTGGAATGTCACAGGAAACAGTTGGCAGGCAACAAAAGGATGGCAGTGTCCTGTCATCATAGACAATATGATGAATCTGGAGTTGCTTTTCAAGGCAACGGAATTTACCGGAGACTCTACATTTTACAAGATTGCGGTGTCTCATGCCGACAGAACTTTGAAAGAGCATTTCAGGCCTGATGGGAGCTGCTATCATGTCGTGGATTATGACTTGAAAACCGGAGAGGTGCGCCATCGCCAGACGGCACAGGGTTATGCGGATGAATCAGTCTGGAGTCGTGGTCAGGCATGGGCAGTGTATGGATTTGCCATGTGCTATGAAAAAACAGGACAAAAGAAATATTTAGACCAAGCTCTGAAAACTTTCAATTTCATGAAGAATCATGTCCGCATGCCGGCAGATTGTATCCCTTATTGGGATATGGATGCTCCGCAAATACCGAATGAACCTCGGGATGTGTCAACAGCCAGTTGCATGGCTGCAGCCCTTTATCGTATCTACCAGCTTGATTTGCCTGATGGCTTGCAATATAAGGAGTATGCCGATAAGATTATGAAGTCTTTGTCCACTCCTGCTTATCGTGCCAAATTAGGAACGAACGGGAACTTTTTGCTGATGCATTCTGTAGGCAGCATTCCTCACCATTCGGAAGTGGATGTCCCGTTGAATTATGCCGATTACTACTTTTTGGAAGCATTGACTTTAAAGAAAAAAATAGAAAATAAATAGTTCTTCAATAGCCATGAAATACATCATATTAACATGTTTACTGGTTGTCAGTACAGCTCTTTTTGCTCAGAAGACGGATCCTCGGATACCATCTTCAAAAGATTTGGTTACCTATAAGCATCCCAAAAATGTCATTTATCACAAGGGATGGATAGATTTTAACAAAAACGGAAAGATGGACGTTTATGAAAATCCTAAAGCAGAGATAAATGACAGGATAGATGATTTGTTGAGTCAGATGACTTTGGAAGAAAAAACCTGTCAGATGGTAACTCTGTATGGTTATAAAAGAATTCTGAAAGACGATCTTCCCACTCCTGAATGGAAGAAAGCTCTTTGGAAAGATGGAGTAGGAGCTATTGACGAACATCTTAACGGATTCATTCAATGGGGTGAAAAGCCTTCGGATAATCCTTTTGTGTGGCCGGCTTCACGTCATGCGTGGGCATTGAATGAAGTTCAGCGTTTCTTTATTGAACAGACTCGATTAGGTATTCCTACTGATTTTACAAATGAAGGAATCAGGGGGATTGAAAGCTATAAAGCTACCAATTTTCCTACCCAGTTGGGACTTGGGCATACATGGAACCGTTCTCTCATCCATAAAGTGGGAGAGATTACAGGACATGAAGCTCGTTTATTGGGATATACAAATGTCTATGCTCCTATTTTGGATGTAGGGCGTGACCAGAGATGGGGACGTTACGAAGAAGTTTACGGTGAAAGTCCGTATCTGGTAGCCGAACTGGGAATACAAATGGCAAAGGGTTTGCAGAAGGATCATCAGGTAGCATCTACGGCCAAGCATTTTGTTGCTTACAGTAATAATAAAGGAGCCAGGGAAGGTATGGCCCGAGATGATCCGCAAATGTCACCTCGTGAAGTGGAAAATATTCATGTTTATCCTTTTAAGAGAGTGATTGGTGAAGCCGGTATTCTTGGTGTCATGGCATCCTATAATGATTATGATGGTTTCCCTATAGCCGGCAGTTATTACTGGCTTACGGAACGTCTTCGCAAAGAATTCGGCTTTCTGGGTTATGTGGTGTCCGATAGTGATGCTGTGGAATATCTGTTTTCCAAGCATGCTACGGCAGAGGATATGAAAGAGGCTGTCCGCCAGTGTGTGGAAGCAGGCTTGAATGTGCGTTGCACTTTCCGTTCTCCAGATTCTTATGTATTGCCTTTGAGGGAATTAATCAAAGAGGGCAAGTTAGATATGAAAACTGTTGACAGTCGCGTTCGTGATATTCTTCGGGTGAAGTTTCTTGTAGGTCTGTTCGATTCTCCTTATCAGACTCAGTTGCAGGAAGCAGATAAAGTGGTTAACGATGAGGAAAACCAGAAAGTAGCACTTCAGGCCTCCCGTGAAGCTATCGTGTTGCTCAAGAACCAGAATAATCTTCTTCCGTTGGATTTCTCAAAATTGAAGAGAATTGCCGTTTGTGGTCCTAATGCAGACGAAAAGTCTTTTGCTCTTACCCATTACGGACCTTTGGCAGTAGACGTTACTACTGTATATCAGGGTATACGTGAGAAAGCGGGAGCTGCAACGGACGTAGTTTATACAAAGGGATGTAATCTGGTCGATGAACATTGGCCTGAATCCGAAATTATGGATTATCCTTTGACATCCGATGAACAGGCTGAAATAAACAAGGCCGTTGAAAATGTATCCAAAAGTGATGTAGCTGTAGTTGTATTGGGCGGTGGTATCAGGACTTGCGGTGAAAACAAATCTCGTTCCAGCCTTAATCTTCCCGGCCGTCAGTTGGATTTATTAAAAGCCGTCTATGCTACAGGTAAGCCGGTTATTCTTGTCTTGATTAACGGGCGTCCTTTGTCAATCAATTGGGCGGATAAGTTTGTACCGGCTATTGTAGAAGCATGGTACCCGGGTTCACAAGGAGGAAAAGCCATCGCAGATGTGCTTGGCGGAGACTATAATCCGGGAGGAAAGCTCACTGTTACTTTCCCTAAATCCGTAGGACAAATACCTTTTAATTTTCCTGCGAAACCTTATTCTCAGGTAGACGGAGGAATTCATGCCGGGGCGAAAGGGGATATGACCAGAGTGAACGGTCCGCTATATCCGTTTGGTTATGGTTTGAGTTATACTACTTTTGAATATGCCGATTTAAATGTCACACCTTCCAAAATATCAGGACAACAGCCGGTCAATGTCAGCTTCGTTGTTAAAAATACAGGAACTCGTGAAGGAGATGAAGTCGTTCAGCTATATATTCGTGATGTAGTCAGTTCGGTAACCACCTATGAAAAACGTTTGGTGGGTTTTGAGAGGATTCATCTCAAGGCAGGTGAATCGAAACAAATTGAATTGACTGTTAATCCCCGTGATATGCAACTGCTGAATGCACAAAATAAATGGGTAATAGAACCGGGCATGTTTCATGTGATGGTAGGGGCTTCTTCCGAGGATATTCGCTTGAAAGGGCAGTTCGAAGCTATTAATTAATTGATTATGACAAAATCGAGAATATTTTTCTTTATTGTTTTTTGTTTATTCTTTTCAGTTTCATGTTCTTCCTCCAATGAAGAGTCGAAAGTGAAAAAAGTGACAATTGAAAATATTGTACTGCCCGATCATCCACGTTTGCTGTTCCCAAAGAGTGAAGAAAAAGCACTTTCCACTCTGATAAAGAAAGATGAAATAGCCGGGGGATTATCTGATTTACTGAGGAAACAGGCTGATGCTTTATTGGCTACAGAACAGATACCTTTCAGTAAAATGCAACTCTCAACATCCCGTGAATATGTGTATAGATTGTTCACTTTGTCTTTGGCATTTCGTATTTACGGAGATAAGAAATATGCTGATAAAGTGAATGAAACATTACTATGGGTATGCAGTTATCCAAATTGGAACCAAAGCCATTATTTGGATACAGCCGAAATGACGACTGCCGTGGCCATTGCCTATGATTGGCTGTTTGATGTCCTTCCGCAGTCTGCAAAAGATATGGTAAAGAAAAGTATTCGTGATCAGGCTCTTCTTCCTGTGAGCGATGAATATGATAAAGGCAATTCGGAGAGTTGGGCAAAAAGAGAAACCAATTGGAATGTAGTCTGCAATTCAGGAATGGTTCTTGGAGCTTTGGCGGTAGCCGAGGATTATCCGGTATTGACCGCCAAGATTATTGCCAATGCGCCTAAGTATATGCCTAATTGCCTCAAGCATTTTGCTCCGGATGGAGTTTGTTATGAGGGTCCGGGTTATTGGGGGTATACCAATATATATCTGGCCATGTATATAAAGGTTATGGATGACTTGTTCGGAAATGATAAAGGTATTTCTTCCATGTCCGGAATTGGCAAAACGGCTTCCTATTATGTCCATAGTCTGAGTCCTTCCGGTAAAATATTCAACTTTGCCGATGCCGGTAATTATCATGCCGATCTTCAGGCTTTGCCGTGCCTTCTGCTTTTTGGGGAAAAATATAATCAGGCAGATGTCACTACATGGTGCAGAGCACAGTTGAAAGAAATCATCCGTAACGGTTCAGCTCCGCGTTGGCATTTCTTCTTGTCGTTGCCTTGGTTGGGCAAGGCTGTAGCAGAAACGAGTTATGATTATCCGTTACTGGAAACATATCATGGAATCAATGACATTCTCGTATTCAACGGTAAAAGAAATATAAGTAAGTCGCTCTTTCTCATCGCTAAAGGAGCCGATCCGGATATGGCACACCAACAACTGGATGGAGGGACTTTCATTATCGAGTCAGAAGGCATTCGTTGGACGGAAGATTTGGGATCGGATAATTATTCTCTCCCCGGTTTTTGGGATTATCGTCCTGATGGTCAGCGGTGGAATTATTTTCTGAATACCAATCTTTCTCATAATACAATCAACATAGACGGAAAGATACAATACTCCGGAGGAACGGCTCATTTGGTTGAGGAGCAGAAAAATAGCAGTCAGCCTTACGCATGTTTGGATATGAGCAGCCTGTATAAGAACCAGGCGACGAAAGTGATTCGCCGGTTTCAATTATTGAATGATGCAACAATGGAAATCCAAGATGAAGTTTCATTGAACGATTCTTCTTCGCAACTTTATTGGCAGGTACTGACTAAAGCAACTGTGACTTTGAGTGGCAGTGTGGCTCAACTATCCATGAATGGCAAGAGTATCTACTTTAAAATAAAGGAGCCTGTCAATGCGGTCTTTTCCGTGAAACCCGCTCTCTCCAATTCTGATGGAGAAAAACAACTGAGCGGGATAACGATCTTGCAATGCCATGTCAATCCAAATACTGTGGACAACAGAATCACAATACGAGTCAGCAGTGATAGGAATAATTTATAAAAGCACTTACAATAAAGCATTTTAGGTAAAGAAGATTGGTGGGATGATACTGGAAGCGGACTATTTTTCTAACTGATGTCCGCTTTCAGTCCAACCTTTAATACCTTTGTCCAGATTGTAAACACGAAAACCCATTTGGACGAGTTTATATGCTGCGATTTTGCTTCTTCTTCCGCTTTTGCAATAAACGGCTACAGCCTTGTCTTTTGACAAAAACTCTTTGGAAATAGAATCAAACTTTTCATTGAGGACATTGATATTCAAAGCACCGTGAATATGGCCTTCCGAATATTCCAGCTCTGTGCGGGTATCTACGACCTGTACGGAATCGCTGCTGATTATTTTGTTGAATTCATCGGATGTGACAGTCGTAAATTCTTTTTTTTGTTGGCATGCCAGCAGACAAAGAATATTCAATGCAAGAATAAAGCTAAAAATGGTTCTCATAATTTTATTTGTGGTAGTAGGGTTAATAATCTAAGTAGTATGATTTTATTTCGGTGCCAGTATTCACATCGAATTTGATTCGGTCTCCTTCGGACAACACTCCTTTATATTTATTAAGGGGAATAGAAAGATAAACATCTTCTGTCCATCCTTCCACATCGTTCTGCCGGTTATGATAAAGCAGGATGTTCTCTGTTTTGGTACCGTCGGAATTCAGTGTGAATCCTTTGTCAATGAAATGATAGGTATGTGCGGCATCGCCATGGACCATGACGCTGAGGACTATGTTGATATAGTTACCGCCTCTCCAGATGCTTTTTACGGCGACAGGGTCTGTCTTGATTTCTGCCGTGAAGTAACGGATATTGATTGGGTTCGGAGAAAGTATTAGTTTCAAGGTATAAACCTTTGCCGCAGTTATGTTCTCTTCGCTTATTTCATATTTGCAATAGGCTCTGTAAGTACTGTCCGGAGTCAGGTTTTTCCCCTGAATGGTATTCGAAAGTGTATAGACCGAGCCTTTGTCCGTCTTGATTTTTTCAATGGTGGAAGACACATTGGTTTGTGCATCAACGAATTCGGTAACGACTGATGGGTATACGTATCCGTCACCCTTGCCGCATGAGGAAAACAGCAGTAAAAGCCCTAGCCCCCAACAAACTGATGTTGCAAACCGTATTTTTGTCATTTTTCTTTCGTAGCTGCCAGATAATTGATCAGCGGATTGGCATACATGATGAGCATCTTTTCCATCAGGAAAGTTTCATCTTTTTGTTCCAGATCTATTTTATCCAATTGTCCTTTGAGATATTTCTTGAAACCGGCTTCTTCCTCTTTTGTATATTTGTCAGAAAAGCGGTTTTCCTTTTTCAAGAGGTCATAGGCTATGTAATTATTGGGATATATTTTGTAATTCTTATGTATCCCCTTATCAATTAAAGCCGATATTTGTGTGAACAGTTCCTGTTTGGGCTGTTTTATGTCCAGTTGCATGAGCTTTGTGTCCAGACATTCATCTGTCTGGAAATGAACAAAACCTTTGTAACCCATTAGTCCCGTTTGCATGTTCAGCAAATCGTCCGCAGTGGTTTTCTTGTAGTCAGGAATATCACGCTTCAGTTGGAATTCCTTTGCTTTCAGATAGTCGCAGGGATCGTATTCGTAGCTGATGGCCAGCGGAACGATGTGCAGACCTACAAGGCGGTCGATGATATTTCCTTCTCCTCCCATGGTCATCATCTTGAGAATACTGTCTTGGGTGCGGTCATTGGAATCTTTTGCACGACCTTCCCGCTGTGCAATCCAGATATTTTCATGCTTTTCTTGGATGGCATAATGCATATATCTGGAAAGACGTGCCGAGGATTCAAGCATCTGCCTCATGGTTAAGGCACGTTGCACGATAAAGGATTTGTTTATCCTCACGAGTTTCTTGATCCAGGGATAAATCAGCAGATTGTCTCCGATGGCTATTTCCACGGTATTGCGGCCTTCGTCCAGCAGCAGTACCGATAAGAAGCCTGAGTCGAGAATGATGTCCCGATGATTGGATATGAATGTAAACTTCTGCTGTTTGTCATCACCAAGTACTTTGCAATTGATTGTGACACCTTTGCTGCACTTTTGCTCAATGTCCTTTATCAGGTTATAGCTGAATGCCTTTTGAAACTCAAAGCTTGTCTTGCATTGGCGCATTTTGTTGGCAATGACTTCAAAAGGAGCAGACGGGAAGATATAATGTATTATCTTTTGGAAATTCGGGTCTGCAATCAGTTCTTCAAAGACTTGTGGCAATTCTTCCGGTGAGTACGGACGGATTTCATCAAATTCAGCTGGAATATTACTCATGTCGTTCTTTGTTTTGGTTTAAGACAAAGATAGGAAATCGTTTTCAGATTTCCTATCTTCCTGTTATAATTTATTTTTAATTAAATTTGTTTTCAATAATATCAGTCAGGACATCCTTGATGTCGAGTCCGGCGGCACGTACTTGCTGGGGGATAAAGCTTGTTGCCGTCATTCCCGGAGTCGTATTGATTTCAAGCAAATTGATCTTTCCGCCTTCGGTGATGATATAGTCTATGCGGATAATTCCGTTGCATCCCAGAATGTCATAGATGACCGAAGTCAGCTTGCTCACTCTTTCTGCCGTTTCCTCAGGCAAACGGGCAGGAGTTATTTCCTGTACCTGGCCGTTGTATTTGGCATCATAGTCGAAGAATTCATTGGAGGTTACCACTTCGGTAATCGGGAATACCACTTCGCTCTTTTTTGTCTTGTAGCATCCGCAAGTGATTTCCGTACCCTTCATGAAAGCCTCGATCATTACGTCTCCGCCTTCGTCCATAGCTTTTTTGATTGCCGGCTGTATCTGCTCTTTAGTTTTTACTTTGGTGACACCGAAGCTGGATCCGTCGGCATTGGGCTTGATGAAACAAGGCAGTCCCACTTTTTCAACCACATCTTCATCGCTCACCTTCTGGCCATGGCGAATCAGCATGGATTCTGCAATTCTGATTCCGAATCCCTTCAGATATTGATTCAGAGTGAATTTGTTGAATGTCAAAGCGCTTACCAATACATTGCAGGAAGAGTACGGCATTCCAATCAGGTCGAAATAACCTTGCAGGATACCGTTTTCACCGGGAGTTCCGTGGATGGTTATATAGGCAAAGTCCACCCGGACTTTGTTCCCTTTGTCAATAAAACTGAAGTCATTGCGGTCTATGGGAGTTTTGCTTCCATCCGCCAAAACGGCTTCCCATCTATGTCCTTCGATTTCTACAATGTAGAGATTGTATTTCTCTTTGTCCATAAAGGAGTAAAGCCCTTGCGCACTGCGTAAGGAAACGGGGAGCTCGGAAGAGTCTCCACCGGCAACAATTGCAATGGTTCTTTTCATTTTCTTTGTATTTTATATGATTTCTCTGTTACTTATATATATGCGCCATTTCTCCAGAAGCTTTGTCATATCCTCGGGTAATTCGGATGTAAAAAACATTTCTTCGTGTGTCCGTGGATGAACGAATCCCAGAGTCTTGGCATGCAAGGCTTGGCGGGGACAAATGTCGAAGCAGTTGTTTACGAACTGCTTGTATTTGCTGGAAGGAACTCCCTTCAGTATTTCATGTCCGCCATATCTCTCATCGTTGAAGAGCACATGTCCTATATGTTTCATGTGTACTCTTATCTGGTGTGTCCTCCCTGTTTCGAGAACGCACTTGACGAATGTGACATAGCCGATTCTTTCCAGAACCTGATAGTGTGTTACGGCGTGTTTCCCGATGGTTGGATCGCTGAATACAGCCATCTGCATCCTGTCTTTCGGGTTCCGGGCAATGTTACCCTCTATCCGTCCTTCGTCTTCTTGAATAATGCCCCATACCAATGCATTGTATTCACGCTTGGTGGTTTTGTTGAAGAACTGGATTCCCAGACTTGTCTTTGCATCGGGAGTCTTGGCCACAACCAGTAGTCCGGACGTGTCCTTGTCTATTCTGTGCACGAGTCCCACTTGAGGGTCGTTGGGATCATAATTCGGATTGTCCTTCAGATGCCAGGCGATGGCATTGACCAGCGTACCCGTGTAGTTTCCGCATCCCGGATGAACGACAAGGCCAGCCGGTTTGTTGATAACCATGAGATCCTTGTCTTCATAGACGATATCGAGAGGAATATCTTCAGGAATAATATCATTTTCGTAGCGCGGGCGGTCCATCATCACTGTGATTGCTTCACCGCCCTTGACTTTATAGCTGCTTTTGACAGGCTTGTCATTAACCATTACGAATCCGGCATCGGCAGCTTTCTGAATTCTGTTTCGTGAAGAATTAACGATTCTCTCGAACAGATACTTGTCTATGCGTACCGGCGATTGTCCTTTATCGACAACCACTCTGAAATGTTCATAAAGCTCAGTCGGATTGCCGACAGGCTCAATATCATCCAGGGTGTCATTCTGATCAAACTCTTCTGTCAAATCTTTCATATTCAAATAATGGTGAACGGGCTAAAACCAGGAATCATCAACTACAGTCTTTTCGGGTGCTTTGGTAGGTTTTGCAGTTGTGGAGTCAGGCTCGGTCATATCCATTTCTCCTCCTTCGCCAATGATTCCGGTACCGCTTCCTACTTGCAGTACAATGGGGTCATCGGCATTGACCTTGTCTCCTCCGAATACCTGTACGCCCCTGCATTTTACTCCGTAAACCCAGTCTTTTTCACCGGGCACCACTTCCGGTTGTCCTAAAATGAATCCGGCAGCCAGCAGTTTGGCTTCCGCTTCGCGAACGGAACTGTTGTCGGCAATGTCGGGCAGTGTCAGGACCGGAGAGGCTCCGGCGTTGATGGTTAGATAGATTGCTCTTCCACCTTTAACGTTGGACCCGCTGGCAGGATTCTGTTCTACGATGATGCCGGCAGGTTTGTTCTTGTTATACACTGAGTCCACCACCATCCCATTTAGATTGTGATTGTTCAAGAGAACTTCGGCTTCATCCACTTTCATTCCGATAAGATTGGGAACAATGGTCCCTTTTCCATGTGATGTGTAGAAGTCCAGTCCTTTCAAGGCTACCAGAACCAACACAATACAGAAAATGAACATACCCAAAATGTTGTACCAGAAAAAATGGGCTTTATCTCCGCTAAAGAAATCTTTCAGGCTCATATTGCATTTGTTTTGGTGCAAAGATACTATAAAAACAAAAAGAAGTAAAGATTTTATCTCAAAACCTTTACTTCTTTTGTTATATTCGTACTATTCAAAAAATTACTTTCCGTTGAATTCATCGGAGATAGTCAATTTTTTGCGGCCTTTAGCGCGGCGTGAAGCCAAAACTCTACGACCATTGGCAGTTGCCATTCTTTCACGGAAACCGTGCTTGTTTTTTCTCTTTCTGTTAGAGGGTTGAAATGTTCTTTTCATTTTTCTTATATTTTATGTTCTTATTTTTCGATGATTGGGCTGCAAAATTAGGAACTTTTTTTAAATAAAACAAGGATTCGGTCATTTTTGCTCAAAAGTTTTGCGTTTTTTATTGGTTTTCATTAATTTTGCACCCGAATTGAGAACAGCAGTCGTAAGTATAACATATAAAGTATATTAGAGTATGATTAATTCACAAGACATTAAAAACGGAACTTGCATCCGCCTGGACGGTAAATTGTATTTTTGCATCGAGTTCTTGCATGTAAAACCAGGTAAAGGTAACACAATTATGCGTACCAAGTTGAAGGATGTAGTTAGCGGACGAGTATTGGAACGTCGTTTCAATATCGGTGAGAAATTGGAAGATGTTCGCGTTGAACGTCGCCCGTATCAGTTCCTTTATAAAGAAGGAGAGGAATTCATTTTCATGAATCAGGAGACTTATGAACAAATTCCTATCATGCATGATTTGATTACCGGTGCTGACTATATGAAGGAAGGCGATGTGGTAGATGTTGTTTCCGATGCATCCACTGAAACTGTCCTTTTTGCTGAAATGCCTGTTAAGACAACCATGAAGATCACTTATACCGAACCGGGTTTGAAGGGTGATACAGCTACAAATGCAACTAAACCTGCTACAGTTGAATCGGGTGCTACGGTTCGTGTACCGTTGTTTGTCAACGAAGGTGAGGTGATTGAAATAGATACTCGTGATGGTTCTTATGTAGGTCGTGTCAAGTAATTATTCAATTTATTTCAGATAATAATAAAAAGAGCGCATGAAATTTTCATGGTGCTCTTTTTTTTTGTTTCTTTGTATGTTCTAAAACCAGACGATATGTATTATTCATTCATCATACCCGTTTTCAACCGCCCCGATGAGGTGAGAGAGCTCTTGGAGAGTCTCACTGTTCAGACATATTCATTTTTTGAAGTGATTATTGTGGAGGATGGTTCTTCTATTCCTTGCAAGGAGGTGGTAGAGCAGTATGAAGACCGGCTGAATATACATTATTTCGAGAAACCTAATTCCGGGCCCGGACAGACCCGTAATTACGGTGCTGAAAAGGCAAAGGGAGATTATCTGCTTATCGTGGATTCGGATGTGATTCTTCCACCGGATTATCTGAGTGAAGTGGAAAAGGATTTACAGACATTACCTGCCGATGCGTTTGGCGGTCCTGACAGAGCTCACCCTTCTTTTACCGATTTGCAGAAGGCTATCAATTATTCCATGACTTCATTCTTTACCACCGGTGGCATTCGCGGGGGAAAGAAAAAGCTGGACAAGTTCTATCCCCGCAGTTTCAATATGGGAGTGAGGAGGGAAGTATATCAGGAATTGGGAGGATTCTCCAACATGCGTTTTGGAGAAGATATCGATTTCAGTATCCGCATTTTCAAAGCCGGTTATGTGTGTCGTCTGTTTCCTGAAGCATGGGTATGGCACAAACGTCGCACTGATTTCGAGAAATTCTTCAAGCAAGTCCATAATTCGGGCATCGCACGTATCAACCTTTATAAGAAATATCCGGAATCTCTGAAGGCAGTTCATTTGCTGCCTGCCGTGTTCACTTTGGCTACAGGTTTCTTTTTGCTTTGCGCGCTTTTCTATGGGGTAGGCTTGCTGCCTCTGCTGCTGTACGCCTTTCTGGTATTTGCCGATTCCACGAACAAAAACAGAAGTCTGCGCATCGGTTTCCTTTCAGCCATAGCTGCCTACATACAGTTGATTGGCTACGGGAGCGGATTCCTTTATGCCTGGTGGCAGCGCTGTGTCTTGGGAAAAGACGAATTCACCGCTTTTAACAAGAGCTTTTACAAGTAATCAATGACTACAACAAAACTGAATATCAACCAGTGGGCGGAAGAAGACCGTCCGCGCGAGAAAATGATGCTTCATGGGACCTCTGCCTTGAGTGATGCCGAATTATTGGCTATTCTCATCGGTTCCGGAAATTGTGATGAGAGTGCCGTGGAACTGATGCGGCGGGTGATGAATGATTGCCGGAATAATCTGAACGAATTGGGTAAACTCACAGTAGACGACTTGTGCAGGTATAAAGGAATAGGTTCGGCCAAGGCTATCACGATTCTGGCGGCATCGGAATTGGGAAAACGTAGAAAAGCAACGGATCCTCAGGAACGCCTGCAAATCCGTTGTTCTAAAGATATTTACCACCATTTCCATCCAATCCTCTGTGATTCATCCGTGGAAGAATGTTGGGCTTTGATGCTCAATCAAGCCAATAAGGTCATCAGTACTTTCAAGGTGAGTACCGGAGGATTGAGCAGCGCTTTGGTGGATGTGCGCTGCCTGCTTCGCGAGGCTTTGTTGAGGAAAGCCACGACCATAGCCGTGTGTCACAACCATCCTTCGGGCAATACCCGTCCCAGCATGGATGATGACCGCCTTACTGACAAAATCCAAAAAGCTTGCCTGATGATGGATATCCGTCTGCTGGATCATCTGGTCCTCACGGACGGTGCGTTCTATAGTTATGCCGATGAAGGAAAGTTGTAACATTTATTGCTTGCTTAGAAGACATAGCCGATGCCTGCATTGAACCAGTTTTCATTCAGTACGGAATCGTGAGCGTTGTGGCGCCGTTGATAATCCATTTTAAAGGCTACGTTTTCTGTAGGATAAAAGCCGATACCGGCACAGATCTCATCGAATTGGTAAGCGGAATTTTTTGTGATTCCCGATACTTTGTGGTGAGTATCGTAACTTTCATATCTTATGAACGGAACGAGTTTTTTCTTGCCTAGGTAATGTGTACTGAGCAAGTCGTAGGAGGCTTCCAGATACCATCCCATCATTTGCGAACCCAAATCATTTTTCTTGCCGTTGAAGGAATTGTATTGTTCGGTGTTCCCTATGAAAGTATGTATGTATTCTCCTCGAAATTCCCATCCTTTCACTTTATATTGTGCATCAATGCCAATCATGGCAATGTTGACAGTGGTAGAGTCGGCTTTGGTTCTTTTCTCTGAAGCTGATTTGTCGAGTTTGTCGAACATTTTTGACTGGCTTTTTCCAAAATATCCTGCAATCCCTACGTTTAGATTGTTTATCCCTCCATAATTGATTTTTGCTGCGAGGTTGGGAGAGGTTATGTAGCTGTTCAGAGCCTTTTGCCGTCCTTTTCTGAATCCGTCTTTTCCAGTAAGTCGG
>Ga0116193_1002422_pt1 | contig 14192 bp, 14 predicted proteins | sample AD_UKC115_MetaG_FD_89892 | JGI IMG/M metagenome (GOLD analysis project Ga0116193, IMG submission 89892) | Active sludge microbial communities of municipal wastewater-treating anaerobic digesters from Hong Kong - AD_UKC115_MetaG | ecosystem: Engineered > Bioreactor > Anaerobic > Digestate... | reverse complement strand
CGCCGCGGCAACCTCGTCGAGCGCCCGGTCCGCCTGACCCAGCAGGCCCGCACCGGAGTGAAAGCCATGCGGCATCTTCGCGCGCTCGCGGTATTGCACGGTGACCCCGGCATTTCTCGCCTTATCGACCAACTGTTGCGACTGCTCCAGCAACGTGTCGTTACCGGCGGCGTCGACGACAAGTGGCGGCAACCCGGCAAGATCTGCAAGAAGCGGGGACACCGCGGGGTGCGCCCGATCGTCGGCATCCAGATACGCGTCGCAGAAACGGCGCAACAGGTCGGGCGTCAGCATCGGTTCACGGCCGTCGCGCGGGACCCGGTGCATGGCTTCGAGCGTCCAATCGATTGCGGGACAGAGCAACCCGATCGCGGCGGGCAACGGCAAGCCGCGCTGCACAGCCGCCACACCGAGCGCCAGCGCCAGTCCCCCGCCGGCGGAATCACCGGCCACGAACACCTTCTCGTCGTTCTGTGCGCGCTCCAGTACTGCCAGATAGGCCCCCAGCGAATCCTCGAATGCAGCCGGGAACCGGTGCTCCGGCGCCAGCCGGTAGTCGGGCACATAGGTCACTGCCCGCAGCGCAAACGCGAGTCGTCCGGCCAGCGCACGATGACTCCGTGGCGACCCGACGGTGTAACCACCACCGTGTACGTACAGCAGTACCCGGTTCCCGGGTTGCTCAGGAGCCAGAACTTCGGTGGGTACGCCACCGAGATCGTCACGCGTGACGGTCAATTCGCGCGGTGCGCCAGGCCAGGTGAACGCAAGATCGAGCGCCCGGCGCTGCAAGGTCCACGGCGATTGCGGCAGGAAGATGAGGCGCCCGAGCGGGCGGACCACAGAACGTAGGACCACCGGTGCGACGGTGACCGACATCAGCGCGACACCTTCTCACCGTCGATCGGACGCACATGCCGAAGTTCGTATCGGTCCAGCGCGGGTGGCTCGCCCAGACGCTCACCATAGCGCGCCGGGGTCCACGGCCAGAGCTCGGGCAGGCCGTCGGCGCCGAGGTACCAGCTGGTGCAACCCGTGGTCCAGACGGTGCCAGGCATCGCCGCGCGCATCTCGGCATAGAACGCATCTGTGGCCGCCTGGGTCGGCGCGACCGAATCGAACTGTCCGGCGCGCCAGCGATCGATCCAGCCGAGAATGTGGTCGGCCTGGGTCTCGGCGACGGCGATCAGCGAATAGTTGCCCAATGGGCTGTGCGGGCCCATCAGCATGAACATGTTCGGGAAATTCGGCATGGCCACGCCAAGGTAGGCCTTGGGTCCCTCAGCCCATGCCTCGTCGACGCTGACGCCGTCGCACCCAGTCAGGCGCATCGGGCGCATATAGGCGTGCGCGTCGAAACCGGTGGCCAGGGCGATGACATCGACCTCGTGCAGTACACCGTCGGCCGTGACGATGCCGCGCGGCTCGACGTGATCGATGGCCTCGGTGACCAGATCCACGTTGTCGCGTTGCAGCGCCCGGTAGAAGCCGTCCGAGAGGATCAGGCGACGACACATCGGCTCGTAGTCAGGTGTGAGCTTGCGACGCAATTCGGGGTCGCGCACCGTGCGCAGGTTGGCCCGGCACAGGTTGCCGAGAAGCGTTCGCTGCCAGCCGGGTTCCACCATGGCCCGCAACAGGATCTCGTAGACCACTTGGTAGGTACGGTAGGCAAGGCGGCCCGACGCCGGCAAGTGCCTTCGCAGCACATCGGTCCGCCGCGAGTACGGCAGGTTGGGGAACGGAACAACCCACTGCGGGCTGCGCTGGAACATCTCGAGCCGCGCCGAGGTCTGTGCCAGCCCGCATACGATCTGCACGCCGGTCGACCCGGTACCGATGACAGCGACCCGCTCACCCGTCGTCGGCACCGAATGGTCCCATCGGGCCGAGTGCATCACCGGGCCGCGAAAATCGTTGAGGCCATTGATGTCAGGGTAACGCGGTTCCCGCAGGATCCCGGTCGCCGAGATCAGGAAGTCAACCTCCTGCTGCTCGCCGCCAGCGGTCCGGATCCGCCACTTGTGTTCGGCGAACGCGGCCTCGACGACCTCCGTATCGAACCGGATCAGGCCGCGCAGCCCGAAGTCGTCGGCAACCTGGGTGAAATAGGACTGGATCTCCGCTCCCGGCGAGAAGAAGCGGGTCCACGTCGGGTTCGGGAAGAACGTGTACTGGTAGAACCGGGAGGCGACGTCGCAACTCAGTCCGGGGTACGTGTTGTCCCGCCACGTTCCGCCAACCTCGGACGCCTTCTCGTAGACCGTGACGTCACTGATTCCCGCCCTCAGCAACGTGATCGCCATGCACATTCCAGACATGCCTGCCCCGATGATCGCAACCGACGGCGTGCGCCTGCGGCTATCGGTACTCATGACCGGCCCCTTCTGCGTGCAGCACAGGAAGTGCATCGGCTTGCCGAATGATGTTGGCGAGATTACGATTTCGCGCGACCAGCCGATCGTCCACACCCAGCACGGTGCGCAAGCTCGGCAGCAGGCGAACGTATCGGGGGGCAAATACCCGGCTCTTCCGGTGCGCAATGCCGGCGACCATGACCGAACCGGCCTGTGCGACCGGCGCGGGACGGCCGAATAACCCAGGCAACTTGGCCAGCGCGGCCCCGAATCCCGTGCTGGGAACGACATCACGCACCATCCCGGTGTCGATCAAACCGAAGTAGGCCAGCCCCACCCGAACATCCTTGTCGGCCAGTTCTATTCGCAGTGTCCGTCCGAACGCCTCGACTCCGGTCTTCGTCGCACCGTAACCCGCAGCAGTCGGACTGGGGATCAGCGCCATGATCGAGGACACCATCAAGACATAGCCTCGCAGCGCAGTGACGTACGGCAGTGCAGCACGTGAGCACCGGCCGCCGTCAACTGTCGGGCAGTTTCGGCGCCAATTCCGTTGGCGGAACCCGTAACTAGGACGACATTGCCGGACAGATCAAGCGCACGCCGGGACAGCGGTGACCTCGTTGCCATGCGACCACGTTAAGGGGGGCCGGAGCGGGCTCGGAATGTGCGAATCGGTCAGGTATTTGATACAACCGGACATCGCGTACGCGCTATCGCCCATGCAGCCTACTGGGCGGATGGCCCCGCCAACGCTTGAATGCATGGGTGAACGCCGCGGTTTCGGAGTAGCCCAGCCGACGTGCGACCTCTTCGACCGTGAGGTTGTTTCCGAGTAGCTCGACGGCGAGCGTCTCGCGGACCTCGTCCACCAGCGCACGAAAACTGGTGTGTTCCGCGGCAAGTTGTCGGTGCAGCGTCCGTTCGGCCACCGCGAGTTCACGCGCCACCTGCCCCATCGACGGCATCCGGGCAGGATCCTCCAACAGTCTGCTGCGTAGCGTCGCCGCCATTCCCCCGCGGTGGCGACGACGTTCGAGCAACTCCTCGCATTGCGCGATACAACTGGCCGCCGTGTCGGGGTCCGCGGCGGGCATCGGTTGATCCAGCAGCTCGTGCGGGATGGTTATCGACGAGAGCGAGGCACCCTCGTCGACGGTGACCTCCAGTCCAGTTTCGCCCAACAGCTCCAGCGGCAGATACGCCAGCTCCAGCGGCAGATCCGCCAGCCCCAGCTCGACTGTCAGATCCGCGTCGAAGACGCCGGCAACGAGCAGCGGAGCGATCTGGCTGATGGCCACAAGATCGCGTACCACCAGAAATCGCCGGACATCCGCGGGAATCTGGACGGTATCGAGTTCCAGGACGAGACCGTCCTCGGATTCACGTGTGGAGATGTCCAGAAACGTCGAACTCAAGGCGGCGAAACGACGGCCGATGGTGATTGCATCACGCACGGTCGGGCTGGTGAGGAATGCATATCCGAGGATCCCCGTGCTGACGAGGCTGTACCGCAGCCCGGTTTCCACGCCGAGACTGGTGGGTTCGTCGACCTCATGCAACAGGTTGCGCGCGATCGTCAGCTCTTGGGTGGCCTGAACCTCGGTCGACGGATCGGCGACCTGTGCGACGGTCAGCCCCGTTCCAGCCAGAACCGTTGCGGCGTCGAGCCCGTGCGCCTCGGCCGTCTCCAGCAGATGACGACTTGCGATCGGCGAACGCGGGAAGTCCCAACTCGCACCATTGCGAGCACCCGCAGTGACCATGCGTCTGAAAATATCAAATACCGGTCCGGTTCCCACATTCCGATTCGCACCGCGGATTCATAACGTGACGTCATGATCTTGGGACGTCTGCGCCGCTCGAATCCACGGAAACTGAACGGCAAGGTTGTGGTGATCACCGGCGCCGCGGCCGGCATCGGCGAAGCCACCGCCCGGCTCCTGGTCGCCGACGGCGCCCAGGTCGCCCTGATCGATCGCGACGAGGACGGGGTGCGCGCCGTGGCCGAATCGCTGGGCTCGCGCGCCGAAGCATTCGTCGCCGATGTCTGCGACGCAGCCGCGCTCGAACGTACGATGGCCGAGGTGATCAACCGGTTCGGCGGCATCGACGTGCTGATTGCCAACGCCGGAATCATCGGTCCCGTAAAGACTTTCGCCGCGGTCGACCCGGACGCGTTCGAGCGGGTGATCGAGGTGAACATCCTTGGTGTGTCCCGCACCGTTCGTGCCGCGCTGCCGTCGATCCTGAACCGAAAAGGCTACGTCCTGGTCATCGCGTCAGCCGCCGCCGCGATTCCGACGCCGACCATCGCCGCGTACGGCGTGAGCAAGGCCGGGGCCGAAGCCTTCGGCCGGTCGCTGCGGATGGAACTCACCGAAACCGGCGCCACCGCCGGCGTCGCCTATTTCGGACTGATCGACACGGGAATGGTGCGCAACGACCTCCTGGACGGCACCGGACTCGAAGTGGTCCTGGCGCCACTACCCAAGTGGTTCCGCAAGCCGGCGCCGGTTGACGACGCGGCCCGCGCCCTCGTCCGTGGGATCACGGCGCGGGCACGTTGGGTGTACGCGCCGGGTTACCTGCCGGTGCTGCTGGCGTTGCGAACGACCATCGCTCTGGCGGAACCACTACTGGCCCGCAGTACCCGGCTGCGCGCGGCGATTCGACAGGCCGACGCCGCCACTGGATAATGAACAGGCGCGCCGAACATTGAATGCGTTGCACCAGAACAGTTTTCGCGCGCGGCCTAGAGCGTCGGCTCCAGATCGGCATCCGAGGCGTACACCCCGAGCAGGTCGCGCGCGGAGACAATGCCCACCGTGGCCGCGCCGTCCTCCACCAGAATGTGGCGAATGTGGCGGTCGGTCATTTTCATCGCCACAGTGTCGACGGTGTCACTGGCCTCGCACCACACCAGATCCTTGCTGGCCACCTCTGCCGCCGACACCCGTGACGGATCGCGGCCGGCGGCCACGATCAGGGCGACGTCACGTTCACTCAGCAGTGCGGCCGGACGGTCGTCCTCGCCGACAATGACGGCACCGACGCCAGCCTTGATGATCGCCTGAGCGGCCGCCAGCACCGTCGCGTCGACAGAAATTCGCACGACTGGATCCCCGATGAGGTCGGACACCGCGATCGACCCGGCTGCAGGCACATCGATACCACTCATGCCTTCCATGTTCTCACCGCCGCCGGTCGGGAGTTAGGGACTTCGGTCTTCTGTCGGTGGCATTGGTCCTCCGTCCTACGCCGTCGAGAATCCGCCGATCACCTACGACGCGCACCCCACGCTCACTTCGCGGTGTCCTTCCCGCTGCCACTGTCGCTGTCCTTGTCGGTGTGCGTAACGCTGGCGGTGCCTGCGCTGTCGGCATCCTCGCTGCCCGCGGTGTCCGCGCTCTCAGCGCTGTCGGCCTGCTTGGCACTGGCGGTGCCGGGATCGGCGCTCTTGTCATCATCGGCAGTTTGACCGCGCGTCGCCGTCGAGTCGCTGTCGGTGTCGATGTCGGTGTCGGCATCGGCGCCGTTGGATTCATCGGCACTCGCGCTGGTAGCCGCCAGCGTCGCCTCGGTGGCATCCGCGGCGCCGGTGCCCGTCTCCGCCGCGTCAGTAGCACTGGTATCCACATCGTTGTTCGAAGTCGACACCGCAGCCAACGATTCCGTGCTCGTCGACAACGTGTCGACCGTCGACTCATCCGTATGGAGGGGATCCGGGTTCAGCCCGAGGGACTTCCACAATTCGTAGAACGAAGAGGCCAACGAGCTCGGGTTGACGCCGATATTGACGAGATCGTCCGAGAGGGTGGGATTGCTGAAGTCCCAGAATGACGACGATTTCCACAGTTTGTTGCTGTTGTCGACATTGTCCTGCGTGGGCACGTTGGCGATGCCGTCCTCGTAGGACTGCAGCCAGGACTCGAGGGTCTCGTTGCCCGGCCAGAGATCGGAGATCGCCTGCACGATCGTCGGAATCGAATCGGCCTGGGAGGCACAGGAACCCACGCACAGCGGACTGCCGGGCGTGAACGGGTCGAACGCGACGATGATGCCTGCGAGGGCGGTCTGGAGAGTCCTGCCGATCTCGCCCAGATCGGGAAGCTCGATCGCGTTCTCCGAGGGATCCTCTATCAGGTGGTTGATGTAGTTCTCGATGGGCGCGATCAGGTCCAAGGTGAATGTCGTGTTCGACCAGGGCATCAGGTCGCTGTCCGTCGTTCCGGAGATACCCAACCCCGTATAGACGGTGCCACTCGGATCGACGACCTCACCGAAGTCGTAACCGCTGAGCAGGTCGGCCAGCGAGACCTTGAACAGGTTCTTGATGACCGGAATGTCGACCGCGCCAGTGAGCATCAGCGCCGTCCAGATGGCCTGATCGACGGCGGTGATCCCCGTGATGGGACTTTCCGGGGAGTTCGGCGCGCAGCTCTCGGCGTCGCACGAGGGGTCGACAGGGAACTCGGCAGCCATGAATTTCGCGAACTGCTGGGCCAGGCCGGTCCCGGTGTAGAGGTCGTCGTCGGCTCCCGACAGCGCCGTGATCGGGACGAGTATTTCGACCAGGGACGCGAACCGCGCGTAGTCCGCGGGATCCACGCCCCAGATGTTCGACGCGGTGCTCACCCACCACGTGCCGCCATAGATCTGCGCAGTGGAGAACGAGTCGATGGCCTCGATTTCATTTCCGGGGATATTGATGATGTCGATCAGCAGGTTTATCGGGATGTTGAGAATCGAGGATGAGGCAAGTCGGACCTCTTTTTGAACACTTCGGTACTCGGTCGACGAATTAGCCGGCCCGTGCGCCATGAGCATCGGAGCGGCCTCGACAACGCCGAGTGCGGTCACCGTCGCCAGCGCGAAGCCAGCCGACAACCGACGGACCCGCGAAGGCTCGGCGCTTCGTGCTCCACCGCGAAACTGACGGACGCCGGGCGCCACCGGAAGTCTGGCCGGTGATCCCCCTGCGGCGCCGCTGTTGTGGCGACGTTTTGGTTCCCGGTGTTGTCCCCCAAGGCTTCCAGTAGCCATTCGCGCTCCCTCATGTCGATCGCACCCAGCAGGTCTGCGTCAACAAATATCCGAGTAGGGGTAGCTGGCCGCTAGAGCAACTACATACCTCAATTCCGGTCGGCGAGGCCCCATGAGGTTGTCGGCGACGGGCGGCACTGTCGCGCACGTGGCCCCGATCGACCGCCCGACATCGCGCCTTTCCGACCCGTTGCCCGCCCACCGACACGGCCTTATTCCGAGGAACCATCGACCGGGATCCGGGAATTGACCCGCTATGGTGATGCGAAATCAATGACCCGTTCGCGGATCATGCTCTCCGGGGGGATAATTTCGTGCCGAAACACCGCAGCTCATCGGATCGCGCGCCGCAATTGCGGGTCGGACTGGCAGGCGCCGCCCTCTTCGGGAGCGGTCTTCTCGTCACCCTCGCCGAGGCCGGAACCGCCGCAGCGGCCCCCGCCGACCAGGCGACGTCGGGTTGTTCCGTCGACGAACCGAGCTTCTGCCCCACGGCTGACGCCCCGAAGCTCGGAACCATCGGCCTGGCGGCCGCCACCGAACCGTTCAACATTTTCTGGGGCGACGGCACTGCCGAGCACCCGAACGCCGGCATCTTCTTCGGCAACGGCTTCAGCTACGACGCCACCACCTGCACGGACACCTGCAACGGCGGCAAGGGCGGCTGGCTGAGCGGCAACGGCGGCAACGGCTGGGGTGGCGGCGACGGCGGCGACGCCGGGATGTTCGGCAACGGTGGTGACGGTGCCGCCGGCACTGCGTATCACCCCGACGGCGGCAACGGCGGCAAGGGCGGCGACTGGGGCGGCACCCGCAGCACCGGAATATTTGCCGGTGCCGGCGGTGCGGGCTACAGCGTGACCGCGCCGTCGGACCGCCTGATCCGGGCCGGCGATGGCGGCAGAGGTGGGGCCGCCGGCCAGTGGGCCGGTTCCGGCGCAGACGGCGGCGCGGGCGGCGACTCCGTCTACGGCAACGCCGGCGACGGCGGCGACGGCGGCAGCGCCGCGCTGATGAACATCACCGGGCCGGCCAGGGGCGGCACCGGCGGCGACGGCGGCGATTCCGCAACGGGCAACGCCGGCGACGGCGGCGACGGCGGTGGCGGCGGCGTCCTCGGTTGGAGCGACGGCGGCCAAGGCGGCACCGGCGGATCCGCCGGCCCCGATGGCGGCCGCGGCGGCAACGGCGGCGACGGCGGCAGCGCCGGCACATTCGGCACCAAGGGCGGTGACGGCGGCAACGGCGGCGATGGCGCCGACATCTCCAAGGGTTACGGCGAATGGGGCGGGATCGGCGGCAACGGTGGCAACGGCGGCTTTCTCACCGGCGTCGGCGGTACTGGCGGTAAGGGCGGCCAGGGTGGCGACGGCAGCCTGGGCGGCGGCAACGGTGGCACGGGCGGCTACGGCGGCAATGGCGCCACCCCCGGCAGCGGTGGCGCCGGCGGCACGGGCGGAAACGGCCCTACTGCTGCTGGATCACCCGGCGGTGCCGGATCTACTGGCTCCGGCACGTCCGGCGGTGCGGGCGGCACCGGCGGCGACGGCGGCAACTGACCCTCAGGACGTCCCGTACTGCATCGTCCCGTCCTGCATCGTCGCTGGGCGCACGACGACCACCGATTTCGTTCGCGTGGGCCCGTCCTCCAACAGCGCCATCACTCGGCCTTCCGGCGCGACTGCCGCGTAGACACCCGGGATACCGGCAGGGTCGAGGGGCCGACCATGGCCGACGTCCACCACCTGGGCATCGGTCAGGTCCCGGCGCGCGAACCCCAACAGGCACGCCTCGTCGAGGGTGTAACTCAACCGCGGCTCCTCGGCCAGTTGCTCGAGTTGGTGCGCCTGGTCGAGGCCGAAACCACCAACCCTGGTGCGGCGCAACGCCGTCAGATGACCACCCACCCCGAGGGCGCTGCCAAGGTCGCGGGCCAGTGCGCGGATGTAGGTGCCGGACGAACAATCCACCGTCACGTCCAGGTCCACCACGTCCGGGAGCTCACCGGCCCGCCGGATCGCGAGAACGTCGAACCGGTCGATACGGACCCGGCGGGCCGCCAGTTCGACCTCCTGCCCCTCGCGGGCAAGCTGATAGGCCCTCTTGCCGCCGATCTTGACCGCGCTGACCTTCGACGGGATCTGGTCGATATCGCCGCGCAGCGGAGCCACCGCGTCGTCGATGGCGGAATCGGTAACCGAGTGAGCCGAAACAGACTGCAGCAGTTGGCCTTCGGCGTCATCGGTCGATGTCGTCTGGCCCAGCCGGATGGTCGCGTCGTACGACTTCGACGTACCGGAGATCAGCCCGAGGATCTTGGTGGCCCGCTCGATCCCGACCACCAGCACACCGGTGGCCATCGGGTCCAGCGTGCCGGCATGACCGACCTTGCGGGTACCGAAGATGCGCCGGCACCGCCCGACCACGTCGTGGCTCGTCATCCCGCCCGGCTTGTCGACGACGACGATCCCGGGCGCGGGACCACCGGCATTCACAACACGATCGCCGTCAGCGCCAGTCCGTCGGTCACCGTCCAGCGCCCGTCGAGCACCGTCAACGGCGCCCCGCTCTCGGCAGCGGGATCGATCAGGATTCTCGACGAGAACGTGCCCGACGTCCCGTCGGCATCGACCTCGAACGCGATGTGGGCGTCCTCGAAACCCAACCAGCGGTGTGTCAGCGGGAACCACGCCTTGTAGGTTGCCTCCTTGGCGCAGAACAGGATTCGGTCCCAGTGCAGCCCATCCGGCAGCACCTGCAACTGCTGACGTTCGACCGGCAGGCTGATCGAGTCGAGCACCCCGCGCGGCAGTACGTCGTGCGGTTCGGCGTCGATGCCCAGTGAGCGGACGTCGGCCCGGTGGGCCACCACGGCTCCGCGGTAACCCTCACAGTGCGTCAGACTGCCGACGACGCCGTCGGGCCAGCACGGTTCGCCCTTGTCCCCCTTGAGGATCGGGGCGGGCTCCACACCGAGTTGAGCCAGCGCGATCCGGGCGCAATGGCGCACCGCGACGAACTCGTTGCGGCGCTTGGCAACCGACTTCGCGATCAGCGGCTCCTCTTCGGGCAGCGGCGCCAGACCGGGTAGGTCGGAGTAGATCTCCGCGGCGGCCACATCGGCGGGCAGCAACGGGTCGATCAGCCGCGTCATGACCGCCGCGACCGTAGCCGGTCCCGGAACTGCGCGGACTGCGCCTGCATCTCCGGGGTGATGACGAAATGGCCGCCGAAGTCGTTGAGATAACCCGGGGCGTAATTCGGGTCCGGCAGCACCTGCCGGAGCCAGCGATAGGGCTTGCGTCGGCGCCACTCCCGCGGATAGCCCACCGAGACCTCTTCGAAGCGCACCCCGTCGTACCACGTGGTGCGCGGAATGTGCAGGTGCCCGTAGACCGAACACACCGCGTTGTAGCGGGTGTGCCAGTCCCTGGTGGCCGTCGTGCCGCACCACAGGGAGAACTCCGGGTAGAACATCACGTCGCAGGGTTCACGAACCATCGGGAAGTGGTTGACCAACACCGTCGGCATCATCCAGTCGAGGTCTTCCAGCCGTTTGCGGGTGTGCACCAATCGGTCGTGGCACCAGGCGTCCTTGGTGGCGTAGGGCTCGCTGGAGAGCAGGTACTCGTCGGTGGCGACCACGCCGTTGTCCTTGGCGATCGCCAGACCCTCGCTCTTGGTGCCGGCCCCGGCCGGCAGGAACGAGTAGTCGTACAGCAGGAACATCGGCACGATCGTGGCCGGGCCGCCCTCCTCGGTCCAGATCGGGAAGGGGTGCTCCGGAGTGACGATGCCCATCTCGTCGCACATGTTGACCAGGTAGTCGTAGCGGGACCGGCCGAACACCTGGACCGGGTCCTTGCCGGTGGTCCACAGCTCATGGTTCCCCGGCACCCAGATCACCTTGGCGAAGCGCTTACGCAGCAGGTCGAGCGCCCAGCGGATCTCGTCGGTCCGCTCGGCGACGTCGCCCGCCACGATCAGCCAGTCGTCCGGCGTGGACGGATACAGCTCCTCGGTGACCGGCTTGTTGCCGCTGTGCCCGGTGTGCAGGTCGCTGATCGCCCACAGCGTGGGGCGCAGTCTGCCCTGCGGTTGATGCGACACAACCCGAGAGCCTACTGCCGGTACTCACCACAGGTCGCACCGCAGCACAGGAAACTAGAACACGTTCTCGCCCAGGCTTGTAGACTCCCGGCTCAGGTCGGTTCCGAACACGAGAGGGGTGTCATGGTCGCCAGGATGCGGCTCTGTGCTGCATTGGGCGCTTTGCTGGCCGCGGTCGTCATTGTTCTTCAGGCGCCGGCGCCACCCACGGGACCGTCCATGGCGGTCGACCTGCGTGCCACCGGAATGCCACTGGCGCCCGAGACCACGATCAAATCGCCCGTGCTCAACCTGACCGACCCGGATCCGTTCGATCCGTGCCGCGACATCCCGCTGGACGTGATCAACAACCTGGGCCTCGGCTTCACGCCGCCGGAGCCCCAGGACGGCCTGCGCTGTCAGCTGGACGCCGGGAATTACCAGATGGCCGTCGAGGCGTTCGTGTGGCGGACCTACGAGGACACCCTGCCGCCCGACGCCGTCGAGACCGACATCGCCGGGCACCGCGCGGCGACGTTCTGGGTGATGAAGCCCACCGACTGGAACAACCGCTGGTGGTTCTCCTGCATGATCGCGTTCAAGACCGGCTACGGGCTGATCCAGCAGTCGCTGTTCTACTCCCCGATATATTCACCCAACGCCCCGGACTGCATGGCCGAGAACATGCGCCGCGCCAACGAACTCGTGCCGTACTACAAGTTCTGAACCGGCCGGGCACTAGGCGCCGAACGGCGCCCACGGGCCGACGCCGCCCACCTTGTCGATGCGAACGCGGGTGAGCACTCCCGGTGGTGAGCCCGCGGGTGGGAACTTCCCGACGAACTCGGGGGCACGCACCGCGGTCAGCTCGGTGAGCAGATCGGGCGCACCGCCCTCGTCGAGGTGTGCCGTCCCGGTCACCACCAAATAGGGCGTCACCGGTTCATCGGCCCGGCGCTGCCCGACGACGGTCACCACTACCCGAGGATCGCGCCGGATGTTGCGCAACTTCTGATAGTTGTGGCTGAGGTGGGCGCTGACCAGCTCGTCGCCGTCGGGGGTCGAACGCAGCGCCATCCACACCAGCGACGCCTGCGGACTGCCGTCCGCGTTGAGGGTCACCAACGTCGCGTCGACGCCGCTCCCGATGAATTCGCGCACACTGTCATCAACGTTCATGCCCGATATCGACAAGCGCGATCGCTGACCTATTCCTCATGCAGGTCCAAGACAAATTCGGGCATGTTCGACCGCTCCAGCATTCCGATCGCCTGCTCGCCGTCCCAGGTGTAGCGGACGCCGGCCTGCTGCAGCGGCGGGAAGCTCCAGTTCGCGGTCTTCACTGCGTCGTCGCCCGGCGCTGCTCCGCGCTGGACGTTGTGGGTGGACAGGACTGTCACCCCGTCGATGCGCTCGACGCCGCCAGCGGTCTCCAGCACCACTGGCACCTCGGCTCCCAGCGCCGGGCGCAGCCTGGTCAGCCACGGTGCCTGCACCACACGTGCCGGTTCGAGTTCCCCGTCGCCGCGGAATACAAATCCCTCGTTGTACTGCGGCTCACCGTCCGGCCGGGGCGGATACGCGATGTAGCCGAAGCCTTTCCCGCTGGGGAACAACGCCGACTGCCAGCAGTGCCCCCAGAACCCTTCCAACCGGCGCACGCCCTGCCGCCGGATCCGCAGACCGGTGCCGGTGAACGTCTGCTCGGTTCCGTCGACGCGCAGCGAACCGGTGGCCCGGAACAGTTGTTCGTAGCGGGGACCACCCATCAGGTCACCGACGATGGATGTCGCGAGACTCTCGCCGGCCTCGGGCCGCATGGTGCCCTGGATCCACGGCGGTGCCGCCATGGTGGCCCAGACCCGGAACGCCAGATCGACCAGCGGACCGTCCCCGGGACCGGAGACCAGCGCCGCCGAGGACGTCGCCACCGCCCGGCCGTCGAACTCGAGCTCCCAGGATCGGAACGGCTCCACACAGCGGAAGACCAGCGGGCCCGCACCGAGCACGGTCGGGCGGCCGTCAGGACCCTCGGCCGGCCAGGCGGCACCCTCGTCGCGCAACCGGAACACCCGGCCGTCGGCCAGGGCCACGTTGACCTGGGTCTGGTGGGCGTTCCAACTGGAAGCGACGGCCTCGATCCCGATCCGGGGCAACCCGAACTCGCCCCGGTCGTCGAGCACCCAGAAGCTCGCCGAATCACGCATCTCCGGGTCGTCGGGGCGACTCGCGAACATCAGCTCCCGGTCCGGGTCGAGCCCGCCGGTCAGGTCAGTTCTCATGACTCTCTTCACTTTTGGTCCATTCGGCGGACAATGCCAGGTACTCGGCGAACAACGGGCGGATGGCGTCGAAGTCCATCCCGAAATCCGCCGGATCGGCCCTGGGGTGCGGTTCCCGGTTGGCCGCGTTCTGCGCCCACCAGTGCGCCATGCCGGCCTCGAACTCATCGCTCACCGGTCGGCCCAGCCAGGCATGCAGACGCCGGACCTCCCCGAGGGGGTCGACGGCCATCGCGGTGAAGTCGATGTCGAAGAAGCGGGCGCCGGCCGGGCCCGCGCGGAACCGGCACACCCGTTGCGTCCCGGTCGCCCACTGGGCGACATTGAGTTCACCGAGATACCGGCGGTCCAGGTGATCGGTGAATCCACCCACGATGTCGGCGTACACATCAGCGACCGACAGCAGCACATCGGACGG
>Ga0116193_1002421_pt1 | contig 14192 bp, 8 predicted proteins | sample AD_UKC115_MetaG_FD_89892 | JGI IMG/M metagenome (GOLD analysis project Ga0116193, IMG submission 89892) | Active sludge microbial communities of municipal wastewater-treating anaerobic digesters from Hong Kong - AD_UKC115_MetaG | ecosystem: Engineered > Bioreactor > Anaerobic > Digestate | place... | reverse complement strand
GCATTGCCGAATGTGGATTGCAGCAGTCTCATGGCTTTGCCTGTGAGATATCCGGCCTGCAGATGCGAATCTCCGAGATGCACGATATTAATCACCGTATCTTTTCCTGAACGCAGCGAACGAAGTTCACCCAAGAACTTGTGCATGTTCGTATCCTTCGGGGAAATCATCAGCGTATCCGCATTGAGATTGGCCAGTTCATATTCGGGAAGCGGAAGATCAACGGGCATAGGCTGACGCGTTGTCGAACGAACCGCGTTGCTGTGTTCGCCCGACAAAAACAGAGGCCAGCTTAATAAGGCTAATCCTGCAATCAGTTTACTAATTCCCCATTTTATCCGCTTCATCATAAAAATTCTTTTCTTCCATCAAGGCCCTGAAGAGTGAAGTTGCTATTTCCTTTCCTCCTCTGAAGCCCAAGTGCGTATAATCCTTACTTGCCCAATTGAGATTGACATAACGAACCATACTGTTCGTTCCACCCATCGCACCGAATACATTCCAGAAAGGCAAGCCCATAGTTTGTGCCAGATTACGCTGAGCACGCAGCAAAGCGACTACGGCCGGCATAGTTTCAAATGTTCCTTCATTCATTCTGCTACGGTCTGAAACGCCGAGAAGCAGCACATCTGCTTTCGGGAAACAGACACGGACCTGATTAATGGCCTTCATCATCTTCTCAGCATACCATCCATAATGCATCAGACTATCGCTCGTCACATTCAGACCATATTGAAGAATAATCAAATCATAAGGACGAATACGATTGAGAGCCTGGCAATCTTTTGTATTCAAACGCTGCAAGATAATTCCTGAATTACCGCGAAGTGAATAATTATCCACAACCACACCTTTATCTGCATCCATGGCTACACCCAAAGCTCTGAATCCGGTTGTATTGATCAACTTGAAAAAGGCTGAAGAGTAATTGCCTCTCTTCTCGATCTGCGTCACCTCCGTTGTAGGAGGAAGAACTTCCGTCAATGTATCCTTCGAACCGTTCAGAGTCATACGAAGCTCTGTAGCTGTATTTCTCTCATAAATAAACTTCATAAGCGGAGCTCGCCTCAGTTCCGGATAACGGTTGCCGCCTCTCGTTGTGACCGTGGCAACAGGACTTGTCGCATCGAAAAGCATGCCACTCAATGTATATGCATGACCACGATCACGCAGCATAGACCAGGCTTTCCATCCGCTTCCTGTCTGACTTACCGTAGGCCGGAACTGACTGGAAATCGACGTAATCGGCACAAAGCCGACACCGCAACCACCAAACTTATCCTGCATATAATGACGGAAATCCGAAACCAGGATATCTCCTTCAATGAACGAATCACCGAGATACGCCACATAAACGGGACGGTTCAAGGTTTCTCGGTTTTTGAGTGCCTCGAAGAATCGCCTCAAACCGGTATGTCCGGCAGAAAAGTCTTCGATACGAACGAAATTGGAGTCGGCGGACTGATTCGCCATCAGTTCCTTATACAAAGAGTCACGTAAAGCCAGGGAAGCAGAGTCGATTCCCTGAGAGCGAATCAGCGAATCACGCAGGGCGACAGAATCCACCTTCAATGTATCACCAGCAATCAGATTGGAGTTGATCGAATCCAGAGCACTGACTTTGTTACGGAGATCAGAAATGAGATCCACCCGCTTCAGTTTGATACCAAGGAATTTTGCTGGAATGAAATAGAGCCCGATGCATACTGCCAAAGTAAGCAGGAGCAAATACATAACCCGCATCAATCCGTTGTCGTCCTTCATTTTTACTTTTTCCTACTCTTTTTTGGAGCTGCAAAGTTACATATTTCCTTTCCAAGAATATTCTGATGTGTCGAATTTTCTATTCAAAGAACGCATCCCTCTTTATTTTCCTTTCATCTACAAGCCTTCTTTTTTCTAATCTGTACGGAAGGAGAGAACCGTAACGGAACACGGAGGAAATGTATAAAGCATCGCACGGGCAATTGGGAACGAATAGTCTTTGGCTACCGGTATGATCTTACGGGGAGTTTCGAATGAATTGACATCATCCGGATTTCCTGCCACCTGAAGCACTCTGGCTCGATTCCCCACACTGACACCCGAAAAGTTCAGTCGGGTAATCTCATTATGAAGCGTGGTGTTGACTACTTTAAGCACCAAAAGATGGTTCACACGATCAATGGTGGCGACCGAAACAATGGACGGCTTGACGGGAAGCTTGCACGTAAACAGTGCCTTTCCGTCTATATATAAGGTGACATTGTCGTTGTACGTAACAGCACGAACCGCATAACGTCTATGGCTGACAAATGTGAAAGGCACGCTTTGCAATCTGTCGCGGACGCCTCCCGACTGCTGTTCAAGCGTACAAACATCCGTACCGATTGTGACAGCTATATAATTACTGGACTCTCCTTTTTTGCCATTGTCACGAAGACGAATCTGAAAGGCGTCGCTGCCTTTGGTTCGTGAAACGACAGCCTTGAGATCACAGTTAAACATCGTGGAGTCGCCGAAGAGGATGTGATTCCATTGGTTGGATTGAGCGAAAAGACTGTTGCCGTCACGATTCCATCCGCCACTCACAATCTGAATGTTTCCTATAGAATGATTATTGATAGAGACATTGTTGAAATCAAAAGCGTTATCGAACATATAGAATCCGTTCCGTCCGTAAGTAACTGCAGGACGTTCATAGGTCTTCACGGTCGTATGAAGCACCTCTTTTCCTCTGTTTGCGGAAAATATCTTATAGATGTAATACATCGGCGTTCCGTAAGCTCTGTGATTATCGAAAAGGATCATCGGCGAACGCTGGATCTTGTAATTCACATTACCCAAGACAGGAGAATAGGCAATACGCTTGACAACTTCCGGCGTGCTTTCTGCACCGCAAAGGAAGCAGGCGCATTCGACGGCAGCCCGAAGTGTAGCGCCATAAGCATTGTCAGCCGCACCGAACTCACCGATTATCATCGATGGCATTCTTCGCTGACGACGTTCACGTGCGAAACGGTCGTTATTGGCGACAAAGAAATCGCCATTGGAATAATAATGTGAATCGGTCAGATCCGATTTTTCTATCTGCTGAAGCTGTGAACTACTGATCAGTTTGAGCGTGGGGAAACGCGATTTGAGAGAATCGCGAAGCACCGTGTAACGACGAAGATATTCATAGCCGTAATTCTCACTTCCCAATTCCAGATAGCGCAGTTCAAAAGGAGCCGGATGGCCATGTTTAGAACGAAGCGCTCCAGCAATTGTAGTCACAGGCGCATTGGCGTAATAGATGGCTGAGATTGCCTTAGCAGCAATCTGATCCATCGCTGTGATATCTTCATAACGCGGACGTCTGTTCTGATTGGTCACGCCACTGTTGATGACATAGATAGGATCGGCATGCAAATCTTCACATATACGAAGGTATTCGAGGAAACCAACGCCATTGGTCGTTCCATACGACCAAATGTTCCAAAAGCTGCTTCGATTCGAGATGTCTCCTATTGTCTCATCATAAATAGGATAGGTGCCAGCTGTATATCCTTCAGCGAAGGCGCCGCCAGGGAAACGGATAAACTGTGGCGAGAGCGCAGCGATCATATTCATCAGATCAGGACGTAAGCCATTGCTTTCCCCGCGCCAGGTCTCTTCCGGAAAGAGCGAAACCACATCCAGCCAGAAATGGATGGTGGTGTCTGAAGTAAAAGAGAGCACGGCTTTGTCTGTCGTTGCCGTGGCAGTAAATTCATGTCGATAGTGATGCCAGATATTAATGGGAGAAATATGCATTGCATCGCTAAGAAGCTCTTTACCTGTGGAGTCGGTCAATGCCACATCCAACTGTTTCGGTTGATAGGCAATGTTAGACTTAGCATAAAACGAAAGTACATATCTCTTGCCTGAAACGATGGGAATACCTTTATAACCTGTTGCCTGAACACCGGCTTTGCCTGTGACAGCAGATCCAACAGCCGTAACTGCCAGCGAACGCGTGCTTTTCTCACTCACCGGATCCTTCGTATCATAACCGGTGACCGTATTTCTATACAATCTCCAGCCGGGAATCGAATCCTGAGGCATGAAAGAAATAGCATATCCATTCGGAGTCAACAGCTGGTTTGTCATGGGAAGATAGGGACAGTTCAACGGAGGCACACCATCCTCAAAACCTCTGTTCTGAATCAGTTCCGCATAGATACCACCATCAATGGAATGATTGATTTCCTCCAAGGTAAGACCGTAAAGTCCATTACTTGCAGCACGAGTCAGACCGTTCGCATCCACCGTAATGACAGATGTAGCCGGAAGATCAGGCCGACAAGCAGCCAAGATCAACGACATCGATGCTATAAATAAGATGTAAGGAAGTTTCCTCAAGACCATTCCACTATTTCTTTTCCGTGTGCAAAGATAGTGCAAGTCGAGGGCAGAATAAAATGAATCCATTCATTTTTTATGCCGAGACGAAGCCTATCTTCGATGCGACAGCATCAAAGTAGTGCAAGTCGAGGGAAATACAAAAAGTCACTTTCGTATTTCCGAGACGCAACCTATCTTCGATGCGTCAGCATCAAAGTAGTGCAAGCTGTTCAGAGAATCGTTGATGTTTTTCATAGGAAAGGAAAAGAGGTAGATTGTTTTGTTTTTGTGATAAAGAACATAGAAAATAAATGGTTGTGCTGAAATAGAAAAGATAAATATATGTTATATTTGTGCCCGATGTGGTGCTAAAGACTGACCCGAGAAACAGACAATGAATCCAACGATTAATAAAAAAATCCTATTAGTTGATGACACTCCTGAAATAGACAAAATAGTAGCTCTGTACCTTCATGATTACGACTTGGTCTATTTTAGGAATCCTATTGAAGCCTTGCAATGGCTCCATGAAGGGAATTTTCCTGATATCATCGTCACAGACTTACGAATGCCGGAGATGTCGGGTGAAGAGTTTCTCCAAACTCTCAAATCAAACGATTCATGGAAAAATATACCCACATTGATCCTATCGAGTGTCGAGAATGACGAGATACGCGGCAGAGTAAAACGGGAAGGGGCTATAGATTTCATTCAAAAGCCATTTAATCCGGAAGATCTCCGCTCATACATCAGAAGATTGATACGAAATTCCTGATTATCCCTCACCTTTAGATCTGAATATTTATATCAAACAATAATTAAAATGAGAAAAATGATTATCATTGCAGGACTGGCAGCTGCGCTCGTAGGTTCCGTAAATGCTCAGGACTTAACTAGCCCCAAGGACAATCCGCTGCTCGCTCCTTCATTCGGGACACCTTTCGAGGTTCCTCCTTTTGAGAAAATAAAAGTGACAGACTATTTGCCCGCTTTCATCTTAGCTATGCAACAGGATTCAGCGGATGTGGCTGCAATCTGCAACAACACGGCCGAGCCGACTTTCGAGAACACCATCGTGGCACTCGACCAAAGCGGCGACCTGCTTCGCAAAGTGGGATCCATCTTCGGCGCTCAGAGTTCGGCCAACACCAACGAGGAAATGCAGGAAGTGGGACGAAAACTCTCACCACTCCGCTCCAAGCATTATGACGACATCAATCTGAACCCGACACTATTTACCCGCATCAAAACGGTTTATGACAAACGGGCTTCGCTGAACCTTAACAAGGAACAGGCCAAGCTGCTTGAAGAGACTTACAAAAGCTTCGTCCGCAGCGGTGCCAATCTACCTGCAGACAAACAGGCTCGTCTGCGCGAACTCAACAGCCAGATTTCTATGCTTCAGCTCACCTTCTCGCAGAATATGCTGAAGGAGACGAACGTTTTCAAACTAGTCATCGACAATAAGGAAGATCTTGCTGGTCTGCCTGAAGACCTTGTCGCCAACGCAGCTATCACAGCCAAGCAGAATAAACTGGACGGCAAATGGGTTTTCACGCTGAAAAACCCGAGCATCATGCCATTCCTGCAGTATTCCGCCAAACGTGATCTGAGAAAGAAGATCCTGGAGGCTTATCTAATGCGCGGCAACAATGGAAATGCCAACGATAATAAAGAGGTTGTCCTCAAACTGATTCAAGCCCGCCTCGAGAAAGCCAAACTGATGGGATATCCTACGTATGCAGCGTATGCTCTCGACGATCGTATGGCAAAAACGGCTGACAATGTCTATCAGCTGCTCGACGAGGTTTGGAAGCCCGCCGTTGCCAAAGCTCAAGAAGAATTGGCCGACATTAATGCCGAAATCAAGAAAGAGGGAGGAAACTTCGAAGCCGAAGCTTGGGATTGGCGCTACTATGCGGACAAAGCCAAACAGTCGAAGTTCAGTCTCAACGAGAATGAGGTGCGTCCTTATCTCGAACTGGACAAAGTGCGCGAAGGCGTTTTCTATGTAGCCAACAAACTGTACGGCATCACCTTCACTCCGATCAAAAACATTCCGCTGCCTCATCCTGATGCGCTTGCTTTCGAATGCAAGGACAAAGACGGTTCACATCTGGGCGTACTCTATATGGACCATTTCCCACGTGCCGGAAAGAACGGCGGTGCCTGGTGCGGAACCTATCGCAGCATGACATACAAAGACGGCAAGAAAGTCGCTCCCGTTGTTACCATCGTCACCAACTTCACTCCGCCGGCTCCCGGACAGCCTGCATTGCTGAGCGTGGACGAAGCTACGACGCTCTTCCATGAATTTGGTCATGCTTTGCACAATCTGTTCAAGGATGTACATTATTATGGTGTTAGCGGAGTGCCTCGTGATTTCGTGGAACTGCCGTCACAGATTGATGAACATTGGGCTTTCGAACCTGAAGTGCTGAAAGTCTACGCTCGCAATTACAAAACCGGAGAAGTCATTCCCGCTTCATTGATTGAAAAACTCGACAAGAGTGGAAAATATGGACAGGGTTTTGCGACGGTTGAATATGTAGCCGCTTCCTATCTCGACATGGATTATCATGTACTGACCGATATTCCCGACAATCTTGACATCAACAAGTTCGAAGCAGAGACATTGGCCAAACGAGGCATTCTCAGTCAGATTCCGCCTCGTTATCGCACCACTTACTTCTCTCACACCATGGGCGGCGGCTACACAGCCGGCTATTATTCCTACATGTGGGCTGAAGTGCTTGACGCCGATGCTTATGAAGCTTACAAGGAAACAGGCGACATCTTCAACCAGGAAGTTGCCGGAAAGTTCCGCAAATATATTCTGACTCCCGGCGGCATTGATGACGCTATGGATATGTACATCAACTTCCGCGGACGCAAACCCGACACGAAGCCGCTTCTTCGCAATCGCGGATTGATTCAATAGCTCATTCTTTCAGAATTTTATAATAGGAAACGTTCCTTCCTACCTCATTCGGTGGAAAGGAACGCTTCTTTTTTACGGCTACACAGACATTCCTGTCTTTAGCACTTTATCCCAAATCGGTCATTGCATTTCACCGTATGAAACGACTGCAATGACTTCAAAAAGTCATTGCAATTTTGCAGGAAGCTAAATACGGTGTAAAATTCTCATTGCAATCTTGCGGGAACGATTTTACGACCTATTTTTCCCATTGCAATTTTGCAGGAACGATTTTACGGCCTGTTTTTTCCATTGCAATTTTGCAGGAACGATTTTACGACCTGTTTTTCTCATTGCAATTTTGCAGGAGACTTTTTACAAGTGATATTGGCTCCTGCAGTTTTGCATTCATCATTTTAAAACTGGGGAAGCCTCTTTCATTTCTGAAAGGAAGATTCTATTCCAGAGAAAGGATGAGATTTTCTCTAAGAGCCTTTCGGAGCACTCATCTGATATTGTTTACAATGTTACGAAGAAATTGGAACATGTAAAGGAAAGCAAGACGATAAAAGAAAGGCCCCCATTTCCTCACCAAGCAACAAAAAGCCCCCGGAAACGCAATGGTCTTCGGAGGCTCTCTAATCCTTCTGGCTGATTAAAGTCAGTGTTTCAGTTTCTCAGCTTCTACATCTTCGGTGTGAATCGGAACCTTCTTGCCAAGGAGACGAGCTCCCGTCTCGGTGATGAGATAATCCTCTTCGTTGCGGATGCCGGAGAAGTCCTTGTAGGTAGCCAACTTGTCGTAGTTCAGGAAGTCGGTGAACTTATGCTCGCTCTTCCAGAGATCCATCAGTTCGGGGATGAAATAGATGCCCGGTTCGATGGTCAGACAGAAGCCCGGTTCGAGTGGACGGCCCAAACGCAATGACTTGCGACCGAACTGTGTGCTCTTCGGAACGCCGTTCCATCCGACATAAACCTCACCGAGATTCTCCATGTCGTGAACGTCGAGACCCATCATGTGGCCCAGTCCGCAAGGCATGAACATTGCACAGGCACCGGCTTTGACAGCTTCCATGGAGTCGCCTTTGGCAAATCCAAGATTCTTCATGCCATCCCAGATGACGCAGAGAGCCTTCTCATAGACATCAACGAACGGAACACCCGGACGAAGGGCAGCTACAGCAGCCTCGTGAGAAGCAACCTGTACGTCATATACATCTTTTTGACGCTTTGTGAATTTGGCGTCTGCACAAATCGTGGATGACATATCACCGCAGTAACCCATTTCCGTTTCAGCACCTGCATCGAGCAGCAGCATATCACCGGATTTGATCAGATGACCGTGTTCGTGATTATGAAGCGTCTGTCCGTTGATCGTAGCGATGGTCGGGAAAGAGAGTTCGTAGTTGTGCGAAAAAGCAACCTGTGCGACAGCAGCCGCTACATCACTTTCATGGATGCCCGGACGAACCGTATGCATGGCAGCAATGTGCATGTCGGCTGTGACGATACAAGCCTTGTCGATCTCAGCGATCTCTTCAGCCGTCTTGTTGTTACGCATATTGACAACGCCCATGATGAAATCTTTGGACGGTTTCTCTGTTCCGGGAACAACACCGAGCCAAGCAAACAGCTTCACCTGATGTTCTGCACGATAGGTGGGAAGGTAGTGAATGGTCTGTTTCTTCTGCTGTGCATTCTTTAGATAAGCAACAATATCTTTTGACGGACGAACCTCTGTGATTCCGGCAGCTTCGCTTTTCTCCTTCAGTGTCGGCTGGATGCCCATCCAAACGATGTCGTCGATGGTAAGCTCGTCGCCGAAGATGATCTCCTTGTCATTATCGATGTCGATGATGGCAGAAAGACCTGCATAGGGAAGTCCGAAGAAATAAAGGAAGGAGGAATCCTGACGGAAATGATAGGTGTTATCCGCATAATTCATACCACTTTCATCATTACCGATGAAAAGTAAAAGACCGGAACCGATGGTCTTTTTGAGTTTGGCTCTGCGAGCCATGTAAGTTTGTTTACTGAACATTTTTATCTTGTTTTTGGTATTAATTTTCCGAAAGGTAAGGATTAATCGGTAACTATGTTCCTTTTATGCGTGAATTTAACGAACGTTTGAAGGCTGAAAGGTTCGAAGGATGAAATTCGTGTTTTTCATTTATTATTGTACCTTTACTTATTCAAAAAACATAACGATGACGACGATATATATCCTTGTAGCATTGGCAGCCGGTTTCCTCGTCGGCTGGCTTTTAGCAGGCCGTAAGGTCTCGAGTAAAGAGGTGGAGTTGGCCAAAACCGCAGCCGACAGAGATGCGGCACTGAAAGTGTCGAGTGCGGAACAGGCAAAGTTGGAGCAGCTCAGTAGCCAGTTAATGGATTCGCAACGTGGACAGGCGGCTTCTGAAGAGCGTCTGAAGGCGATGCAGGAGAAGCTGGACAGCCAACAGAAAGAGATGGACCAGCTGCATGAACGGTTCAAGCTGGAGTTTCAGAATATCGCCCATGAGATCCTGCAGCAGAATTCCAAATCGTTCGAAGAACAGAGCAACCGGAATCTTGGCGAACTGCTCAAACCGCTTGGCATGGATCTCGAGAACTTCCGTAAGCAGGTGAACGAAGCCTACAGCACAGAGAGCAGTGAACGCGCTTCACTGAAAGGCGAAATCAAGAAACTCACCGAACTGAACAGTCGTATCAGTGAGGAAGCGAACAACCTTACGCTCGCACTCAAAGGCGACAGCAAGATGCAGGGCGACTGGGGCGAAATGATCTTGAAAGATATCCTCGATCGTTCCGGACTGAAGGAGGGCGAACAGTATTTCTATCAGGACACGCTCAAAGATGAAGCCGGCAAGACGCTTACAACAGACGAAGGTCATCGCATGCGCCGCGACGTGGTAGTGAAATATCCCGGCAATCGCCATATCATCATCGACTCAAAGGTCTCACTATCCGCCTATATGGATTATCAGAGTGCCGAGACACCGGAAGCCAAACGGGATGCGCTGCATCGCCATGTGGCATCACTCCGCAAACATATCGACGAACTGAGTGCCGTGGATTATGCCAAATACGACAAGGAATCTCCGGATTTTGTCATGATGTTCATCCCGAACGAACCGGCTTTCACTCTCGCCTTGAATGAGAATCCGCAGCTTTGGATGGAAGCCTATGATAAAAAGGTGGTGTTGATGACGCCGACCAATCTGATCAGTGCGCTCAGACTGGCTCTCGATCTATGGCAAAGAAAAGAGCAGGAAGATCACATTACTGAAATCGTAAATCGGGGCACAGCGCTATACGACAAGGTGGTAAACTTCTGTACGAACTTCGATAATCTGGGGAAATCGGTGGAGAATCTGTCCAAAGCGTATGACACTGCACATAATCAACTCACAGGCAATGGCGGCGTCACCCGACAAATTGAGATGTTGCGTCAGACCAGCATTCAGTCTAAGAAAAGGCTTCCGCCGTCCATGCTTCCTTTGGAAGAGTCGCAACCGTAATCGCTTCTGTCGGCTTGTTCAGGACCTGGACGACAGGTGGAATGGTGGCATCCACATTGTGCAGCGAATGCATGACCGCACCGTCGCCGAAAAGGAAGATTGTAAGAGTAAGAGCTGCCGTGGCATACATGATTTTGATGTTACTACGTCTGATGAGCTGATAAATGACGGCTCCTAACGCAATCAGGATAAAGGCGAAAAGGAAGACCACAAGAAAACGCGGCTGATAGAGAATCTCATCAAGATCTCTGAAGATCTTCATGGAGGAATCCGATGTGAAGAACTGTCCGAGGAATGCGGTCAGTGTGATGACGCCCGTCATAGTGAAAACGATAATCACAGATGCGACAGAAACCACAAAAGCATAGAATGTAGCAAACACCCGCGTCACCAAGGTGCGGTTTTCCGTCAGATAAAGGATGTATTTCGCCACAAAAAGCGAGATGAACGGATAAGCAGGAATCAGGGAAGGTGCGCCGCCTCCTTTGAAAATGGAATAATAGACAATAATGATGACCAGCGACACCAATGCAAACAGCCGCACTTTACTCATGCGGAGAACGCGTTCCCATACGGAAGACATGCCCATCTTGACCTGCTTGGAGAAATGTCTGTACTTGAATCCGCACAAGGAGAAGATGAAGAAGACACTCCACGGAACGAATCCATAGAGAATTGTCAGGATGTTATATCCGAAGCCGCTGTATTCCGCCTCGAACGCTGTGGCAAATCCGCCACGATGGCCGGCAAGCACGATTCCGAAGAAATCCGACTGGCCCTCTTTCCATGCTGCCACATACCAAAGCATCGGTAAGAACAACGAGGGAATGAGCATATAGAAAAAGGCTTTCCAGATAGTGCGTGCTCTATATTTGCGCAACACCACCAGATAAACGACGAAGATGATGAGTGGAAGTATTAATCCCACAGGACCTTTTGTCAATACGGCACAACTCAGAAGAAGCGGTATGATGACCGGAAGGCCTTTTAGTTCCATCTGATCTTCCCAACTATACATGAGGAACAGCGCCAGCATGATGAAAAGGGTGAAAAGCATATCGATCTGAGCTGTCATGGCAGCTCGATGCACTTCGTATGCTGTGATGAAGAAGAGTGTTCCGACGAAGGCTTCCTGAAAACGCGATACGCGCCGTCCGAAGAACAGCAGGATAAAGCCTGAGAGCAGAACGAAGGCAATGGCAGAAGGAAGTCGCGAAGTCAAGCCTGTGACATGTCCTGCCGGAAGCGAAGTAACGACCATCAGCCAATTGGCCATCGGCGGATCGTAAGTGGCTACACCATTCTGTACATGCGGAAGAATCCAATCTCCCGACTGCAGCATCGTCTCTGCAAAAGCCGCATCTGGAGGCAGATGACGTCCCGCAGGATTATCCAAGACAATCCACGGCAGTACAGCCAGTATGCAGACAATCACGATCATCGTAATCGGTTTCTGCAGATACAGATATTGCAGTGACGGAGTTCTCATTTGCCCAAAGATTCTTCTGGTGTTTTAAAATGCATTTACAAAAGAACAATAATTAAACGACTTTTCCCCGCTTTTCTTATATTTTATGAGACGCCAAGCGACTTTTTAATGGCTGTTCGGATGGCTGCAGCATCTTTCCGGTTCTCGCGAAGGATGGAGAGTATCAGATTTAGATAGCTCTCTTTGTTGTTGATGCCGAGCAGTCCGCAAAGGCGGCTCTGTGGCAACGTTCCCTTCTGGTTATAGACGCGAAGGATGCTTGCATAGTCGTTCGTCTCGATATAAGAGGTGAATTCCGATTTCAAAGCGCTATAGATCTCATCCACATGGATGTTCTTGCTGATGTTATCCACATGCTCTGCCAGTTCCTCTTCGGAAGCGATCTTATGATCTACACTCATCTCAAGTTTCTTGCGTACCTGATGACGTGCATGCAACAGCACCTGCGATTCCAGATCTTTCGCAAACAGATGGATCACATGCTCTTTGACTTCGGCAAATACGTCGTCGGGATTCTTCATCATTCGCTGTGCCACAGTTCGGATAACCTCTTCGATAAGTAACAGATTCTCCACTTCGGCCACATTCGGAACGAGGATATGCTGGCTACGCAGATATTCGATCTCGCCCTCCGTGCGCCGGTCACGGTCCACGATGCCCATACTTTCCAGCGAATGGAAAGCCTGAAGCTGGGTAAAAGCCTTGGTCGTCTCGATCACCTTCTGGCAACCGCCCATCGGTTTGACGGTATAATCGGGGAAGATAAACGGATAAAGACGGATGTCGATGCTGTTTGTATCGGTTCCTTCGATGAAAAGGATCGGCTTACGGCTACCGAGAATCTCCATGTACAACTCCTCCGGAAAAGATTCGTTGGGACGGATGATCTCATAATTCCACAGATGACGGTCGCCGTCATAGGAGCGGATCCAAACGCGTTCGCATTCATGACGTGCCGAAGCAAAATCAATATCGTGCGTGAGATAAATGAAAGAGCAGTCGGGACGCATCGCCTCAATCTCGTCCCACAACTGATTCTTGATGGAATCGTGTAGCAATGTCTCCGGTTCCTCGATCACCAGCACGGCATCTTGACGGGCACAGAGAACAGCACCAATCAGGTAAAGCACCAGTTTCTCACTGTCGCTCATTCGGTTTGCCTTGTAGGAGTTTGCATCTTTCTCGACCGAAACCAGTTCGATGAAGCCTGATTTCCTTAACAGATGGTTGTGCGGAAACATCTTCTCCCAGATTTTCTGAATGATGTCGATCTTTGTGATGGGCGGTTTCTGTCCGGGATGCTGCTTGCAGTTCTCCTTGAAATTGACAGCCGCCTCAAACTCTTCACCTTTCAGTTTAAGAATGAGTTTCTCGTATTCAGAAAGCCGTGGCATGAAGATCCGTTCGTTGACCAAAGCACTCAGCTGTGTCAGTTCAGTAACTTTCGTAGGTTCGGATTCTTCATTGCTGATGAACAGTGCATGGAGTCCGGAAATGTATTCCGTGACGTCGGGATAACGTCTCTGCAAGTCTCTTCCGAAGGAGCTTTTACCGGCTCCGTTCGTACCGATGACCACCAGATTCTTCGTCTCCACATGTATCTGTTCCTCGCAGTTCTGTTTTGCCGGGAGTATAAGTTTCATGATAGATATGCTTTAAATCGACTTGAGCAAAGTTACGTCTTTTTTTCTCATAATGCATTTCCTGCCCTTGTTAGCCTATAAAATAATGTCACATCTTGTACCTCTTTTTGGCACATACTCTAATCTATTTTTGCCTAAAATTGACGGTTCACCCCGTCGCAAAACAAAACAATATGGTAAGAGGTTATAGAACATTTATCTGTACAGAATGTGGGCAACGATTCAAAGCCCTCGACGTCGAATATCTATGCACGGACTATTCCATGCCGCAT
>Ga0116193_1002419_pt1 | contig 14198 bp, 12 predicted proteins | sample AD_UKC115_MetaG_FD_89892 | JGI IMG/M metagenome (GOLD analysis project Ga0116193, IMG submission 89892) | Active sludge microbial communities of municipal wastewater-treating anaerobic digesters from Hong Kong - AD_UKC115_MetaG | ecosystem: Engineered > Bioreactor > Anaerobic > Digestate... | reverse complement strand
CGTGCTGGCGCGGGTGCCGTAGGCCTCGCCGCGGATGAACGCAGGCGACAGCCGGCGCTCCAGTTCGAGGCCGACGCCGGTGTCCGGCAGCTCCGCGTCGGCTGCGATGCGTTCCTCGGCCAGGGCGCGCCAGAGCGGTTGCAGGTCGTTGCTGCCGGCCTCCACCCAGGCCTGCAGGGCGGCGCTCAGCCGCCGGGTCTTCGGCCAGGGCGCATCCAGCCGGCCATTGGAGATGCCATGCACGCCTGCCGCCAGCGCCTCGCGTTGCCGCGGATGGTTGCCCAGGTGCCAGCAGCCTTCGGCATCGGCCAGCATCAGGTTGAACGGGGCGTAGGCGGCCGCATCCGCCAGCAAAGCCTTGCTCATGCCGGCGGCATCGGCCTCGGCGGCAAGGAACGCCAACGGCAACGCCCCTCGGGATGGCCCGGCATGCGGCTTGGCGTAGCCGTCGCGGACATTGGTCACCACCGCGGCCCGGCCGTGGCGATCGATCCCCACCCAGGTGCCGCCCGACTGCAGGTCCCGGCCCGCGATGACCCCGCGGTCTGGCCAGCGGGCCAGGGCAGCGGTCGCACGGGCGTGGAATTCGTCGCGGTTGCCGGCCAGCACCAGCCGCCAGCGGGGATGGAGGTTGCAGGCGAAGGCGACGACGCACATGCCGGCATTGTGGCGCCTCGGGCTGGCCCTGGTGCATTCATTTTTTGCGATGCAGCATGGACGGGCCGATGCTTGCGCCACTCGGGTCGCAAATGCGTCGCCAATCACGAATTCTCAAAAAATGAGACGAAACATAAGCTTGTGGATAAAGCTTGAACAAGTCTCTGAAGATTGCCGCAAGTCGTTGACCGGCTTAGTGAAATTGCCCGCGGAATGTTGTTGACAAGGTAAAAGTGCCTGCCTAATGTGGCGACTCGTGGGGAAACCGGGAATTTCGTGGTTTTTCCGTCATGAACTCCGCTGAAGACGGGGGCGACAGGGCAGGGGCATGTTCCAGGGCGAAACCGCCATCACCATCGACGACAAGGGCCGTTTGGCGATTCCCACCGCCTACCGGGATCTTGTCGCGCGTGAGTGCGGCAACCGGCTGGTCATCACCTACAACCCGTTCGAAGCGGGTTGCCTCTACCTGTACCCGCTGCCGGTCTGGGAAAAGGTCCGCGACCAGGTCAATGCCCTGCCGCGCACCAAGAAGAACAGCCGCCTGCTGCAGTTGAAGCTGGTCGGCGCGGCGGCGTTCGCCGAGCCCGACGGCAGTGCGCGCATTTCGATCCCGGCCAGCCAGCGCAGCGCGGTCGGCATCGAGAAGAAGGCCGTGTTGCTGGGGATGGGCGACAAGTTCGAATTGTGGAGCGAGCAGGCGCACCACGCGCAGATCCGGCAGACGCTGGGCGATGCCGACCTGGGCGACGACTTGCAGGACCTGGTGTTGTGAGTGCGGGTGGCGCGGGCGCCACGCCTGCCCACCTCCCGGTGTTGTTCGCCGAGGTCATGGAGGGCCTGGCGGTGAAGGCGGATGGAACCTATCTGGATGGCACGTTCGGACGCGGCGGTCACGCCCGCGGGGTATTGGCGAAGCTGGGGCCGGAGGGCCGCTTGCTGGTGATGGACAAGGATCCCGAAGCGATCGCCGTGGCCACCCGGTTGGCGGGCGAGGATGCGCGCGTGGCCTGGCGCCGCGGCAGCTTCGCCGACCTTGCGCGCTGGCCGCTGGCCGACGCCGGCCTCGACGGCATCCTGTTCGACCTCGGCGTGTCCTCGCCGCAGCTGGACGTGGCCGAGCGCGGTTTCTCGTTCGGCAAGGACGGCCCGCTGGACATGCGCATGGACCCGGAGTCCGGCGAAAGCGCCGCGCAATGGCTGGCGCACGCTTCGGAGAAAGAGATCGCCGACGTGTTGTGGATGTATGGCGATGAACGCCAGAGCCGCCGCATCGCCCGCGCGATTGTCCAATTCCGTCGCGGCGACACGCCGCTGCTGCGTACGGCGCAGCTGGCCGAGCTGATCGCGCAGGTGATGCCGCGCGGCGATTCCAAGATCCATCCGGCGACCCGCAGCTTCCAGGCCATCCGCATCTTCATCAACCGCGAATTGCTCGACCTGGAGGCCGGGCTGGATGCCGCGCTGGAGCGGCTGAAGCCGGGCGGCCGGCTGGCGGTGATCAGCTTCCACTCGCTGGAGGACCGCATCGTCAAGCAGTTCCTGGCCAGGCATGCGAAGGCGCCGCCGGCCAACCGCCGCATGCCGGTCGAGGTCGCGTTCACGCCCACCCTGCGCCTGGTCGATGGTGCGCAGAAGGCCGGCGATGCCGAACTGGCCGCCAATCCGCGCGCGCGCAGCGCGGTGCTGCGCGTCGCCGAAAAGCTGGCGGTGGCGGCATGAACCGCTACGTGATCCTCGCCGTGCTGGTGGTCGCCAACGTGGCGACCGCGTTGCTGGTGGTGCGCGACCGCCACGAACACCGGCTCGCCTTCATCGCGCTCAACAAGCTCGACAAGGCGCGCGACGAGCTCAACATCGAATTCGGCCGCCTGCAGCTGGAGCAGGCGACCTGGGCGGAAAGCAACCGCGTCGACCAGGTCGCGCGCACCCGCCTGGGCATGGTGTTCCCGCGCACCGAGGACATCGTGGTGGTGCGCCGATGAAGCTCCCCGGCCTGCGGCTCCCGGGCTTGCCGAAGCGCGACCCGCGCGACAAGGCGCGTCGCGAGCCCGCGCGCGCGCCCGGCAACCGCCCGCGTTCGCGCGCGCAATTCAACCTGCGCGGCCGGCTGGTGCTGGTCGGCGGCGCGCTGGCGCTGTGCTCGGCGGCGCTGCTGGCGCGCGCGCTGGACCTGCAGGTCATCGACAACGAGTTCTACCAGCAGCAGGGCGCGGCGCGCTTCCTGCGCGAGATCCCGATCGCCACCTCGCGCGGCATGATCACCGACCGCAACGGCGAGCCGCTGGCGGTGAGCTCGCCGGTGGAATCGATCTGGGCCAACCCGCAGGAACTGCTGAAGTCGCCGGCGCGGCTGCCGCAGCTGGCCGACGCGCTGGGCATGGATCGCGACGAGCTGAAGACCCGGCTCAGCCAGCGCGCCGGCAAGGAATTCGTCTACCTCAAGCGCCGCATCAACCCGGACGAGGCCAAGGCCATCCTGGCGCTGGAAATCCCCGGCGTGGCCAGCCAGCGCGAATACCGCCGCTTCTACCCGCAGGGCGAGGCGATGGCGCACGTGCTCGGCTTCACCAATGTCGACGACCGCGGCCAGGAAGGGCTGGAGCTGGCGTTCGACGACTGGCTGCGCGGCACGCCCGGCGCCAAGCGGGTGATCCGCGACCGCCGCGGCCGCATCGTCGAGAACGTGGACCTGGTGCGCGCGGCGCAGCCCGGCCGCGACCTGACCCTGAGCATCGACCGCCGCATCCAGTACCTGGCGCATCGTGAATTGCGCAATGCGCTGACCCAGTTCGATGCCAGCAGCGGCTCGGCGGTGGTGATCGACGTCGCCACCGGCGAAGTGCTGGCGATGGTCAACCTGCCGACCTTCAACCCGAATTCGGTCGGCACCAGCCCGCGCGATGCGCATCGCAACCGCGCGGTCACCGACCTGTTCGAGCCGGGCTCGACGATGAAGCCGCTGACCGTGGCGGCGGGACTCGAGGCCGGCGTGATCACCGCGGAATCGATCTTCAACACCAACCCGGGCTGGATCGCCAACGGCCGGTTCCGCACCACCGACACCCACAACTACGGCGTGCTGGACACCACCGGCGTGCTGCGCAAGAGCTCCAACGTCGGTGCGGCCCTGATCTCCAGGCGCCTGGGCAACCAGCAGTTCTACGATTTCGTGCGCCGCTTCGGCTACGGCCAGCGCACCGGCAGCGGCTTCCCGGGCGAATCGGCCGGCGTGTTCCCGGCGCCGGACCGCTGGGACGGCACCAGCAAGCAGACCATGAGCTACGGCTATGCGCTGTCGGTGACGCCGCTGCAGATCGCCACCGCCTACGCCGCGCTCGGCAACGGCGGCAAGCTGACCCCGCCCAGCTTCATCAAGGGCCAGCATGCGCCGTCGCGGCAGGTGCTGGACCCGAAGATCGCCAGCGAAGTCCTGCACATGATGCAGAGCGTGACCGAGCCCGGCGGCACCGCCACCCAGGCCGCGATCCTCGGCTACCACGTGGCCGGCAAGACCGGCACCTCGCGCAAGGCCAGCGCCGGCGGTTATTCGCGCCGTTACATCGGCTATTTCGCCGGCCTGGTGCCGGTCGAGAACCCGCGCTTCGCGATGGCGGTGATGGTCAACGATCCGGACCCGAGCAAGGGCTACGTCGGCGGCACGGTGTCCGCGCCGGTGTTCCGCAACGTGATGGAAGGCGCGCTGCGGCTGATGGACGTGTCGCCGGACAACCTCGATACCTGGCTGGCGGCGCAGGCCGAAGCCGAGGCCAAGCGCCTCAAGGCCAGCGGCCACGCATTGCCCGCCGCCACCACCGCCAGCGCGCCGGCACCGGCGGCGAGGGCCGTGCAATGACCCGCGCCATGCTGCTCGGCGAACTGTTGCCGGAACTGGAAGGGCTGTCCGCCGACCTCGCCGTCACCGGCCTGGTGCAGGACAGCCGCGAGATCCAGCCGGGCGACGCGTTCGTCGCCATCGCCGGGTTCGGCGCACACGGCCTGAACTTCGTCGACGCCGCGCGTGCCGCCGGCGCCGCCGCGATCCTGTTCGAGCCGCCCGCACCCGACGAATTGCCCGCGCCGGAGGATGCGATCCCGGTCGCCGGCCTGCGTTCGCGGATGGGCGCGATGGCCGATGCGTTCCACGGCCAGCCCAGCGCGGCGATGACCACGGTCGGCGTCACCGGCACCAACGGCAAGACCTCGACCGTGCAATTGCTGGCGCAGGCCTGGACCCTGCGCGGGCAGCAGGCCGGCACCATCGGCACGCTCGGCGCCGGCATCTGGCCGAAGATCGTGCCGACCGGGTTCACCACCCCGCTGGTGCTGCGCCTGCATGCGCTGCTCGCCGAACTGCGCGACGAAGGCGCGCAGGCGGTGGCGATGGAAGTGTCCTCGCACGCGCTCGACCAGGGCCGGGTAGACGGCGTGCACTTCGACGTCGCGGTGTTCACCAACCTCACCCGCGACCATCTGGACTACCACGGCGACATGGCCAGCTACGGCGCGGCCAAGAAGAAGCTGTTCGACTGGCCGGGCCTGCGTGCGGCCACGGTGAACCTGGACGATGCGTTCGGCCGCGAATTGTTCGAGGCGGTCGGCGGCAAGGTGCGGGTGGTCGGGTTTTCCTCGCGCGGCGCGGCCGGTGCGGCGGTGCGCGCGGACGAGGTGCAGCTCGATGGCAGCGGCATCCGCTTCATGCTGCATGCCGGCAACCAGGCGCACCCGGTGCGTTCGCCGCTGCTCGGCCGCTTCAACGTCGACAACCTGCTCGGCGTCGCCGCCACCCTGTTCGCGATGGGCATGGCGCCGGCGCTGGTGGCGGAAACCCTGTCGCAGCTGGTGCCGGTCGACGGCCGCATGAACCGCCTCGGCGGCGAAGGCGGGCTGCCGCTGGTGGTGGTCGATTACGCGCACACCCCGGACGCGCTGGAACAGGCGCTGTCCTCGCTGCGCGCGCACACCGCCGGCAAGCTGGTCTGCGTGTTCGGTTGCGGCGGCGAGCGCGACCGCGGCAAGCGCCCGCAGATGGCCGCGATCGCCGAGCGCGGCGCGGACGTCGCCATCGTCACCGACGACAACCCGCGCGGCGAGGATGGCGACCAGATCGTGGCCGACATCGTCGCCGGCTTCGCCGATCCGGCGCGCGCCATCGTGCTGCGCGACCGCGCCCGGGCGATCGCCGAGGCGATCGGCATGGCCGGCGCCGACGACGTGGTGCTGATCGCCGGCAAGGGCCACGAGCCCTACCAGGAGGTCCACGGCATCCGGCATCCGTTCGACGACACCGCGACCGCGCGCGCGCTGCTCGGGAGCAAGGCGTGAACGCCCGCCCGCTGGCGTGGATCGCACACGTGACCGGCGGCCGGTTGGTCGGCGCGGATCGCATGGTCGATGCGGTCGCCACCGATACCCGCGCGCTGCCGCAGGGCCGCGCCGCGCTGTTCGTCGCCTTGAAGGGCGAGCATTTCGACGGCCACGACCACGTGGCGGCCGCCGATGCCGGCGGCTGCGTGGCCGCGCTGGTCGCGCATGCGGTGGATGTCGCGCTGCCGCAGGTGATCGTCGCCGATCCGCAACGCGCGCTCGCCGACCTCGCCACCGCGGTGCAGCGCGAACGCACGCGCACCAAGGTGGTGGCGATCACCGGCAGCAACGGCAAGACCAGCGTGAAGACGCTGACCGAAGCGGTGCTGAGGCGCGCCGGCGCGACCTATGCCACGCCTGGCAACCGCAACAACGAGATCGGCATGCCGCTGGCGGTGCTGGACGCGCCGGAAGACGCCGATTTCGCCATCTACGAAATGGGCACCGGCGCGCCCGGCGACATCGCCTACCTGAGCGCGATCGCGGCGCCGGACGTGGGCATCGTCAACAACGTGGCGCCGGCGCACCTGGAGCGCATGGGCAGCCTGCTGGAGATCGCCAATACCAAGGCCGCGGTGTACGACGACCTGCGCGCGGGCGGCGTCGCGGTCATCAATGCCGACGACGCCTTCGCGCCGTATTTCGGCGCACGCGCCGACGGCCATCGCACGCTCCGCTTCGGGCTGGAGGCCAGCGCCGAAGTCGGTGCCCGCGACATCGCGCTCGATGGCGAAGGCTCGCGCTTCACCCTCGTCACCCCGCAAGGCGAAGCCGCGCTGGCGCTGGCGATGCCGGGCCGCCACAACGTGCGCAACGCACTGGCGGCCACCGCCATCGCGCTGGCGCTGGAGGTGCCGCTGGCCACGATCGTGGAAGGGCTGCAGGCCGCGCGTCCGGTCGGTGGCCGGCAGGCGGCGCATCGCCTGCGCAACGGCGCGGTGCTGATCGACGACAGCTACAACGCCAATCCGGGCTCGCTGGCCGCGGCGATCGACACGCTGGCGGCGAGCGGCGAGCAGGCCTGGCTGGTGCTGGGCGACATGCGCGAGCTGGGCGCCGACGAAGTCGCGCTGCATGCGCAGGCCGGCGCGCGCGCGAAGGCCGCCGGCATCGCCCGCCTGTACACGCTGGGCGTGCTCAGCAAGGCCGCATCGGACGCGTTCGGCGAAGGCGCGCGTGCGTTCGCCTCGCACGCGCAACTGGCCGATGCGCTGGCCGATGAATTGCGCGCCGGGGTGCGCGTGCTGGTGAAGGGCTCGCGCGGCAGCGCGATGGACCGCATCGTCAAGGCGCTGCTCGCATCGGATGCAGCCGTGGAAAATGGAGACGCCGATGCTGCTTGAACTCACCCGCTGGCTGGAGCAGTTGCAGGGCCACTTCGGCCTGTTCAACTACCTGACCTTCCGCGCCATCCTCGGCGCGCTCACCGCGCTGGCGTTCTCGCTGTGGTGGGGCCCGGCGACGATCCGCTACCTGGCCACGCTCAAGGGCGGCCAGCCGATCCGCAAGGACGGCCCGCAATCGCATTTCTCCAAGGCCGGCACGCCGACCATGGGCGGTGCGCTGATCCTGCTCAGCATCGCGGCCTCGGTGCTGCTGTGGGCGGACCTGCGCAACAAGTACGTGTGGGTGGTGCTGGTGGTGATGGTCGGCTTCGGCCTGATCGGCTGGTGGGACGACTGGATCAAGATCGTCAAGCGCGATCCCAACGGCATGAAGTCGCGCACCAAGTACGCGCTGCAGTCGCTGCTGGGGCTGGCGGTCGGCCTGTTCCTGTACACCACCGCCAACGTCGACGCCGCGACCACCCTGTACATCCCGTTCTTCAAGAACGTGGCGCTGCCGCTGGCGGGCGTCGGCGGCGCGGTGTTCTTCGTCGGCATCGCCTATTTCTGGATCGTCGGCTTCTCCAACGCGGTGAACCTGACCGATGGCCTGGACGGCCTGGCGATCATGCCCACCGTGCTGGTCGCCTGCGCGCTCGGCGTGTTCGCCTACGCTTCGGGCAATGCGGTGTTTTCCGGTTACCTGGGCATCCCGAAGGTGCCGGGCGCGGGCGAGCTGGTGGTGTTCTGCGCGGCGATCGCCGGCGCCGGCCTCGGCTTCCTGTGGTTCAACACCTATCCGGCGATGGTGTTCATGGGCGACATCGGCGCGCTGGCGCTGGGCGCGGTGCTCGGCACCATCGCGGTGATCGTGCGCCAGGAACTGGTGCTGGTGATCATGGGCGGCATCTTCGTGATCGAAACCCTGTCGGTGATGATCCAGGTGGCCAGCTTCAAGCTCACCGGCAAGCGCGTGTTCCGGATGGCGCCGATCCACCACCACTTCGAGCTGAAGGGCTGGCCGGAGCCGCGGGTGATCGTGCGCTTCTGGATCATCAGCGTCGTGCTGGTGCTGGTCGGCCTCGCCACCTTGAAGATCCGCTGATGAGCGCCGTCGCCTTCGACACCCCGCGCCAGGCCACCCGCGTCGACGACATCGGCGGGCGCTTCGACCCGTGGCTGCTCGGCGTGTCGATCGCGCTGGCCTGCTTCGGCGTGGTGATGGTCGGTTCGGCGGCGGTCGCCGGCGCCGGCATGGACGTCGGTCCGTGGTACTTCCTCAACCGCCATGCGCTGTTCCTGGCCGGCGGCGTGGTGCTGGCCGGCATCGCGATGCGCACCGAACTGAAGACCATCGAGCAGCACAGCCAGTTGCTGCTGCTGTTGTGCGTGGTGCTGCTGTTGGCGGTGTTCCTGCCCGGCATCGGCAAGACCGTGAACGGCGCGCGCCGCTGGCTCAACCTGGGGGTGTCCAACTTCCAGGCGGTGGAGGCGGTCAAGGTCATCTACATCGTCTGGCTGGCGAGCTACCTGAAGCGCTACAGCGAGGACGTGGCGGTCACCTGGATGGCGATGCTGAAGCCGGTCGGCGTGGTCGGCGCGCTGGTGGTGCTGCTGTTGCTGCAGCCGGACTTCGGGTCCTCGGTGCTGCTGCTGGGGATCACCATCTGCATGCTGCTGCTGGGCGGTGCGCCGATCCGCCGCATCATCCCCCCGATCCTGCTGCTGGCGCCGATGCTGGTGCTGCTGGTGGTGCTCGAGCCCTACCGCATGCGCCGGGTCACCTCGTTCATGGATCCGTGGCAGGACCAGCTCGGTTCCGGCTACCAGCTCAGCAATGCGTTGATGGCGATCGGCCGCGGCGAGTGGTTCGGCGTCGGCCTGGGCGCCTCGGTGCAGAAGCTCAACTACCTGCCGGAAGCGCATACCGACTTCATCTTCTCGGTGATCTCCGAGGAGCTCGGCTTCGCCGGCGTCTGCCTGGTGGTGGGCATGTATGCCTTGCTCGCCGGCCGCGCGTTCTGGCTGGGCCTGAAATGCGTCGAGATGAAGCGCCATTTCGCCGGCTACATCGCCTTCGGCATCGCGCTGTGGATGTCGCTGCAGAGCTTCGTCTCGATCGGCGTCAACCTGGGCATGCTGCCGACCAAGGGCCTGACCCTGCCGCTGGTCTCCTCCGGCGGTTCCTCGGTGCTGATGACCTGCGCCGCGCTCGGCCTGCTGCTGCGCGTGTCCTACGAATACGAGCGCGCCGCGCGCCAGGTCGCCAAGTTGCGCGGCGTGGCGAACGGCCCGTCGGTGGGCAGCGCGCCGCAGACCTCGCAGCCGCCCATGCCCGCCGACGCGACCGCGCGCGGCACCAGCCGCCTGCGCCAGCGGGTGGAACCGAACATGGGGACGCCTTCCGAATCCGCGGCGCTCTCGGCATTGCGGAGGTCGCGTTGAGCAGGCAGGCGCCCAAGGTGGTGATCATGGCCGGCGGCACCGGCGGCCATATCTTCCCCGGCCTCGCGGTCGCGCAGGCATTGCGCGCGCGCGGCGCCAGCGTGGCCTGGCTGGGCGCCGACGGCGGCATGGAAACGCGGCTGGTGCCGCAGCACGAGGTCGCCATCGACACCATCGCGGTCAAGGGCCTGCGCGGCAAGGGCATCGCGACGTTGCTTTCGGCGCCGCTGCGCGTGCTGCGCGCGGTGCGCGACGCGGCGCGCGTGCTGCGCCTGCGCAAGCCGGACGCGGTGGTCAGCTTCGGCGGCTTTGCCGCGGGACCGGGCGGGATCGCCGCGCGCATCGCCGGCATCCCGCTGCTGGTGCACGAACAGAACCGCGCCGCCGGCATGACCAACAAGGTGCTGGCGAAGTTCGCCCGGCAGGTGCTGGTCGGCTTCCCGCAGACGTTCGCGGATGAAGTGCTGGTCGGCAACCCGGTGCGCGCGCAGATCGCGCAGGTGCCGCCGCCGGCGCAGCGCATGCTCCGTGACGGCATGTCCCAGCAAGGCGGCGCGCTGCGCCTGCTGGTGCTCGGCGGCAGCCAGGGCGCGCGCGCGCTGAACAACGCGGTGCCGCAGGCGATCGCGGCGCTCGGCCTGCCGGTCGAGGTGCTGCACCAGGCCGGCGAGAAGATGCTCGACGACGCGCGCAAGGCCTATGCCGATGCCGGCGTCGCCGGGCGCGTAGAACCCTTCATCGCCGACATGGCCGCGGCCTACGCGTGGGCGGACCTGGTGGTCTGCCGCGCCGGTGCGCTGACCCTGGCCGAACTGTGCGCGGTCGGCGTCGGCAGCGTGCTGGTGCCGTTCCCGCAGGCGGTCGACGACCACCAGACCCGCAATGCCGAGTACCTGGTCGAGCGCGGCGCGGCGCTGCTGCTCAAGCAGGACGATGCGCTGGCCGCGAACCTGGGCGCGGTGCTGGGCGAACTGGCGCGCGATCCGGGCCGCCGCTTCGCGATGGCCGACGCGGCGCGCGCGCTGGCGAAACCCGATGCCGCCGAACGCGTCGCCGACGCCGTGCTGGCCACGATCCAGAAGGAAGCCGCCTGATGTCCGTCCACAGCCTGCGCTTGCAGCAGATCGGCGACCTCGCCAAGGCCTTCCCGCGCGTGCACTTCGTCGGCATCGGCGGCGTCGGCATGAGCGGCATCGCCGAAGTGCTGTGCACGCTCGGTTACCAGGTCAGCGGTTCCGACAATGCCGACAACGCGGTGACCAAGCGGCTGGCTGCGCTCGGCGCGACCATCAGCAAGGGCCATGCCGCCGCCAACGTGCTGGACGCCGACTGCATCGTGGTCAGCAGCGCGATCAAGGCCGACAACCCGGAGTTGCTGGAAGCGCGCGCGCAACGCATCCCGATCGTGCCGCGCGCGGAGATGCTGGCCGAGTTGATGCGCTTCCGCCGCGGCATCGCGGTGGCGGGTACGCATGGCAAGACCACCACCACCTCGCTGCTCGCCAGCGTGCTGGCCGAAGGCGGGCTGGACCCGACCTTCGTGATCGGCGGGCAGTTGCTCGCGGCCGGCGCGAATGCGCGCCTCGGTGGCGGCCAGTGGCTGGTGGCGGAAGCCGACGAGAGCGACGGCAGCTTCCTGCGCCTGAATCCCGCGGTCGCCATCGTCACCAATATCGATGCCGACCACCTGGAGAACTACGGCGGCGATTTCGCGCGGGTCAAGGCGGCGTTCTCCGAATTCCTGCACCGGCTGCCGTTCTACGGCCTTGCGGTGCTGTGCATCGACGATGCCGAAGTCGCCGCGCTGGCCGAGAACACCCCGCGCCACGTGGTTACCTACGGCTTCGCGGCCGAGGCCGACGTGCGCGCCGAGGACGTTTCGCAGCAGGGCGCGCGCATGCATTTCAGCCTGTGCCTGCCGGACGGTTCGCGCACGCCGGTGACGCTGGCGCTGCCCGGCCGCCACAACGTGCAGAACGCGCTGGCGGCATCCGCGGTGGCCTGGCAGCTGGGTGTCGGCAACGACGCCATCGCCCGCGCGCTGCAGAACTTCGCCGGCATCGGGCGTCGCTTCAACCAGCTCGCGAAGTTGCCGCTGGACGGCGGCGGCGAGGTGGTGCTGGTCGACGACTACGGCCACCATCCGAAGGAGCTCGCCGCGGTGTTCGACGCCGCGCGCGGCGGCTGGGGCGACAAGCGCCTGGTGGTCGCGTTCCAGCCGCATCGCTATTCGCGCACCCGCGACCTGTTCGACGAATTCGCGGCGGTGCTGTCCACCGTCGATGCGCTGGTGCTGACCGAGGTGTACCCGGCCGGCGAGGCACCGATCGCCGGCGCCGATGCCAAGTCGCTGGCGCGTTCGATCCGCACCCGCGGCCGCGTCGATCCGGTGGTGGTCGCCAGCGCCGGCGAACTGCGCGATGCGCTGGCCGGGGTGCTGCGCGACGGCGACCTGCTGCTGATGATGGGCGCGGGCGACATCGGCGCGGCGGCGCAAGCGATCGCCCGCAATGGCTTCGATGGAGAAGGCGCATGACGGCCACGGTTTTCCCGCCGCTGCGCATCGCCGACCCGCGCGCGTTCGGCCGCGTCGCCGTGCTGATGGGCGGCAGCAGCGCGGAGCGCGAGGTCTCGCTGGATTCCGGCCGCAACGTGCTGGCGGCGCTGCAGGCGCGCGGCGTCGATGCGCATGCGGTGGACGGCATCCCGGCGCTGGTCGATGCGCTGGTCAGCGGCAAGTTCGACCGGGTGTTCAACATCCTGCACGGCAACAAGGGCGGCGGCGAAGACGGCGTGCTGCAGGGCCTGCTGGACGCCTTCGAGGTGCCGTACACCGGCTGCGGGGTGCTGGCCAGCGCGCTGACCATGGACAAGATCCGCACCAAGCAGGTGTGGATCAGCGCCGGCCTGCCGACGCCGAAGTTCCTGCGCCTGGCGCCGGGTGCCGACGTGCGTGCGGCCGCGCTGGAGCTCGGCCTGCCGGTGTTCGTGAAGCCGTCCAGCGAAGGTTCCAGCGTCGGCGTGGCGCGCGTGGTCGACGAGGCCGCGATCGGCGAAGCCGTCCGCGTCGCCGATGCCTACGGCGGCGAGATGCTGATGGAGCAGATGGTGGTCGGCGACGAGCTGACCGTCGGCATCCTCGGCGAGGTCGCGCTGCCGTCGATCCGGATCGTGCCGAAGGGCGAGTGGTACGACTACAACGCCAAGTACATCGCCGACGATACCCAGTACCTGTGCCCGGGCCTGGAAGGCGCGCAGGAAGGCGAGATCCGCCGCATCGCGCTGGCTGCGTTCCGCGCCGCCGGTTGCACCGGCTGGGGCCGGGTCGACGTGATGCGCGACCGCGCCAGCGGCGCCCTGACCCTGCTGGAAGTGAACACCGCGCCGGGCATGACCAGCCATTCGCTGGTGCCGAAGGCGGCACGCGCACTTGGCGTGGAATTCGACGAACTGTGTTGGCGCATCCTCGAGCAGTCCATGCCGGTCCGGGACGCGGAGGCGCGCGCATGAGCGCGATGCTGCGACTGCTGGCATGGATCCTCGCCGTGGCATTGGTGCTGCTGCCGGTGGTGGCCGTGGTCAACGGCTGGGTGGCCGGCGCGCAGTTCCCGCTGCGCACCCTGCGCGTGCAAGGGGCTTTGCAGCGCGTCGACGAAGCGAAATTGCGCGCCACCGTGCTGCCGTATGCCCGGCGCGGTTTCTTCGCGGTGCAGCCGGACCGGATCCAGGCGGCGCTCGGCGCGCTGCCGTGGGTGGAGCGCGCGGAAGTCCGCAAGCACTGGCCGGACGTGCTGGAAGTGCGGATCAGCGAGCATCGCCCGTTCGCCCGCTGGGGCAAGGACCGCCTGCTGTCCGAGCAGGGCCGGCTGTTCCCGGCGCGGGGCGTGCAGGTGCCGGCCGGGCTGCCCTTGCTGGACGGGCCGGATGCGCGCGCCCCCGAGGTGGTCGCGCTGTACAACCAGGCGCGCGAACGGCTGGCGAATGTCGGCGGCGTGCGCGGCGTGGCGCTGGATGCGCGCGGCAGCTGGTCGATCACCCTCGCCAACGGCACCGAAGTGGTGCTCGGCCGCAACGACCCCGACGCACGGCTGCAGCGCTTCGCGCCGCTGCTGCCGCGGCTGGCGGCGCAACACCCGGGCCAGCGCCTGGCGCGCGCCGACCTGCGCTACACCAATGGATTCGCGCTGACCTGGGCCGACCTGCCGAAGGTGCCCGAGGCCGCAGCACCGCTCCCCCAGCCCGTGGCCGCCTCGGTGCGCAACGGGACTACGTTGATGGAAGAAATCGCATGAACCGCAAGGGCGACAAGTCGCTGATCGTCGGCCTCGACATCGGCACCTCCAAGGTCACCGCACTGGTCGGCGAATACGCGCCGGGCGAACCGATCGAGGTGATCGGCATCGG
>Ga0116193_1002418_pt1 | contig 14203 bp, 11 predicted proteins | sample AD_UKC115_MetaG_FD_89892 | JGI IMG/M metagenome (GOLD analysis project Ga0116193, IMG submission 89892) | Active sludge microbial communities of municipal wastewater-treating anaerobic digesters from Hong Kong - AD_UKC115_MetaG | ecosystem: Engineered > Bioreactor > Anaerobic > Digestate... | reverse complement strand
CCTGAGTATTGAAATTATCTGTGAGGAATCCCTGTATCAAGTGAATAATAAACTTCAGAATCAAAGCAGCTATTGCTGTAAGAATACCGCATACAAAGCTTAATATAAGTATAAAGCGCTTTTCATTGATATGTTTTTCTCTCCAATCGATAATGTGTTGCAATATACCGTTACCTTCTTCTTTTATGTTTTCCGTCATGTTTACTCCCTGATAATTTTCACTTCACCTCTTGCTCCCAACTTTATTATACTAGATGGTTTTGCTTGTTTCGTATCATTACGGCGGTAGTTGACAATATAATCTACGGCATTTTTTATATCTTCAGAAATTTCAGAAAAATTGGAAGCACTGGGCTGCCCGCTGATATTAGCTGACGTAGACACTATTGCCTTACGAAAATGGAAACACAATTGCTTGGAGAATTCTTCACCGGAAACGCGGATGCCCACACTGCCATCTTCAGCCAGAAGATTTTCAGCCAGATTCCGCGCACCATCAAAAATTATAGTTAAAGGTTTTGTAGTCAAATCCATTAAGTCCCATGCTACATTAGGGACTTCTTTCACATAGAATTGAACCTTCGCTTGTGAATCAACCAACACAAGCATAGCTTTGCTATCTGTTCGTTTCTTTATTTCGTAAATACGTTTCACAGCATCGGGATTAGTCGCATCACAGCCTATACCCCACACAGTATCAGTCGGGTAGAGTATTACTCCACCTTCATTCATAATCTGACATGCTTTTTTTATTTCCTCTTTAATTTCCTCTTTCATACTTATAATACCAATTGAATTGCAAATGTACCAAAGATATTTAAGAATACAATTAATGTTATAAAAAAGTTACACTTTATATTTCAAAGCTCTGAACCCATAAATAGCAATGACTACAAAACAGATGAAAGGCAAAATAAAAGACAAATTTACTGCAGGGAAACCGCCAATTGTACCCAAGTCAATTATTTTAGCCTGTACCGGTGGTAATACACTCCCACCCAAAATGGCCATAATCAATCCGGCTGCCCCGAACTTGGCATCTTCACCCATTCCTTTCAATGCTATTCCGTAAATAGTGGGGAACATCAATGACATACAAGCAGAAACACCAACAAGACAATACATTCCTTTCATATCCTTGAAGCCCATCACGCCCATAACCAGAAAACCTGCAGCAATGGCAAGTATGGAAAGCAGAAGCCCCGGTTTGAAGAATTTCAGTAGGAATGTACAAATAAATCTGCTGCAACAAAATATAATCATTGCTATAATGTTGTATTCCTGAGACAAGACCTCGGCAGCCTGTTCCTTCATTCCCATAGACATAAACAAGCGAGTTCCGTATTGGATAACAAAAGTCCAACACATTATCTGTGCTCCGACATAAAAAAACTGAGCCAGAACACCTTCCCTGTATCTTTTGATATTCCAAAGTCTCTTCAATGTTTCTTTAAGATGAATTTCATGAGAACTGTCACCATTTTTTGGCATTTTGGAAAAAAATATCACGAAAAACATAATGGCAATAACCAGGCCGATAATAACATAAGGAGTAATCAATACCGTCAAGTCTGCATTTTTTACTGTTTCAAACTGATTTTCGTTCAAAGCAGCCCTCGCCGTACTATCCATCGGGTTAAGCTTTGCCTGAATAAAATTCATGGCGACATACATGCCTAGTAATGATCCCATAGGATTGAAAGCCTGTGCAAAATTCAACCTCCGCGTTGATGTTTCTTCCGGTCCCATTGAAAGGATATAAGGATTTGCACTTGTTTCCAAAAATGACAAGCCGCATGTTAATATAAAATAGGCCAATAAGAAACAATAATATTCTCCCATCATTTTTGCTGGAAAGAACAGGAATGCTCCTACGGCATATAATCCAAGTCCCATCAAAATACCGGATTTATATGAATACTTTTGTATAAACATGGCAGCCGGAAATGCCATAGCAAAATAACCGCCATAAAATGCCACCTGAACAAGAGCGCCATCGGTTACACTCATTCTAAATATTTTGGAGAATGCTTTGACCATCGGATTCGTTATATCATTGGCAAATCCCCACAAAGCAAAACAAGAAGTAATCAAAATAAAGGGAAGGACATAACTAATTCCATCCTTATGTAATATAGGTATATTTTTTTCCATAATAATATTAGCTAATTATTCAAAACAAATTATTTATCATACAAATGAAACATTCTTTCCATCAATTGCCATTTTTCAGAAGATTTGCTTCCTTTCTGAGCATTTTGAAAAGAAGAAACATAATCTTCCCATTCTTCTTGTCTAGGCAATTTAGCCAAACGTGCCATGGCTTCCGTCCAATCAAAATCCAAAGGAGTTTCTACTATCATAAAAAGCTTGGTGCCTGATATGTATATTTCCATTTCCAGGATACCAACTTCCCTGATACCTGCTAGTATTTCAGGCCAAGCCTGCTCTTCACTGTGAGCCTTTCTATACATGGCTATCAATTGGGGATTATTTTTCAAATCTAAAGTTTGACAAAACCGTTTCACAGGCTGATGGTATTCTTTTACCACATAGCCATCTGTTAATTCATTCATTCGTTTAAAATATACTTTGGTTAAGATTAATAAAACAAAGGCTTTTAAAAAGTCGCGTAAAAGTACCAAAAAAAAATATCATATTAAAACAAACTGCATTTTTTTGCTTTCTTTGTGTTTTTTATTGCAATAAGCAAACACTTAGTATTCTTTTTTTATAGATTTTACTTATTTTTGCAAAAAAAATAAATTGTATTTATGAAAAAGAAAATAGATATTTTTCTTCCATATCATGAAAACCAGATTACTGAAATAATATCATCTCTTCAGCAATTGCCCATTATAAATAATGTATTTTTGCTACATACGGAGCCTCCAAAAGCAAGGATACCTGAAGGCTGCCAACTTATTCCGGTGGACTGTCTCACGAGTAAAGCTTCTCTGTTATCAATAACGGAAGCGGCCCGAACCGATTGTTTCCTTCTTTATAGAAAATTCAATTATTTAGAATTGAATTATCAGGCAATCGAGCGCTTTCTTGAAATCGAAGAGATGACTCAGGCAAGTATTCTATATTCGGATTCTTATCTCCAAAATGGAGGGAATATGACAAAAAAACCGCTTATTGATTTTCTGCCCATCAATCTACGTGATGATTTTGATTTTGGTTCCTTATTACTTTTTCATAAGAAACCTCTTCAGAACTATCTGATGAACGAGCGTTTGTCCACTGAAGAAATCGGTTGCGCTAGCTTTTATTCCTATTGTCTTCAATTATGCGAAGACAATAGAAAAAATGAAATATTCCACATCCGGGAATATCTCTACACTGAAAAGGAGATTCTAGATGATAAGAAAGGTGAAAAGCAGTTTGATTATGTAGATCCACAAAACAAACAAATCCAGAAAGAAATGGAATATGCATTCACCAGCTATCTGAAAAAAAACGGATTGTACATTCCTTCTTCAAGACTTCGTAAAATCAAATTCGAAGACGAGGATACATCATTTTCGGTTGAAGCCTCGGTAATTATTCCTGTATTCAATCGGGTGAGAACAATCAAGGATGCAATCAATTCTGCATTAGAACAACAAACGGACTTTAAATTCAATGTAATTGTAGTAGACAACCATTCGACCGATGGAACCACTGAGGAAATCAATCTTTATGCAGATGACAAGAGAATTATTCATCTTATACCTGAAAGGACAGATTTAGGTATTGGCGGATGTTGGAATTACGCGGTACACAATACAGCATGCGGCCGATTTGCCGTACAATTGGATAGTGATGATTTGTACAGTTCGCCTTCTACTCTGCAAACGATAATCAATGGATTCTATGAACAGCATTGTGCCATGCTGGTAGGTAGTTACAAAATAACCGACTTTAATTTGAATACCTTGCCTCCCGGAATCATCGACCACAAGGAATGGACCGAAGAAAACGGACATAATAACTTGTTGAGAATTAACGGAATGGGAGCTCCAAGAGCTTTTTATACTCCGGTCTTGAGAACAATTAGTATTCCGAACGTCAGCTATGGAGAAGATTACGCCATCAGCCTGGCTATTTCATCAAAATTCAAAATCGGACGTATCTACGATGTTCTTTATCTCTGCCGCCGATGGGAAGGTAATTCCGATGCCGCACTCAGTCAGGAACGTATCAACACCAACAATCTTTATAAAGACAGCTTGAGAATGATGAACCTCGAGAGCCGCAGCAAGGAAAAATCAGTCCGAATACAAGATATCAGTTTTTCTGATTTCTTCCATGGACAATTGAATGTGTGGGAAAAAGCGGCAAAGAATTTCCAAGAGTTGGATCAGGTAAAGATTCGTTCTCTCAACAGCCTCTCTATCCAATGGAATCCAAAGCGCATTAAATCTACAGCGGCAAATATTCAGCCTGAAATGCTAAAGAAACGTCCATGTTTCCTTTGTGAAGGCAATCGTCCTTGGCAGCAAGAATGGATCAGGATTTCCTGTTCGGCAAAAGATAATAACGTGCAGGAATCATTATCACTCCGACAAGGCAGTAACAGTACTTTCCATCTGATGGTTAATCCCTACCCCATTCTGAAAGAGCATTATACAATTGTTGACGAAATGCATAGTCCTCAATTATTCGATTTTAATGAGTTTTTCAAAATGATTCCGGAATCCGATGAATATGTTCTATTTTATAATGGAGCACAATGCGGAGCCTCCGCTCCCGATCACAAGCATTATCAGCTAGGAAGCAGGCAACGTATTCCAATATTGGAGAACTGGAATAAATATAAAATAAAAAAATACCCTTTGACAGAAAAAGAATCCGGACCTTTTTTTTATTACATTGCAGATTATTGTGTACCGGCATTCTATGTTGACTCGGATTATATTTCCGACTTCATAGAAAAACTTCCTAAAGGAACTGATGAGACAGAATGCAAAATGAATATTCTCGGCTTTTTCGATAAAAGTATACAAAAGAAAATTACACTTATCTTCCCAAGAGAAAAGCATAGACCTGAATGCTATTTTGCCGAAGGAGAAGAACAGATTCTAATAAGTCCCGGAGCATTGGATATGGCCGGACTGCTCATTACACCTCGTGAAGAAGATTTTCTTAAACTTACGGAAGAAAAAGCAAAATCCATTCTGCAGGAAGTTGCCTGGAGCAAAGAAAAGGCAGAAATGTTTATTGAAAACTATACCAAAAGAAAAAATTAATAAAAACAATAATGAAAGAACCTGAAGTAAGTGTCGGCATAGTAAGCGCACAGCAAATTTCGTTCACTTTAAATAATAATTATTTGGCTAAAGGGGAAATTGTCTGTGGAAAACAAATCGTATTCTTCAATGAAGGCGGAATTTCATGGAATGGAAGTCTATATAAGGAATTAACCTTTACGCCGCAGGACGACAATGCATCTTTTTCTCTATATGACGTTACCATAGGCATTAATTTTCATTGGGAAAGAAAGGAAACCCAGATTTTCAACGGAATCCTAAAGCTGGTTGTTGAAGAGGAAAAAATCTGTGCCATCAACATATTGCCTGTAGAGAATTATTTGATAAGCGTCATTTCTTCCGAAATGAATGCAACTTCTTCCTTGGAATTCCTGAAGACCCACGCTGTCATCAGCCGAAGCTGGCTCTTCGCACAAATGGAGAAGAGAAAAGCAATGGTGCACCACGACAATGGATTCTTTTCAATCATGAAAACAGATACTGAATTCATCCGGTGGTATGACCGGGAAGACCATACTATTTTCGATGTTTGCGCAGATGATCACTGTCAAAGATACCAAGGAATCACTAAAGCGACAAACGATTCGGTTGTGGAAGCTGTCAAGGCAACGAGAGGTCAAATCCTAATGTATGAAAAAAGCATTTGTGATGCAAGATTCAGTAAATGTTGTGGTGGAGTAACTGAAGAATTCGAATACTGCTGGGAAAATAAGAAGTACCCATATTTGAGTTCCATTCGTGACAAAGAAGACGAAAATCCCACTATAGATTTGTGTCAGGAGAAAGAAGCCCAAAAATGGATCAGAAGCAATGCACAATCCTTCTGCAATACTCACGACAAGAAAATCATTAGTCAAATTCTGAATAACTATGATCAAGAGACAACGGATTTCTATCGTTGGAAAGTCGATTATACCCAGGAAGAAATCAGTGAATTGATTTCTCGAAACACGAAACAGGATTTCGGACATATTTTAGACTTAATCCCTATTCAAAGAGGCAAGTCCGGCCGTATTTCCAAATTGCAAATTGTAGGTGATAAGAAGACGCTTATCATTGGTAAGGAACTTGAAATACGAAGGACTCTGAGTGAAAGTCACTTGTTTAGCAGTGCTTTTGTTGTCGACAAAGGAGAGTCTGTCAGAGGTGTTCCACAAAGTTTCACATTAATTGGTGCAGGTTGGGGACATGGAGTGGGACTATGCCAGATAGGAGCTGCAGTCATGGGTGAACACGGTTACAATTATATACAGATTCTAGCCCATTATTATAAAGGTGCAGAAGTTAAAACATTATACTGATGATGGAAAAGAAATCACCCTGGTGTTGGATACCGACACTGTATTTTGCAGAAGGACTGCCTTATGCGGCCATTATGATGTTGTCGATTGTCATGTATAAAAAGATGGGCATTTCGAATACCGAAATCACCTTTTGGACTGCCCTGATGGGTTGGCCCTGGGTCATTAAGCCTTTATGGTCACCTTTCGTCGATATCTTCAAGAAAAAAAGATGGTGGATTGTCATCATGCAATTCATATTAGGTATCGGTTTGTCCGGCGTTGCCTTTGCCATACCTACTTCATTCTTTTTTCAGGCTACCATTGCCATTTTCTTCCTTTTGGCATTCAGTTCCGCTACTCATGACATTGCGGCAGACGGCTTTTATATGTTGGAACTTGATGAGCATGACAGAGCTTTTTACGTGGGAATACGTTCAACCTTCTATCGTGTCTCCATGGTCGTAGGGCAAGGAGTATTAGTTATTCTGGCAGGTTGGTTGGAAAAAAGAGGCAGTATTGCTTTATCCTGGTCGACCACATATTTTATTACAGCAGGTTTGATGATTCTCCTTTTCTTATATCACAAATTTTTCCTCCCCCATCCAATTGCTGACACTTCCGTCTCGGGTGAAGAAAAGAAAGACGCAAAAGTGATATTGAATGAATTTGGGATCACTTTCTCAACTTTCTTCAAGAAACCTCACGTCATTCCCGCAATGGCATTCATGTTGTTCTATCGACTTCCGGAAACTTTGTTGCAACGAATTATCTCGCCATTCATGCTGGATCCTGTAACAAAAGGCGGACTTGGCATTTCAACAGAATATCTGGGAACCATATATGGAATTTTCGGTGTTATCGGATTATTGGCCGGTGGTATTATCGGAGGATTTGTCGTTGCACATGGAGGTTTGAAACGATGGCTTTGGCCAATGGCTCTGAGCATTACTCTGAGTTGCGGAGCCTTTGTTTTTCTGAGCATGGTACAACCTTCTGATTTCTGGACCATTAATATTGCTGTTTTCATCGAACAATTTGGCTACGGATTTGGATTTACGGCCTATATGCTTTATCTGATGGAATTTGCTGAAGGCCCTCACAAAACCGCCCATTATGCATTTTGCACGGGATTCATGGCCCTAGGAAATATGTTGGGTATGGTGTCCGGCTGGATTCAGGAAAGTGTGGGTTATCAATCCTTTTTCCTGATAATCATGTCCACTTGCTTCATCACCTTCATTGTCACCGCCAGCATTAAAATAAATCCGTTTTATGGTAAAAAGGAATTAAAACAAGAACAAGGAAAATGAATATGAGAATAATTGCCGACAGTGGGGCAACAAAAACGGACTGGCTCATATATACGAAAGACAAAACTTCGATGGTCAGGACTACAGGCATCAATCCCTATCACCAGACATCGGATGATATAAAGCAGACAATAAACCTGCAACTCTTGCCGGAATTGCCGAAAGATATTTCCTGCACTGATATTAGTGAAATATACTTTTATGGTGCCGGATGTACAAAAGTAAAAAAGCATGCAGTGGAAAAAGCATTGGAATTTATCTTTCCGGCTTCAAAGATCTACGTTGAAAGTGATCTGCTGGGCGCAGCCCGCGCTCTGCTTGGAAAGACTGAAGGGATTGCCTGCATCTTGGGAACAGGATCCAACTCATGCCTTTACGACGGTTGCGATATCGTGGCTAACACCCCTCCTCTAGGATATATTCTCGGCGACGAAGGCAGTGGAGCTGTTTTAGGAAAAAAACTGGTCGCCGATTGCCTGAAGCACCAACTGCCCGACTATCTATGCAAGAAATTTTTTGAGAGATTTGAACTGACTCCGGAAATCATTCTAAACAAGATATATCGCGAACCGCAAGCGAACCGATTTTTGTCAAGTTTGGCTCCCTTTATAGGAGAAAACAAACACTTCCCGGAAATACATAGCCTCTTGATAGATAGTTTTTCCGATTTCTTCAAACGGAATTTAGAGAGCTATGGCAGAAAGGATTTGTCTGTAAATTTTGTAGGTTCCGTAGCATTCTATTGTGCAGAAGAGTTGGCAGAAACAGCAAGAAAATATGATTATTCGATTGGGAAAATCATACAGAGCCCCATTATGGAACTGGCAAAGTATCATTCCTGATTCATTACGTATAAAAAGTTGATAGAATATTCAACAACTGCTTCCATTCCACTGGTTGTGGGACAAAAGCGCTGAACCCTTTAGTCAAGAAATCCACCTTTTCGTTTTCTTCCAGATGTGCCATGGCTATAATAGGAATAGTAGAAGATATTTGCCGGATAGCATCGGTAGCCTCATAACCGTTAACTTTCGGCATCTTTAAATCCATAAGAATCATATCAGGGGCTTCTTTAAAAAATGCAGAAACAGCTTCTTCGCCATCTTTAGCCCGAATGACAAAATATTGCTGCAATAAATTATTCTTTAAAAGGTTGAATTCAATATCGGAATTTTCAGCAACCAAGACCTTCATTTTCTTGTTATTAAGGATTCCATCGGCCGTTTTTCCTTCTGCCTTCATGTTAGTAAGATTACCCTCCCACTTGACGGGTTTCGTCCTAGGCAAAACGAACCAAAATGTAGAACCTTTTCCTTCGATGGAATTTACGCCTATTTGTCCACCCATTTTGTCAACGATCAACTTACATATAGATAATCCCAATCCTGTTCCCTGTTTACTGGCATCCAGTTTCACAAAACGATGAAAAATCTTTTCCTGCTCGCTCTCAGGAATTCCAATGCCTGTATCAGTAACATAACAATAAACAGTTTCTTCCCGCTTCTCGTAGCCGAAAGTAATGGATCCCGTTTCTGTGTTTTTGATCGCGTTTGTCAACAAATTAGACAGAACTTGAATAATTCGGTTTTTGGCCATTTCCATATAGCAAGACTCCTCGGCAGGTTTAAATAATATCTGGACAGGTTTTTCCATCACTTCCAGTCTTCTCCTGAAAACTGCTTCAAGTTCACACATAACCATATTCAAATCCTCTTTTGAATAAGATAATTCGATAGTTCCACTTTCCAGTTTCGATAAATCCAAAACATCATTGACAATGCTCAGCAAAAGATTATTGTTGGTATGGATGATGTCGATATACGATTGTTTCTTGGCATCATCTGTAGTCGTAGTCAATAAATCCGAAAAACCAACGATTGCATTGAGCGGAGTTCTAACCTCATGGCTCATGTTAGATATAAAAGCAGATTTCTGTCTGTTAGCTTCTTCGGCTTGATCACGCGCTATTTCAAGATTTTTCTGAAGTATCTTATATTTCGAAATATCCCTTATTGTAAGCAGTAGATAAGGCTCTTCATTCAAATTCAAGAATTTGGCGGAAATGTTGACTACACAATCCACAAATCTCATTCTGTCACCCGATGTATAAAGGCGCATTCCCACCTCCAGATCATCAAAGCCATCTTTGGCAATAAAAGAATTCACGATAGATTTACGTATGGGGCAATGCTTGCAAGCCTCTCCTTCTCCACATAATCCGGCGTCTTCCCCGTTTTTACATCGAAGGACATTTCCCAATAGAAGCTTTTGATCCGGTGATTGCGGAGTTTTATTTATCTCATAATAATTAGTTTTGACAACACGAACATCTTTGTCAATGATACAAATATAAACCCCAAGATTACGAATTATTTCTTCAGAATAAACAGACAAAGAAAGCTGACCAGATACCTCTTGTTCTTTCTTCACAATATTGGTCTCTCTCTCAGTTCGTTTTTGCTGATACACTTTGAAAAACAATAAAAAAAGAAGGCACAATACAATAATTACGTATAAAACATAACTAATCTCCATCCTCACTACTTTTTAATAATTTACAAATATAAGAATAAATATTAATAAAGCAATAATTTCACGAATAAAAAAGATTGTCTGTACAAAAAAAACGGTAGCGAAACAATTGTCAATCAAATAAAAAGTTGTAATTTTGCACGCGAAATTATATAAACCATATAATGTCTAACTTATTTAATAATTAAAACAGTTAATTGAATGGAAAATTTAAAGAACATTGCTCCTATCGAAGATTTTGATTGGGATGCCTACGAGAACGGAAACCCCGAGACTCAGGCCAGCAAAGAAGAAATGGAAAAAGCCTATGACGGCACATTAAACAAAGTCAGCAGCAACGAAGTGGTTGACGGTACAGTCATAGCAATGAACAAACGCGAAGTTGTCATCAACATCGGTTACAAATCAGACGGTATCGTTCCTATGAGCGAATTCCGCTACAATCCGGATCTGAAAATCGGCGATACGGTAGAAGTATATGTTGAGAACCAAGAGGACAAGAAAGGCCAGTTGATTCTTTCTCACAAGAAAGCACGTGCTACACGTTCTTGGGACCGTGTCAATGCAGCTCTCGAATCAGAAGAAGTAATCAAGGGTTATGTTAAGTGTCGTACCAAGGGTGGTATGATTGTTGACGTATTCGGAATCGAAGCATTCTTGCCAGGCTCACAAATTGATGTTAAACCTATCCGTGACTACGACGTATTCGTTGGCAAAACAATGGAATTCAAAGTTGTTAAAATCAACCAGGAATTCAAAAATGTCGTTGTATCTCACAAGGCTCTTATCGAAGCTGAACTTGAACAGCAGAAGAAAGAAATCATCGGCAAACTTGAAAAAGGACAGGTGCTTGAAGGTACCGTTAAAAATATTACGTCATACGGAGTATTCATCGACTTGGGCGGCGTAGACGGCTTGATCCATATCACAGACCTTTCTTGGGGCCGCGTAAGCGATCCGAAAGAAGTCGTACAGTTGGATCAGAAACTGAACGTTGTTATCCTTGATTTCGATGACGAAAAGAAACGTATTGCTTTAGGCTTGAAACAACTGACTCCTCATCCATGGGATGCTTTGGATCCAAACTTGAAGGTTGGCGACAAGGTAACAGGAAAAGTTGTTGTAATGGCCGATTATGGAGCTTTTATCGAAATAGCTCCGGGCGTAGAAGGCTTGATTCACGTTTCAGAAATGTCTTGGAGCCAGCACTTGCGTTCAGCTCAGGACTTCATGAAGGTTGGCGATACTGTAGAAGCAGTGATCCTGACTCTCGACCGCGAAGAGCGTAAAATGTCATTAGGCATCAAGCAATTGAAACCGGATCCATGGGAAACTATCGAAGAGAAATATCCTGTTGGTTCCAAACATACAGCCAAAGTCCGCAACTTCACTAACTTCGGTGTATTTGTAGAAATCGAAGAAGGAGTAGACGGATTGATTCACATCTCCGACCTTTCTTGGACAAAGAAAATCAAACACCCTTCAGAGTTCACTCAGATTGGTGCAGACATCGATGTTCAGGTTCTGGAAATCGACAAAGAGAACCGTCGCTTGAGCTTAGGCCACAAGCAATTGGAAGATAATCCATGGGATGTATTCGAAAGCGTATTTACCGTAGGTTCCATCCACGAAGGCACTATCATTGAAATGCTTGACAAGGGTGCTGTCATTTCATTGCCTTACGGTGTTGAAGGTTTCGCAACTCCTAAACACCTTGTAAAACAAGATGGTTCACAGGCTCAGTTGGAAGAAAAACTGCCATTCAAGGTTATCGAATTCAATAAAGACGCTAAGAGAATCATTCTTTCTCACAGCCGTACGTTCGAAGATCTTGCCAAAGAAGAAGCTAAGGCAGAAAAGAAAGCCAATAACAACAAGAGACCAAAGAAAGATGAGGCTCCTGCTATCCAAAACCAGGCTGCTTCAACTACCTTAGGCGATATCGATGCATTGGCTGCCTTGAAAGAAAAATTGTCCGGTAAGTAATTACCCTTCAACAATAAATTTAAAAAGAGTGCATTCCTTTTGGAATACACTCTTTTTTTATCTACTTTTGCATGCAATGGAAAAATTCGAAGTTCATATTCTAGGATGCGGTTCAGCCCTGCCCACTACACGTCATTTTGCCTCTTCACAAGTGATAAACTTTAGAGACAAACTCTTCATGATAGACTGCGGCGAAGGCACACAAATGCAAATGAGGAAATCCAAACTGAAATTCAGCAGGCTTAATCATATTTTCATTTCCCATCTGCACGGTGACCACTGTTTTGGCTTGATGGGACTTCTTTCGACGTTCGGTCTGGTGAAGAGAACGGCAACCTTGTATATTCACGCACCTTCGGAACTTCAAGCACTGCTACAGCCTCAGCTCGATTTTTTCTGTAAAGGGATGAGTTACAAGATTGTTTTCCAAGCCGTGGATACTTATAAACGACAAATCATTTATGAAGACAGATCCCTGCTGGTTCATTCCATTCCACTGAGACACCGAATACCATGTTGCGGCTTTCTTTTCGAGGAAAAACAAAGTGCCAGACACCTGATAAAAGAAAAGATTGATTTATACCGTATTCCCATTTATGAATTGAACAAGATAAAAAACGGAGAGGATTTTATCGATGAGGAAGGTCGTGTGATTCCCAACGAAGAAATAACCTTGCCGGCATCTCCCACAAGGAAATACGCTTACTGTTCCGACACGATTTATCAGCCCGGCATTGTCCAACAGATAAAAGGCATTGATACTCTGTATCACGAAGCGACCTTTGCTTCTTCGGACGAAGCACGTGCCAAGGAAACATTTCACACAACTGCCATGCAGGCTGCCGAACTGGCAAAGAATGCAGAAGTAAAGAAATTGATTATCGGGCATTTCTCTGCCAGATATGAAGAAGAAAGCGTCTTGTTGGAGGAGGCAAAACAAATATTCGACAATACTTACCTGGCAAAGGAAAATATTTGCTTTAAAGTTTAAACTTTTAAAGATAAAACATATCAAATATATTCAAAGGATACTCGAGTGAAACAGAACATATACGATGAAGATAGAATTAAAGAGCAATTGCTGGACCCGGAAGAGGTCTCGAATGCTTTTTCGCTGATCGTAAAAGAGTACAGCGAGCAGCTTTATTGGCAAATACGCAGACTTGTGCTGTCGCACGATGATGCCAATGACATCTTGCAAGACACTTTCCTGAAAGCATGGAACAATATCCAGTACTTCAGAGGAGATGCAAAAATATCGACATGGCTCTACAAGATAGCCTTGAATGAAAGTCTTGCTTTCTTGAACAAGGCAAAGGCGGAAAACAATATTTCTCTGGACGATGAGGATGCTGTGATAGCCAACAAGCTGGAAGGTGACTCCTATTTCAATGGGGATGAAACGGCTGTCTTGTTACAAAAGGCCCTGCATTCACTTCCTGAAAAACAAAGGATTGTATTCAACCTGAAATACTATCAGGAAATGAAATACGAAGATATGTCGGACATCTTGGGAACAAGCGTAGGAGCATTAAAAGCCTCCTATCATTTGGCCGTAAAGAAAATTGAGAACTATTTTAAAGAAAGACTTTAAACCTTTTGTACTATAATGCATCTAAAAAGACAAGAAAGGATGAACAGAAAATGAAAAAAGAAAATGAGATTATTGACAAGTATGCACAAGGGAATCCCTTCAGCGTTCCCGAAGGCTATTTTGAAAACTTCTCGGAGGAAATGATGCAAAAACTTCCTCCCCAGGATTTTTCTGTTTTGGAAGAAGAGAAGCATTCCACCACTTGGCAACGGATAAGACCTTGGCTCTACATGGCCGCCATGT
>Ga0116193_1002417_pt1 | contig 14210 bp, 8 predicted proteins | sample AD_UKC115_MetaG_FD_89892 | JGI IMG/M metagenome (GOLD analysis project Ga0116193, IMG submission 89892) | Active sludge microbial communities of municipal wastewater-treating anaerobic digesters from Hong Kong - AD_UKC115_MetaG | ecosystem: Engineered > Bioreactor > Anaerobic > Digestate | place... | reverse complement strand
GTTTCCAAAATCAATAACATTGCCATACCTAAGGACTCTACCTATTTGGTTATTCATCCCGGACAAGAGTTAGAGTATAAATTAGAGATACGTAACTTAGGAACTGAAGAAATAGTAAATACGAGGATTGTTATTCCGTTGCCATATACGGGAGAGTACCTATCCTCCTCTGCTCAATATGAACCCGGAGTGACCGGAAACTACTATTTTGATCCGTTAGAAGGATCCGCCGGTTCTATTATTTGGACACTGGATACGATTCCGAATGGCACCATGAATGACATTCCGGCTACGCTTTATTATAGTTTCAAAATCACAGAGGATTGTTCCATTTTGGCAGGAAGCAAGTGTCATACGACTAATGAAGTTACCGGATATATTAGCGGTGAAGGAGACGGGAGTAACGTCGGATTTGAAAACATTTCATTTATTCGTGGATATGAAACAGAGGGAGAATGTATCGGAAGTCCTATATATGGGACGCTTGAAGTCATCATAGATGCGGATGAGTACATCAGCGAAAACTGTAGTTCTGTGCAGGATTCGTTGGTACGTGTGTTCACCTATTGCAATGTTTTGGGTGTTATTCCCTTCACTGATGTAAATGGATTTTTTCCGATTGGGACCCGTTTTTACAACCAGTATAATCCCTCGTTGTATAATCCGACAGAGGGAGCTGTAGAATATACGATGGAGACCGGCTTCCCGAATCTATACGGAATATACAGTTATTATGCTGACATTCCCGGTGAAGGTTGTTATGCTAAATTCAATATTCAGGTAGCTGCATTTGAATCTGTTCCCACAGTTTCGGAATCAAACTTATATTATTGCCAAGGGGATGCGGCACAACCATTGACGGCATCGCCCAGTTCTCCGAGCAATCATGTCTATTACTACACGCAGCTCTATGAAGGGAGTGCAAGTGTTTCATTAACCCCTTCAACGGAGCAAATCGGCACAATTCGATACTACGCAGGAGAAGCCCTTACCAATGGGTGTATAAGCACCCAACGGGTTCCGATAGATGTGACCGTAAATGAAAAACCGACTGTTTCCTTAACCGCAAGCAATCCTAACAACGCAATCTGCGGTGGGGATAGTGTTACCCTCTCGGCCAACACCCTTGCAGGAAAACCGTTTCAATTTGCCTGGTATAATGGAAATCCAATCTCAACACCTCCTATCGAGAATGTCACTCAAACCTATTACACTACTCAAGTTGCAGGAGACTATTGGGTTAAAGTTACCGATACTTTAAATAACTGCGAGACCATTGCAGGTCCTTTAACAATTACAAGTTACACAACCCCTGTTTTAAGCATCTCTTCATTGACTTTATGCGGGAGTGACACCGATACCATCTCCATTACAACGGTGGGCAATATTATCGGAGCCATCAGCACCATCAACAATTCAACAGCGGGCAGCGTTTTATTGAACAACAGCGACTTAATCATTCAGGCCGCCAATGTTACTACCGATCAAAATGCCGTGGTAACCTATACAGACGGGAACAATTGCTCAGCATCACTACAGGTACAGGTAAAATCGAGACCGCATGTTACATTACCGCCCTCTTATACAGTATGTCAAAACATTGGTGACCAAATAATTACTACAACCGTTACCAATCGTAGTGATGACACCATAACCCTCTATAACTGGAACAATAGCAGCTACTTGGCGGACAGCAGTTACACAGCCGCCACTTCTCTCCCCGGGGTTCAGACAATCACCTTAAGTGTTCGCAACGAAGATGGTTGTATTTCCGATATTACTTCTATAACACTCACCATAAGAGCGTTGCCTGAAATATCGCTATCTCCGGAGTCAGACGGAATGATTGAAAATGATTCCTTATATATATGTGAAAACAAAAATGCCATCCTTAAGGTTTCTGAACCCGGAAGTTCACGGACATGGCAGTTTCCTGTAAATCAAACAAGTAATTCAGATTCACTGCAAATAAACAACATATATTTAAATCAGAGTGGATGGAGTAAAGTTACTGTCAATCAGACCGGATGCATTGCAAGTGATAGTATATACATGAAGGTATTTCCCACCCAAGAATCACCCCGCATTACAATCACTATTATGAACGGAAGTGATACCATGCGTTTCATTAGCAACCATTCTAATCCCAATGTAGATACATTGACTTATACTGATTCCATGAGGTATATTCTTTATTTACCCCCGACCTTGTATGGATGTAATTACCAGATTCGTTTATTTTCCTCTCGGGCAAATCGTTGGCAAGAGTGGGATACTATTCCGAATGACACCACGATTATACGTACAGCCGAAACTTTCACTGCCGGATTTAATGGCATCCAAATCAAATATGTTCCGTGTAGTAGTATTACTTTTCGTTGTGTAGAACCCATTTTTTTCGAATATATCGGATTTATACAACCGGATTCGATGGTCATATATACTCCGAATCCGTCCGACTTTATTGTGTGTAAAAATATTGATTCCGTAAGATTAACAAACATCTACGTTCCAGGGTTCAACCCTCTGGTGCAACATTACGAATATCGATATGAATACATATACAGAAGTAGTGGGATTACTTACTATCAGTCATCTTGGGACACATTGGTTTCCGATTCATCCGAGTACATTACCCTTATTCAAGGAGAAGACACCATCCCTTACGTAGTTTCGTCAACACCGGGTATATCTGTAGTTGAAGCTCCTAATCAAATCGCAACCCAGGCAGGAGATTTTATAAGTATTTCCATTATCACAATAACAAATACGATTATTATTAACGAAAGTGATACTTTTATATCTTTTGATACCACTTCGCGTTCTTACGAAATATGGCAAATTACCAACCCTATAACCCTTCAAGATAAAATTCCGAATAAAACAACATGTGAAAATGACACGACACTTTGGTTAAATTATGAAATCGCTGCCTATGTCACAGATGGTCTTGAGGCTATCAGTTGGGTAACCATATACTGGGGAACCTCTTGGAATGATACTTTTCAGCGGTTTGGGTTAATTGACACCATTCCTTATTTCGATTATATAATTGATTTTCAAGACCATAATTACCCCCGACACATTAGTTTTAATAATTTTAACACTTATGACACGTTATTTTTTATCACCGAGGTAATGCCCATATACAGCACTTGTCCTTCAGTATTTGATTCTTCTTTTATTGCTGTTCGTCCTCAGCCTCAATTGCCGGAGGTAACTTCACCACAGAATACCTGCGATAGTTTGTACTTGATTTCAGTAAATTCTCCTCCTGCCGGATACAAATATGAGTGGTCTAATAGTAGTAATTTTTCTCACGAGGACAGCACTTACGCACAATTAGAATTGCTAAGGGGAGACAGTGCTTTAAGATATGTCAGGTACACCTATTTGAATGAACCTTATTGTTTGGGGGAAACTGCTGAAATTAAGGTCTTCAGATACGAAGATCCGGATCCGGGGATTATCACTGAGTTGGTGGATACTCTTTGTTCGGGGGCAACCATTGATCCGATTGCTTCGATAGATGACGGGATGCCGTCTTACGGTGAATTACATTATCGCTGGTTGGCGAATAATACGCCCATCGCAGAGACGGAGGACTCTTCATACACCCCCTCGGCTTATTATGCAAATACTCCGGGTGTCTATACTTTTGTACGTCAGGTTCAAGATGGCTGTAACCGGGACTGGCTAACCTCAACAGGAGTATATGAGTTATACATTGGCTCCGCAACTAATTTAGTTCCGCGAAATGCAACCGACAAAAATTTATGTTTCGGCAATGCTATGCCGGAAATAACCTATTTTGACACCTTGGGAAATTTCAGTATGGGGACCGAACAACTTTATTGGCAAGGCACTGCGGATTCTGCTACACCGCCAAGCGGCATTACGGTAAATAACCTCAACCATCCCACGCTCCCTATATCTATTTCGGGAACACCTCAAGAGTCGGGATTATTTTCTTATATTTTGTATATTCCAAATACACCGATTTGTGGCCCGGACTTAACCGACACCGTAAATATATATGTAAATGCGCCCCTATCGGGCGGAGTTATCGAGCCGGAAGTTCAATACACCGCGACCGACTTGCCAATATTGCCTATTCAGAATGCAATAAGTGCTTCAGGGGGTGCCGGCACAAATAGCTATCGCTGGCAATTTTCCTTTGATGAGATTCTTTATCAAGATCTTTCCAACAGCAATTACTCTTCATATATTCCCACAGCTACGACACCTGCCAATATGACTTATCGACGAGTATATAGTAATGAGTGCGGAATAGTTTACAGCAATGTCGCCACTATCTATTTTTCTCGTGTCGAAACTACCGGAGAGGGAATTGCCACTTCAGGAAGAATTGCCTCTCAAAATGCCTCTTTTGTGAACGACAAAGGAAAATTAGTTTCCTACCCGTTCATCAATCAATTTGGAGAAAAAATGGTCTATAAGCCCTACGTCATTACCAATGGGGTAACCGACTTAACATCGTCAACCGCAATATTTACAGGTGCGGTTCTCTTTGATGGATACAGTGATATTTATGAAAAGGGATTTGATGTATGTACCGATTCCAACTTCGTCATAAACCCCGTTCGTTATAACGCCGTCACCGATTTGACCAATACATACACTTTCAATGTTACTGACCTTGTATCCGAAACGGAATATTATATCAGGGCTTATGCCATCAATAATAAGGGAACGGGATACGGGCAAACCATTCGTTTTGTAACCAAGTAGGAATCCTGGGCTAAGGTTCTTCTAAACTTATTTCTTGAATACAGAATTTTAAAATTAGTTGTATTTTTGCAAACTAAACAACTTGTAGTTACAATTTTATTAAGAATAAATGGGAAATATAAAACCAAATGATAAAATCATTGCTGAAAAAGCTATTTTAATAGGAATTTCCACTCCTTCCGTATCTCCGGAACGGGTGATGGAGTATTTAGATGAATTGGCTTTTTTGGTTGATACCGCTGGTGGAGTTCCCGTAAAAAAGGTAATTCAAAATCTACCTTTTCCCGACCCTAAAACTTATTTGGGCTCAGGAAAATTAAATGATGTAAAAGAATATATCGAACTTAATGATGTCAATATAGCCGTTTTCGACGACGAATTATCTCCCTCCCAAATTCGTAATATCGAAGCTACTCTGCAATGCAAAATATTGGATCGGACACACCTGATTTTGGATATTTTTTCTAAAAGAGCCCAAACCGCCCATGCAAAAGTACAAGTCGAATTAGCCCAATATCAATATCTGTTGCCCCGACTAACCCGAATGTGGACTCACCTCGAAAAACAAAGAGGAGGAATCGGAATGCGCGGCCCCGGTGAAAAAGAAATTGAAACCGACCGAAGAATTATACGTGACAGAATTGCATTGCTGAAACAGAAATTAAAAGATATAGACCGACAAAAATTGACTCAACGCAGTAATCGTGAAAAGTTTGTGAGAGTTGCCTTGGTGGGCTATACCAACGTGGGGAAATCTACCCTCATGAACCTGCTGAGTAAATCTGACGTCTTTGCTGAAAATAAACTTTTTGCCACATTAGATACAACTGTCCGAAAAGTGGTATTCGAAAATCTCCCCTTCCTGCTCTCCGATACAGTGGGCTTTATCAGGAAATTACCCCATCATCTAATAGAATCCTTTAAATCTACACTCGATGAAATAAGAGAAACCGACCTCCTGCTCCACGTCGTTGATATTAGTCATCCCGATTTTGAAGAACAAATTGCTGTTGTTAACCAAACTCTTGCCGAACTGAATGCGGCGGATAAACCTATGATTCTTCTCTTTAATAAAATTGACAACTATTCATGGATAGAAAAAGAAGAAGATGATCTCTCCCCTAAAGAAAAATGTAATATCACCTTGGATGAATTAAAACAATCTTGGATGAGTAAAAATAATCAGAAAGTTCTCTTCATATCAGCTAAAACTAAAGAAAATATAGACGAGTTGAAAATGGTTTTGTATGAGGAAATTAAAAAATTACATATTCAAATTTATCCTTATAATAACTTCCTATACTAAAGCTCTTCTCTGTATTTGTTAAAGTTTTTTATACCTACAATCTTGAAACGCAAGAAAATATTCACTATATTTGCAACATAAAATAAAGAAGTCTTATTTTCCATCATTATAAAATGAATATTATGAAAAAATTTGCGGTAATATTATGTGGATGCGGCTCGCTTGATGGTTCTGAAATTCATGAAGCGACGATGACGTTATTAGCAATTGACAAACACGGACACTCCTATACCATTTTTGCCCCGGATGAAGACCAATATCAAGTAGTGAATCATATAACACATAATGTGATGAACGAGAAACGAAATATGTTGGTAGAAGCAGCGCGTATTGCCCGCGGCAATATTGCTCCTCTTTCCGATTTTAAAGCAGATAATTTTGATGCCCTAATCTTTCCAGGAGGAAATGGATCTGCTAAAAATTTATTTACATACGGGCTCCATGGTATCAAGATGAAAATCAGAGAAGATGTTGCTGCTGCCGTGAAAGCCATGCACCAACAAAACAAACCTATCGGAGCTATGTGTATCGCTCCAATTTTATTGGCAAAAGTACTTACTAATGTAGTGATTACTCTGGGGACCGACCCCAACGTTGCTTCAGATGTACAAAAAATGGGAGCAACCCATATCAATACCCAACAAACAGAAGTGATTGCCGATAAGCAAAATATGATTTTTACTACTCCTTGTTATATGCTGCCCGCTAAAATTTCTGATATTGAAGAGAGTGCCTATAACTTAATAGGAACCATTTTAGAAAACATCTAAATCGACTAAAATATTCCTTCACTAAAAAAGCTGTAATATTTTTCGTTACTCATCACAACATGGTCTATGAGTGAAATATTTAATAACTCTGCAGCCGACTTAATGCGTTGTGTTAACTGAATATCTGCCTGACTTGGTTGCACTTCTCCCGAAGGATGATTATGACATAATATGAGTCCTGTAGCAAAACATTCCAAAGCAGTCTTCATAATAAGTCGGACATCTACAGTAGTAGAAGTTATCCCCCCTTTACTGATATTTTCCATTTTAATAATGGTCGAACTCTGATTTATAAAAATAACCCAGAATTCTTCATGCTTTAAATCGGCAAGTTGATGTTGCATCAATTCTATAATATCCGCCGTGCATTTAATTTTCTTTCTGTTTTCAATAGTTTCTGAACGTCTTCTTCTTCCTAATTCAAAAGCTGCATGTAAACTAACCGCTTTCGCATGACCGATTCCTTTGATTTTAACTAAGTCTTCAATGGTCAAATATGCCAACTTGTTGAGACTATTGTCACAAATGGATAATAAACGTCTTGATAAATCTAATGCACTCTCTTGCGCTGTCCCGCTTCGAAAAAGAATAGCTATCAATTCAGCATCCGACAAAGCATTTTTTCCTTTGGTAATATATTTTTCCCTCGGTCGATCTGAAATATCCCACCGTGGAATAGTAAGTTTTTGATTCATAATTTTATGATGAAATACTCTGTCTTTTAAGAAGATACGGAAGTAATATTTGATCAAATCCTTTATTAATGTCCGCAGTAATCATATCTACCTGATAACGGCCACATTTAAGCGTTAACTCTTGGAAAAAATCACCAATGGCTTGTTTATAATAATCCCGAATTTGATTGGAATGAATCTTAATTTCACCACCGGATTCCATATCCACAAATTTGTAGAGACGATTTTCAAAAGCGAAATCAAATTCCATCTTTTTATGATAGGTGTGAAATAAGATAACTTCGTGTTTATTGTGGCGTAAATGCTGTAATGCCAATAAAAGGTCTTCTGTATTGGCTGATGATTCAAACATGTCGCTAAAGATAATGACCAAAGAACGTTTGTGTATTCGTTCTGCAATGGTATGAAGCGTCTCCGTAACCATTGAATTTTTGTGTGTTTCAATCGTTATGGGTTGTAAAATTTTCTCCAATTCCCTATAGATCATTTTTTGATGCATGGTACCACCCCTCGCATGAGTATGTAATTCAAGCGTATCTGAAAATACGCTCAACCCGACAGCATCTCTCTGATTCTTAAAAATTTGTATGAGTGCTGCCGCTGCATATACAGAAAAATATATTTTATTAAGTGATTGCAGTGAATATGTTGACTGAACCGGAAAGTACATCGAAGAGGAATTGTCAATGATGATATGACAACGTAAATTAGTCTCTTCTTCATATCTCTTCACAAATAACTTGTCTGTTTTGGCATAAAGTTTCCAATCTATATGTTTCGTAGGTTCGCCTGTATTATATTGACGATGTTCCGCAAATTCAACCGAGAATCCATGTAAAGGACTTTTGTGCAAACCGGTAATAAACCCTTCTACAACCTGTTTTGCAATTAATTCAAGGTTATCATACTTAGTTAATGACGAGAAATCTATTGTGTAGGCCATATCACTTTTTTTAAAACACAAAAATACAATTAATTTGTTCACAGAATTTACTATGATATAATTTACTGAAGCAAAAAGCGACTTACCTCTTCACGAAAACTTTTCCTAAATTCAAAACGGGTAACATCATCCGTAAATATCTTTTCATCATCTAAAAGAATTACAGTTCCTTTGCTAAAATCTAACATCATCACAAGGGGCACCCTACCCCGTATTTTAAGACGATTAAAGAAATCTTTTCGTTCCTGTTCTTTTAAATAACAAGAATAATATGGTTTTTGAAAATATGTAAAAATATCTTTCATCGTTTCCCTTTTAAGGAGATAGCTCTGTACATCATCCATAAGAATACCAAATGCCAAACGAGATGTATCCACTTCAATTTTGTTAAAATAACTCAAAATATAGTTCAAACAACCATGACAATAAATCGGAGGTTGGAAAAGAAGAATCCATTTCTCTGCTTGTTTACTTCTTAAATAATAGTTATTGTTGTAGTAATCTTTTACCAAAAGTGAATCAAAAATAACAAGAGAGGGTTTCTCTTCTTTAATGGTCATAAATCTTGCCGTAATAATCGGTGGATAATCGCGAAAGTATTCCTCTTTTTGAAGCATATATGCTGCTCCTGATTTTCCTTTTATCTCACATCCAGGCTCTTTTGATATTTGAATTAATGTATTTTTATAGGGAATGGTCAAACAATTTACTCCTTGCATAAAATGTATAGGAAATAAGCTATCAGATAATAAATCTTGATCATAAATTAAACTTCGAAATTGCTGGCTTTTTGCAATAACCGAATCCTTGTTTTGTTCTATCCAAGCTAAAAAATAACGTTCCCGCTCTTTTTCTTTATCAAATTGGTGATATACAATGAGAGATTGTTCTTCTTTGAATGGAAATATTTTGCAAGGATATGATTTTTGCTTGATGAATCTTAATGCATAGTAAATTCTTTCAACCCCATAGTTCAATTTCATGGTCTCTTTTATGAATGACGATTCTATTGCTTGCCATGGATATTCTGTTGAAAAAACAACAGAATCAATAAGTTCTCCAGTTAAGTCGTAAACTTTATATGCGGGACGATTACTTTCAAGGATATAAAAACAATCTTCTTGGATGGATAAATAACGATTGGGAAAGAATTGTCTGATAAAAGGAGCTTCAAAAGTAAAATCCTTAATTTTTTCCTTTTTATATTCTGTAGTATCATATCGAAATAGAGTATAACCATCGTTATTATTATTTTGAAAAACGTATAAATACTCTTGATAAAAATAGCCATATCTTACTTCATAAAGGTAAAATGATTGCTGATATTTATAGTTTCCTTCTGAAATTTTATGGTAAATAATACTTTTATCTTGTGCAAAAACAGCCAACTTATTTTTTGAAAAAGCAAGTCCGGTAATCCAAAAATTTCTTATACCTCCATATATAGTTTTTTTTAATTGAGGATACTCTAAATCAAAATATGATTGTTCCTTGGTTTTCAAATCAATCGAATAAATCCTTGCATTATGCTTTATCGTATCCAATTGATATGCCTTATTTCGACAAAAATAAAGGATTTCATTATTAACACTCCCCACAATTTCACGAGAATCAATCGATTCCGTGTAATACTTCAAAGCAAATGAAGTATCTGTATGGAATTTTGACGAAATATGAGACAACTCCTCTTCTTGACCATAAATAAGGGAACAAGAAAATATAATTCCACAAAGAAAAATAATTTTGTTAATCATGTTCATAATCTGTTGTTTTTATTAAAAATGAAGGTGTCCGATCCGGTGAATTTTTCGGACAAAACACCTTCATCAATCATAGAATTTACATGCGACTTGAAAATACCAAAGGATTCTTATACACTTTGATCAATACTGTTCCATCAGCATTCCTGTCATATTTCCATGTTGCAGTATAAAAATAGAGTTGCGATGTACCGTTTACCACTGTGGATATTTTTTTGGATGCAGTTCCGGCATATTCGCCCTTTTTCCAAGCAGTTTCAGAAATTTCAATAAGTGCGTTCACTGTTCTTATACATTGGTCACTATACAAGAATTGTTCAATTGAATTTCCTGGACCATAAGAAGTAACAACGTTATTAGGCGCTTTGCAAACAGAATAACCGGCACCATAACAACGCAACTTGGCAGTAACCATATCAGTTAATATTTCATCAACTGTAAATTGGACATCACGATACAAATTGAATATAGAAAATATTCCTCCGTTGCTTTTACTAACTTCGATGAGAATAACCGGACGAAGATCTTCCGGGGGAGCAGGAGAAGGTGTTGCAGAAATTATACCGGGAAATACTATCCATGCGATCGTTAAAATTATTAGTAGTTTTTTCATGATTTTATTTAGTTTTTTTTAGTTATGAATTGTAATTGTTCACTTTCGCAGTCATTGCAATTTCAACAATTTCATCGTCAATTTTTTCATTGTCCAAAATTGAATTTTTCTTAGTACCATAAGCTTTTTTAGTTTTTGTTTTTATCTTATAAAACAACTATAGCAGATTGGGAGCGCTAGTCCTTTTCGAGTTTTTTATAAATTCATCACTACAAATATATGATTCTTAAATAGAAAAGTCAATAGTTATTGTTAAATTTATTATAATTTTATCTGACTGACTGTTATTATCTTAACATTAAATTAATATTTAAAAGATTGTTTCGTTCATTCATTTTGGAAGAAATTAACGAAAAAACGCTCTTTGAATTCAAATGGATTATGGAATCATTATTTATTGTATTTTTGCATTCAAAATAATGAAGTATGCTAAAAATAAATAATTTACATGTATCCATTAAGGGAAAAGAAATTCTCAAAGGTCTTAATTTACAAGTTAATAGAGGTGAAGTACACGCCATTATGGGACCTAATGGAACAGGGAAAAGCACATTGGCTTCAGTGATTGCCGGCAAAGAGATTTTTGACGTTACCGAAGGTTCTATTGAATATAAAAATAAAAATCTATTTGATTTGTCTGTTGAAGACCGAGCTCGTGAAGGAATTTTTATCGGGTTTCAATATCCAGTAGAAATCCCCGGTGTGAGTATTTCCAATTTTATGAAAACAGCCTTAAATGAGATTCGTCAATACCGCGGTTTGGAACCTCTCAGTGCAACAGAGTTTCTTAAGATGATGGAAGATAAGAAAAAAATGGTGGAATTGAATACCAAGTTAACCAACCGATCAGTAAATGAAGGATTTTCTGGTGGAGAGAAAAAAAGAAATGAGATTTTTCAAATGGCAATGTTGAACCCTGAGCTCTCTATTCTGGATGAAACCGATTCGGGATTGGATATCGATGCCCTTAGAATTGTTGCCAATGGCGTAAATCAAATTAAAAATGAGAATAATGCCATCGTTGTAATTACTCATTACCAACGCCTTCTAGACTATATAGTTCCTGATGTGATTCATGTACTATTTGATGGACGAATCGTCAAATCCGGTCCCAAAGAATTGGCCTATGAACTTGAAGAAAAAGGATATGATTGGATCAAAAATGAATATGGAAAATCAATATAAACTTCCTATGATGAACGCTTTTACCTCTTTTATTGATGATACATATCATAAAATTTCAGAGACTCTGCCTTGTGCACATCATACTGAGATTGCTACGTTACGAAAACGTGCAATCGACTATTTTGTCCGGGAACAACTCCCCCATAATAAAATAGAATCTTGGCGCCACCGCGCTATTGATCAATTGGTTGAAGATAAATATTCTATTCAATTGACTCCAACTCCGTACAGACCCGTAGAAGACTATTTTAAATGTAAGATTCATAATATTGATACTTACATGTTTACGTTTCTTAATGGATGGTATGTTCATAAAAATACCCCACTGACAATTTTTCCTAACGGAATTATTGTAGGTAGTCTTACAGCCGCCATTGAACAGTATCCCGATCTCGTTTTACCACACTTAGCAGCTTCGAGAACGGATAATTACGATAGTCTTGTTGCTTTGAATGAAGCTCTTTTTTATGATGGACTCTTTGTCTATATTCCCGAAAATCTGGAAGTACAAAAACCAATGCAATTGGTCTCTATTATAGATAGCAAAGAGAATCTATTGGTTCAACAACGGAATTTAATTGTGGTCGGAAAAAACTCTTCCTTTTCACTCGTTCAATGCGATGATTCTATAGCTTTTGGGAAGACTTTTCTTAATAATGTTACAGAGATTTTTTTAGAAGAAAATACCCATTTTAATTATTATAAAATGGAAAATAAAGATCCCGATTCGTTGCTGATTAATCAAGTATTTGTACAACAGAAAAAAAATTCTCAATTTTTTTCCAATACAACAACTTTTAATGCCGGATATGTGCGTAACAGCCTTCGTGTTAAGCTTCTTGAACCTTTCGCATCTGCTAAATTATGGGGTATATATTTGGTCGATAAGCAGCAATATGTAGATAATCAAATTTTTGTGGATCATGCAGCACCGGATTGTACCAGTAGCCAATTGTATAAAGGAATTGCTGATGATATGGCTGGCGCAAACTTTAACGGTCACGTTATTGTTCGAGAAGGAGCCCAAAGAACGAATGCATTTCAGACCAATCGAAATATTGCTCTTACGGATGAAGCAAAGATTACCACAAAGCCTTTTTTGGAAATTTATGCCGATGATGTTAAATGTAGCCACGGTGCCACAATCGGTCAATTAGATGAAGAAGCTATGTTCTACCTTCGCTCAAGGGGAATCTGTGAACGAAATGCAAAAATGCTGCTTATGTACGCCTTTGCTATTGAAATTGCCAATGCTATTGAAATTGACTCTTTGCGTAATCGTTTAAAAGAAATGATTAAAAAAAGATTAAGCGGCGAATTGACTATATGTGACCAATGTGTTTTACATTGTGCTCAAGATAAACAAATTACTTTCGAAATAGATCTTAGCAAAATTTAATTCCATTTTTTAATTATTGACATACAAACGGCCCTCAAGCTAAGTGCTTTTGCATTGTAGTGAAATTCCTTCATTTGTTTTGTAAATACGCAATATAGCCATTTCTTGCATTTGTATTTTTAGTATTTTTGTAAAAAATTTCAGACACATGAATAACAAAGAAAAGAGAAGCGAAAAACCCCGTGTGAAACGTAGTTTTAGCAAAGAAGAGCGAAATGATGGTGCTAAGAAATTTGATGATTCTTCCAAAAAAATTCGCAAAAGTTTCAATTCTGATGCTGAAATTAGTAAGGACTCCTTTAAACCGAAATCATCATCTTCTTCGGTAAAGAAAAAATATCCATCCGATAAGCCCAAGCGTTCGTACGATCGCGATAGTCATAATTCCGACAGACCAAAACGTTCTTATAACCGAGATGAAAATAGCTCTGACAGACCAAGACGTTCCTATAACCGAGATGAAAATAGCTCTGACAGACCAAAACGTTCTTACAACCGAGATGAAAATAGCTCCGACAGACCAAGACGCTCCTATAACCGAGACGAAAATAACTCTGACAGACCGAGACGCTCTTACAACCGAGATGAAAATAGCTCTGACAGACCAAAACGTTCTTATAACCGAGATGAAAATAGCTCCGATAGACCAAGACGCTCCTATAACCGAGACGAAAATAGCTCTGACAGACCGAGACGCTCTTACAACCGAGATGAAAATAGCTCTGACAGACCAAAACGTTCTTACAACCGAGATGAAAATAGCTCCGACAGACCAAGACGCTCCTAT
>Ga0116193_1002416_pt1 | contig 14212 bp, 10 predicted proteins | sample AD_UKC115_MetaG_FD_89892 | JGI IMG/M metagenome (GOLD analysis project Ga0116193, IMG submission 89892) | Active sludge microbial communities of municipal wastewater-treating anaerobic digesters from Hong Kong - AD_UKC115_MetaG | ecosystem: Engineered > Bioreactor > Anaerobic > Digestate... | reverse complement strand
GGGTCTTCCTGCATTCTGCATGATTTGACAGAAAAAACGGGGGCATCGCTGCGGCTGGAAGCCTCCTTGGAGGTGCGAGTCAGGCGCCTGATGGAGTGGCGCGGTTTGCCGGAGAAAGAGGCTCGGCACCTGGCGCAAACGAGCGAGGAGGAGCAGCGGCATTTTCTGCGGCATTATTTCAAGCAGGATATTTCCAATTCGGAATGCTATGACCTGATTATCAATACGGGGCGATTAACTATCGAGCAGGCGGCGATGCTGGTGCTGAGGTGTTTGGAAGCGAAGGGGCACACGCTGGAGAGTTTGCGGGGGAGATGAGGAGGAAAAAGCCGATTACGATTACGATTACGAGCACGAGCACGTGATTATTTTCACACTAAAGCGAAGCATTCTATTTATTAGGGTTAACCCAGGCAATAAAACTTATCTGCTCAGCCTCCGTGCTTGACACCCGCACAGGGGGAAGTTACCATTTCTGCGTCATATTCCGCAGGGCTGTAAAGCCCCTTTTTTCGGCGGTTTGACCGTCTGAATCGTAGGCATGCGGAGCTCGTAAGAAAATCCGACCCAAACGTCCAATCGTATTGCGCGTTACCCAAAGGAGATCGAATCTTGTCCATGGCCCCCAGTTCCGAACCCCGCAAATCCAGGCATGCCTATACCGCTGAGAACATTCAAGTTCTGGAGGGGCGCGAGGCTGTTCGCAAGCGTCCGGCGATGTATATCAGCAACACGGATTCGCTGGGATTGCACCACCTGATCCTGGAGGTCGTCGATAACTCGATTGACGAGGCGCTGGCCGGGTATTGCGACCATATCGGGTTGACGCTGCATTTTGACAATTCCGTGACAGTCACCGACAATGGCCGCGGCATTCCGGTCGAAGAACACCCCACCCAAAAAGGCAAGTCCACGATCGAAGTCGTCCACACGATCCTGCACTCCGGCGGCAAATTCGAGAAAGACGTTTATAAATACTCCGGCGGTCTGCACGGCGTGGGCGTCTCGGTGGTGAACTTCCTGAGCGAATGGCTGGAGGTGGATGTTCGGCGCGATGGGCATGTCTATCGCCAGCGGTTTGAGCGCGGTTTGCCGGCCGGGCCGGTCAAGGAGATTGGCGACTCGAAGCGCACCGGGACCTCAACGCGTTTTTTACCGGATAGCACGATTTTCACGGCGACGGAGTTTTCCTTCGACACGATTTCGGCGCGCATGCGCGAGCTGGCGTTCCTCACGCCAGGCTTGCGCATTGATGTGGAAGATGAGCGCAGCGGCAAGCGCCATTCGTTCAAGTTTGATGGCGGCATTGTGGAGTTCCTCAAACTGGTCAACAAAGACCGGCAGGTGATCCACGGTCAGCCCATTTATTTCATGAAATCCAAGACATACGAGCGCAATGGCGGCGGCGGCGAAGAGGAAATTCAGCTCGAACTGGCCATGCAGTACAACGACTCATATGACGAGAAACTGCTGAGCTTCGCCAATAACATTCATACCCGCGATGGCGGGGCGCATGTTTCGGGTTTCCGCCGGGCATTGACGCGCGCGGTGAATGATTATGCGCGCAAGAACGACCTGCTGAAGAAAATGGAAGGCGGTCTGGCGGGCGATGACATGCGCGAGGGGCTGACGGCGATTCTGAGCCTTAAGATCAAAGATCCGCAGTTTGAGGGGCAGAACAAGGGCAAGCTGCTCAACGCGGAAATTGAAGGCCAGGTGCAGAGCCTGGTCTATGAAGCGCTGATCGAATACTTTGAGGAAAATCCAAAGATTGCCAAGGATATTACGCTGAAAGTCGTTCTGGCGGCTGAGGCGCGGATTGCCGCACGCAAGGCGCGCGAGATCGTGCGCAAGAGCGTCATGGAAATTGGCTCGCTGCCGGGCAAGCTGGCCGATTGCTCCGAGAAGGACTCGGACATGACGGAGTTGTACTTGGTCGAGGGTGATTCGGCCGGTGGTTCGGCCAAACAGGGGCGTGACCGGCATTTCCAGGCGATCCTGCCATTGCGCGGCAAGATCCTGAACGTGGAAAAGGCGCGTATCGACAAGATTTTGTCCAATGAAGAAATCCGCCACATGATCACGGCGCTGGGAACGGGGATTGGCGAGAACTTCGATGTTTCGAAACTCCGTTATGGCAAGATCATTCTTATGACCGATGCTGACGTGGACGGCGCGCATATTCGCACGCTGCTGCTGACGTTCTTCTATCGGCGGTTTCAGGATCTAGTGCGCCAGGGCAACATCTATATCGCACAACCGCCGCTGTACCGCGTGCAAAAGGGCAAGCAGCGGCCGAAGTATATCGACGCCGAACGCGAACTGGACATGCTGCTGATGGATGCGGGGCTGGAAGGCGCGCGGCTATTCGTGCGCGTGAAATCCGAGGCCAAGGATGCCAAGAAGAAGCGCAATGAGCCGCCGGTGGAGGTTGAATTGACGAAGGGGCAGGTGCGCACGCTGGCTGAAGCGGTGATGGAGTTGGTCGCTATTGACCATGTGTTGCAGCGCAAGGGGCTGACGCTGGAGGAATACTTGGGGCACCGCGATGAAAAAGGGCGCTTCCCCACGGTGATGATTATCAAGGACGGCATTCCGAATTTTGCCTATGACGAGAAGGGCAAGGATCAACTGATCAAGGAATTGGAAGCCGTTGGTGGCGCCAGCGATGAAGAACTGAACGAGCCCGAGGTGACTGAGGACGGCGAGATCGTTCAGGAAGATATGTTGGGCGATGCCACGGATTCCGGCGGCGAGGAACCTGTGAAAGTTGTCCTGCACAAGAACGATGAAGTGGACCTGAGCGAAGCCAAGCGCGTGACGGAATTGGTGGGCGCCATTGAGAAGATGGAGATCAAGATCGACTGCCTGTATGCGCCTGATCGTTTGACGTCCAATGGCAATGGGTCGGCTCCGCTGTTCCGCGTGCAGGATGAGAAGGAGCAGAACGAAGTCAATTGCCTGATGGATGTGGTGAACTCGGTAAAGAACTTCGGTTCGCGCGGGTTGACGATCCAGCGCTACAAAGGTCTCGGTGAAATGAACCCGGACCAGTTGTGGGAAACGACGATGAATCCGGCAACGCGTCGGCTGTTGCGCGTGACGATGGATGATGCCGAGGCGGCGGATCTGGTGTTCTCGCGTTTGATGGGGGACAATGTGGACAGCCGCCGGGCATTTATTCAACGGCATGCGCCGGAAGTTCGGAATTTGGATATATAATAATAAATGGGTGCTGACTCTTGGGCCTGCAGTGCTCCATTGATTTATTGTACAGATTTTTGTGCTATTCTGTACAGAGCAGGCTTTAGGAGAGAAAACATGACAACCGTAACATTGACTGAATTTCGAAGCCGCGCTTCCGATTTGCTGAATCAAGTGGAGCGGGGAGAGACAATCGTAGTGCTTCGTCATGGAAAGCCGATTGCCAAAGTATTGCCAGCAGCAGCAGCGGAAGCGAATTCCGAACCCTCGTGGAAAAAGCCGGCATTGCGTCTGGTCACCAAGGGAACAGGTCTTTCCGAAGCTATCCTGGCGGAACGCAATCAATGAAGATTTTTTTCATGCTAGGCAAAGGCTACTGGAAGACACGCACGATGCTCAGATTATTAACCTGACATCGTCAGTAATCGAATCGGCAATCAAAATTTTGGAAGAAAACCCTATACGAACTATGAATGCCTTGCATATTGCGTGTGCAGTTGAGTGGCAGGCTGATTTGTTTGCATCTTCCGACAAACAACAGCTAAGAGCAGCAAGCAAAACAGGGATCAAAACGCAGCAGACGTAAATGTGAATGGAGGCAAACCGGAGGATAACACATTTATATTGGATCGTTTGTAAGGCTGTAACTGCTGTCGTGACGTTTTCGCTTGGGGAGAATGCGCCATGGGGCACGGGAGGCTTTTTCGGGGGATACGTATAGGCATATTGCTGGCGGTAATTGGTCAGGCGGGCGCGCAGCAGAGTCCATTTGGGCCGACAACGCCGAAGCCGTCGGCTTGGCCGGGGCAGCATCATGTGATCTTCACCTTTGTGGATCACTGGGAGCCGGGAGTCGGACGGGAAGCGGAACGACTGAGCGAGATGTGGCATTCGATGTATGGAGAGATGGCGCGCAAGCACCATGACTCGGACGGGAAGATGCCGCAGCACAGCTGGTTCTGCCGGTATTTGGAGCGGCGTCCGCTGCAGATCATTTCGCGCAGCGTTTATGAAGGTCTGGGCGAGATGGATGTTCACATCCATCATGGCTCGTCGAATGATGACGGGGTGGACAACACCGTCGCGATGGGCAATGCGCTGGATTATTACCTGGCGTTTTTGCGCAAGGTCGGCGCCTGTTATTCGGCTGAGGAGACGCCGCACACGGCCTTTGGCTTCATTCATGGGATGTGGGCGCTGGATAATTCGCGCGCCACGGCCACAGGCACGCAGTATTGCGGCGTGAACCGTGAGCTGGATTTGCTGCTGTCGCGCGGGTGTTTTGGAGATTTTACGTTTCCCGCATGGGGAACCATGCAGCCGACTGTGTATTCGCGCATTTATGCCAGTGCCGATGGGCCGGAGCCAAAGTCGTATGATTACTCGTGGAATCAAAGATTTCTGGGAGCGGGCTTGGGAAGGTTTCGGCAGAACGAGTTGTTGATTTTTGAAGGACCCGGAACGGCGACGAACATTGACCAGAATGAGTTGCCAACGATTTACCGGATGAATGACTGGGTGGCGGCGGATGTGCATTTGCCCGGACGAGAGAATTGGACGTTTGTAAAAGTTTATACACATAGCGCGCAGGCGATACAAAGCGGCGCGCAGGGTGTGTCGAGTATGATGGGCGAGGCCGCGGACCAGTTTTTTCATGATATTGAGCGGCGCTATGATGATGGCGTGAACTCTTTTTTGCATTACGCCAGCGCGCGCGAAGCGGTGAACATGGCTCTCGCGGCAATGGACGGATTGGGAGGCAATCCCAACGATTACCGGGACTATTATTATAAACGGCCGGTGAACCGGCAGTTCTGGTGCAATGCGTTTTACGAGGTGCTGACGTATGGCGGCGCCACGAGCGACACGGTTATTTGCATTGATGATGAGGTGAAGACGCTGGAGTTGGACAGCGCGGCGGAGAATGGGGCGATGACGATCATGGAAGCCGATGCGCAGGATGGGCCGTTCCATCGTTGCGATGGGCAGATCAGCACGAGCGGCGAGGGGACCATGCGGGTGCACGATTCCACGCCGTCGAAGTATTATAAGTTAATGCCCAGGCTGCTGGGGGCGAGGAATTGGGATTTGTATAGGTAAGGAAAAGATAACAAATAACAGATAACAGATAACGGATCAAAAAGTGTGAAGATATGATCAGGCATTTGACGGCTATTATTGAACGCGAGGGAGATGGGTACGTCTCGCTGTGTCCGGAACTGGATGTTGCCAGTCAGGGAGATACAATAGAGCAGGCCCGGGATAATTTGCGCGAAGCATTGGAGTTATTTTTTGAAGCGGCTTCGCCGGCAGAAGTTAGTGAACGGCTGCGGGAAGAAATTTATGTAACGCAGCTGGAGGTCAGCATTGCCTAAATTGCGTGTGATGTCCGGGCGTGAAACCTGTGACATTCTTGCTCGTTATGGTTTTATTGAAGTTCGTCAGCGCGGCAGTCATATCATTATGCAAAAGCAATTGAACAATGGCACAATTACAGTGCCAGTTCCCAATCATATGGAAATCCGGATCGGCACCCTGCAATCGATCATCCGTCAATCTGGAATCCCAAAGAGTGAATTTGAAGTTTAGTTGGAGTTCAGAAAGCTATGGTGGGTCAAGACCCACCCTACAGCATGTTGTTTAGAGATGGCCGGAAATATATTCACCAATTACAGAAGATGCAAAGCCGAGGGAAAATAAAGGGTAAGTCATGCAAGAACTGAATCGGGAACAGATCATACCGCAGCCCATTGAAGAGGAGATGCGCTCGTCGTTTATTGACTATGCGATGAGCGTTATCGTCAGCCGCGCGTTGCCGGATGTGCGCGACGGCATGAAGCCGGTCCACCGCCGTATTGTGTATGCGATGCTGCGCGAGGGGCTGCTCTCCAACCGGCCGTTTTCCAAAAGCGCCGGTGTGGTCGGCGAAGTGCTGAAGAAGTATCACCCCCACGGTGATGCGGCGGTTTATGATACGATGGTCCGCCTGGCGCAGGATTGGAATATGCGCTATCCGCTGGTGGATGGGCAGGGAAACTTTGGTTCAGTGGACGGCGATCCGGCGGCGGCCTACCGCTACACCGAGGCGCGGCTTTCGGCTATTGCCGAGACACTGCTGACCGACATCGACAAGGACACGGTGGATTTCCAGCCGAACTTCGATGGCAAGGTGCAGGAGCCGGTGGTTCTGCCCGCGGCATTCCCGCATTTGCTGGTCAATGGCTCGGCGGGTATTGCGGTCGGTATGGCAACGAACATCCCTCCGCACAACCTCGTGGAAGTGATCGATGCCTGCTGCCACCTGATTCGCAATCCCGAGGCAAGCATTCCCGATTTGATGAAGCACATGAAGGGGCCGGATTTCCCGACCGGCGGCTACATATATGGCCGCGAGGGAATCCATGACATGTACAAGACCGGGCGCGGCAAGATCATCCTGCGCGCTCGGATGCGCACCGAGCAACTCAAGGGCGGGCGCGAGGCGATTATCGTCACCGAGATTCCGTACCAGGTGAATAAGGCGCGGCTGATTGAAGACATTGCCAAGCTGGTGCGCGATAAGAAGATCACGGGCTTGAGCGATTTGCGCGATGAGTCGGACCGCGACGGCATGCGCATCGTGATGGAGTTGAAGAAGGGCGAGATGGCGCAGGTCATCATCAACCAACTCTACAAGCACACGCAGTTGCAGACGACCTTCGGCGCGATTATGCTGGCGCTGGTCAATGGCCGCCCGCGTTACCTGACGCTGGATCGCATGCTGCGCTATTACATCGAGCACCGGCGCGAGGTGATCATCCGCCGCACGCAATTCGATCTGGAAAAAGCCGAAAAGCGCCTGCACATCGTCGAGGGTCTGCGCATTGCCGTGGATCACATCGACGAAGTGATCCGCATCATTCGCGGCAGTTCGGACACGGAAGAAGCGCGCGCGAAGTTGATGGACGTGTTTGAACTGAGTGAGATTCAGGCCAACGCGATCCTTGAAATGCCGCTGCGCCGCTTGACGGGACTGGAGCGAGAGAAACTCGAAGCCGAACGCAATGAGCTGGTGGCGCTGATCACGGAATTGCGTGCGATCCTGAACGATGAGCACAAGGTGTATGACGTCGTGCATGATGAGTTGCGCGCGGTGCAGAAGAAGTTCGGCGATGAGCGGCGCACCGAGATTTTGGAGTCGAGTGCTGACCTGAGCATCGAAGACCTGATTGCCGAAGAGCGCATGGTGATCACGATTACCAATAGCGGCTATATCAAGCGCACGGCGGCGGATTTGTATCGTCGCCAGCGTCGCGGCGGACGCGGCATGCGCGGGGCCGTGGCGAAGGAAGAGGATTGGATAGAGCATCTCTTCATCGGCACCACGCACAATTACATTCTGTTCTTCACCAATCGCGGCAAGGCGTATTGGCTGAAGGTCTATAGCATTCCCGAAGGGGGCAAGGCCGCCAAGGGTCGCCCGATCGTCAATCTTCTTGAATTGGAGAAGGACGAGGAAATCAAGGCCATGATCCCCGTGGCAGTGTTTGACGATCAGCATTATTTACTGATGGCCACGCGCAATGGGCAGATCGTGAAGAACCGCCTGTCGGATTACAACAATCCGCGCAAGGTGGGGATCAAGGCCATCAAGGTGGCGGATGATGATGAGCTGATCAGCGTGAAGTTGACCAGCGGGGACAATGAGATCCTGCTGGCGACGCATGCCGGCATGGCGGTGCGGTTCCATGAGGAGAAGGTGCGGCCGATGGGCCGCTTCACGAGCGGCGTCAAGGGCATTACGCTTGCGCCGGGCGATGAGGTCGTGGGCATGGTGGCGGCGACGAGTGAGTCTTCCATTTTGACGGTGTGCGAGCATGGGTATGGCAAGCGCACGACCATTTCGGAATATCGCCAGACGAATCGCGGCGGCAAGGGCGTCATCAATATTCGCGCGACGGAACGAAATGGACCGGTGGTGGGCATCCTGCAGGTGCTGGAGGATGACCAGATTATCGCCATCACGCAGCAGGGCGTGACGATCCGTTATAATGTGTCGGATTTGCGCGAGATTTCACGCGCCACGCAGGGCGTGAAGCTGATGAACCTGGATGACGGGGACAAGGTCGCTTCCATCGCTCGCATCGAGAAGGAAGATGAGGATGAGAACGGCGGCGATGAGGAAAATGGCGAGCTGGAGAATGGCGAGGGCGAGAACGGCGGGGCTGAGACGGGTGGGGAAGAGTAATTGAATGCAAAATTCAAAATTGCAGATTCAAAATGCAAAATTTGAATTACGAATAACAAATTACAAATAACAGATTGGCACGGCGGAGGGGCAAGAGATTGTCTCTCCGCCTTTTTTGTTTCCGCAGATAAACGCAGATGAAAGCGCGCTGATGGGCGCAGATAAATTACAAGCACACGAATGCAGATGAAAGGCCGAGCGCATGTATGCGGATTGGAATTTATCTGCGTAATCTGCGCGCGTTTATTTGCGTGTATTTGCGGGATTTATTTCTTCGCGCGTTTTTTGGCTTGCAAGAGCTTAGAGGTGAAGTCGTCGGGGGCGGGGGGCTGGGTGTCGGGTTTGTCGGCCGGCTTGGACTTGACTGGGGTGCTGGCTTCGCTGGTTTTGGCGGTGGAGATGAAATCCTGCTCGGGCTTGACTTGATCCAGACGGTCCAGCAGATCCTTGCGCATGGCGGGGGCGCGCTTCTCGGCTTCCTGTTCGCGCGATTCCATGGCCTGCTTCTTGGCATCGAGCAGGGCCTCGATGCGCTGCTCGCGTTCCTCGCGATCGCGGCGTGGACGGAGCGTGCGGCGCACATAGGCCGCGACCACGCCAACGCCGGCCTTGACCATTCCCCAATCGACCATCACGCGGCGGAAGAAGATGTCGATGGGCAGCAACAGCATTGCCAATGCCAGCAGATACGGGAAGAGCGGCTGGGGATTGCTGGAGCCGGGAAGGTTGTGATCGAAGACGTTCATTGTTTCATCGAGCACGCGGCCCTTTCCGATTTCGCTCAACTTCTTCATCATGCCGTCATCCGAACGGCTGCTGCGGAACTCGGGCGAATACGACAGGGCCACGCCGCCGCTGGTCACATCGTGAAAGTTGTTCGCGCCTTTCGCCTCCACATTGACCAGATAATTGCCGGTGGCATTGAGCGGCATCTCGGCTTCATAACGGCCAGGCGCGGTCTGGCGCAGTTCGATTTTTTCGGACTTATAATCCGGCGCGATGATGCTGGCATCGAGGTTGAGGAAGTTAAGAAACTTGCCATCATCGTCCACGGCATCAACGGCGATTTTGGCCTTGCCTTCTTCGATCGTGGAGGTCAGTTGCAGGTTGCGCGAGGACTGCGGGCGCAACGTCCAGCGCACGACCTGCGACCAGAACTTGCTCATCTTGTTCCAGCTATACCAATCCTTCGCCCATTTCATGTAAGTGTCGGAGGTGAAGGCGACGGTTTTGCCGAGTCCATAGCGCCAGTAGGCCAGCAGCGGATCATCCTTGTTGGTCATCAGCGGCTTGTCCGCCAAGTCTTTGGGCGAGGAGCCGACATAACCCATCAATTGCGGGTATTCCTTGGGACCGATGCCGGCCAGCAGATCGGAATAGGATTTGGCCACTGGCACAAAGGGATCTTCGATGATGAGGGATTTGCGCACAACCGAGGCTTCCTTGACGAAGATCTGCGGCAGCGTCTGATTATTTTTCACCTGATAAAAACGCCCATTGCCACGCTGGGCGATTTCCTTGAGCACCATGGTTGATTCAAGGCCGTGGCCGGCGACTTCGACCGTGGAGACGGTGATTTTGTTGGCGACGATTTCATTGATGAGCGCCTGCGAGGGAGGCTGCGGATCGCCATCGGAAATGACAATCATGTGCTTGACGCTGGCGTTGGATTTCTTCAGCCCATCGAGCGCCATCTTCATCGTTGGCGCGAATTGCGGCATGTCGCCATAGCCGCCGTTCATGATAATGCGGCGGATGGCGGCTTTGTCGCGCGCTTCTTGCAGTGGCACGACCCACGACTCGCCCTTCTGCCAATCATAAGCCAGCGCGCCGAATTCATCGCGCGAGGACAGGACGTTCAGCGAAGCCACGGCGATCTGGCGTGCCCAGTATTCCTGCTGGTTGATCTCGGCGGTATGCAGGATGAGCGCGAGCGCGCCCTTGGGCAGAATCTTCTTGTGCTTGATTTCCATTTCAACGGGGAGAGCTTCTTCGACGGGGCTGTCCTGCCAGCCGCCCGCGCCGAAGGACTGGTCGCCGCCAGTCATAATCAGTCCCATGCCCATTTCGTGGACGACGCGCTCGATGAGCTGCATCTGGCCTTGTGAAAAATCGGAGGCCGGGACGTTGGAGAGAATGATGCTGTTGTATTGCTGCAAATGGACGGGATCGGATGGGAACTCCGAGGGGGTGATGAGTTGGACGTCGATCTTCTCCGCGCGCAAGAGCGCCGCGAGCACGTTCTCTTCCAGCGGACCGCCTTCAACGAGCAGCACCTTGGGCTCGCCCTGCGCCATCGTGAAGCCATAGGCGGTATTGTTCTCGGCATTGGTATCGGTGGGCGATTCGATCACCGCCTGGAAGGTGTGGAAACCGGAATCGGCGGCCTTGGTCGGCAGCACGAAGACATTCTTCTTATCCGCCTCGACCTTCACCTGTTGGGTGGCAACGACCTGGCCATCGCGCAGGATGTTGAGCTTGGCGGTGGAGTCGCGGCGGCTGCGCACCATGACCTTCACGTCGAAGGGCTCATCGACGCTGACCTGATTTTCAACGACCAGATCCTCGACGATGATGTCGTCGCGGTATTGATAACTGAGCGGCACGACATCGACGGCGACCTGATTGCCGGCGGCGCGCTGCGCGGCTTCCTCGGCATCGCCCATCGTCTGGTTGCCATCGGAGAGGACGACGATGCGCTTCTTGGCATGCGCGGGCAAAGCGGCCATGGCCAGACGCATGGCCTCGGCGATGTTCGTCTGGTTGCGCGGGACGAGCGACTTGAATTCCTCGATCTTCTCGGGCTTGCGCTGGGGGCTGCGTTCGATGGAGGCATCGCCGCCAAAGAGCAGCACGCCCATGGTGTCCTTCAGCCCCATGTTGAGCGTGGCGCGATCGATGAATTTGCGCGCGTATTGCCGCATTTCCTGCGGGATGGAACTGGAGTCATCGACGAGGAACATGACGGAGAGTTCGTCGGACTTGCGCGTCATCTCCAACCGGGCGAGCGCAAGGATAAGCGCGAGGAAGAGCAATGCGCGCAGGATGAGAACGGTATGGCGCCGCGCGCGCGACAGCGTATTCAATCGCCGCCCCAGCGCCACGACGAGTAAAAGCGCGACGGGCAGAAGCAGGAGGTATCGTGGGTCGGCGAAATGAAGACGCATGATGACTCTTTATGCCTGTTATGGGAGTGGAGATTCAATGAGGGAATTGGATTGATGAAGTAGCTCTGTTGCGGAGTCCGTCCTCTCAAGTAGGTCCTTCCGGCCCGGGAGGACATACTTTTCTTCCGTTGCTGAAAAAAATAAGGTTAATGATTCAACCCTGTGCCGTAGGGTGGGTCAAAGACCCACCACAACGTGGTTTTGCTTGCAATTCTAAAGTTTTGGTGGGTCTCCGACCCACCCTACAGCTGAGGTATCATTCCTTTCCGCAAAGGGTTCTAGACGCATCAATGACTTAAGCGAGGGATTCACCGTTCGATTTTGACTTGGTCCTCAAGGCGTATGCATTTGGCCCAAGCATGTCAGCTTTTGGCTCCCTCGCGACAGGCGCAGCATGACCGGAGCGGTGAATCCCTCGCTCACGCTCTGGCTACTGCATCCATGGCTCCGCTCCTAAGTTTATTGATGTTCCGGCTCGATGACGACGGCGGTGCCGTAGCACAGGACTTCGGTTGCGGATTCCTTGCTGACGACCTCGGAGGCATCATAGCGCAGGCCGACGATGGCGTTGGCGCCCATCTCGCGCGCATGCTGGACGAGAAGGTCGTAGGCTTGGGCGCGGGCTTGTTCGCACATGTCGCTATAGGAGCTAATGCGCCCGCCGATGAGGCTTTTTAATCCGCCGGCAATGCCTTGCAGGATGGTTGGCGAGCGCACGATGATGCCGCGCGCGACAGCTTTATATTCTTTGCTGCGATGGCCATCGATGGTGAAGGTTGTGGTGACGGGGAAGGGCATTGGGGGGATGAATCCTTTCAGTTTGATCTGGTGGTGTGATGTTGGCGTTGCTTAATCCGAGTGGATTCTGAGCATAAGGCTCAGGGTTATCAAGCGGTGAATCCCTCGCTTACGCTCAGGCTACTGCACTTGGCTGGCTGGAGTGCCAACCAGGCTTATGCACGACTTCATTCATAAACCTTAAGATCTTCCTGAAACAGAGGAAAAGATGCAGGCTGGCAGCCTGCACCACAATGAGGCTCAGTAAGTCTTCTATGAGCCTTGGCTCTCCCGGAGCGGACGAAAAAATGCAGGCTGGCAGCCTGCACCACAATTCAGGCATAAGTGTTTTCGTGGTGGCATGAGCACGAAACAAAGCTAGAACCACGAACACGGAAATATCATTTGCTCCAGGCGATCTTTATACCCTGAACCCGATTATTCAGGGTATCGGCTACCCAGATTATTCCATCCTTATCAACATCCACTCCCCAGGGGGAGGCGAATTGGCCGGGGGCTTTGCCCGCGCGGCCGAAAACTCCCAGCGCGCGGCCATCCTTATCAAAGACCTGGATCCTGTTATTGCCGTATTCGGCGACGACGAATTCCTCGTTAGGGCCAAGGGCCATGTCATACGGATAATCCATCTCGCCTAAGGCGCTGCCGCGGCGGCCTATGGATTTGATGAATTTGCCATTGGGATCGAAGGCCTCGAGGCGGTGGTTGCAGGAATCGGCAATCCAGACGCGGCCCGCGCGATCAAATTCGACGGCCATCGGGCGGACGAATTGGCCGGGGGCATCGCCGCTCGCGCCCCACTCGGAAATGAATTTTCCCTCCGCGGTGAACTTCATAACTTTATCGCGCCATGGCAGGCGTTCGAGCACGTAGATGCAATGGTCCGGTCCCATGCGCGCATCGGTGGGCATCTTCATGCGGCCGACGCCTTCGCCCTTTTCGCCGAAGCGACGCAGGAGTTTGCCTTTCTGGTCGTAGATGAGGATTTCGGAGTAATGGGTGTTGGCGATGATCAGGTGGCCGTCGGGATCGAGGCTGATGCCGGTGGGAGTGCCCCTTTGCCCTTCGGGAAAGCACCCATCGTCCAGGTAATTGCCCTCGCGCGAGAAGTGCTGGCAACGGCCCGAGCGATCAATGACGAAGAGCGTGCCATCTTCGACGGCCTTGATGGCGCGGGGGAAGTTCAGTTCGCCGGGCTGCACGCCGACAACGCCCCAGGCATAGACGACCTGCGCGGGGAGCTGTCCGGATGGCGCGGGTTCGGCATGGCGTCCCCACAGCATCCAGCCGGTTAGCGAGGCAAACGCGGCGGCGCATAAGGCGAGTCGAGCCAGCATGCCGAAGCGGGGGGTAAAGGGCATTGAGAACGCCTTCAAGGCAGGGAATGATGGTGCTGCAAAATTTGATTATACATGCAAGGCGCGGAAGGAATCAGCCGGAATGTGGAGGGGAAATTTATTGTTTTGAAACGAAATATTCTAGTTTTACATTGGCCGCGCGATTCATCGCAGGGGCAGCGGGATTTCAAATATTCAAAACCGTTTCAAACGCGCAGCAAGATCGTTAAAATGATCCTCTGTTTTGCGCGGCGCGGAAACCCCGCAATGAATTGCGGGGCTAATGCGGCAAGCCATCCTCTGTTTCCTCCGTTTCCTCCTGTAAAACAAAATGCATTATCACAGAAGAAAACGGAGAGAACGGAGAACAGGCAGTTAAGTAGGGCTGGCTTCGATGAAGCCGCTCAATACGGAAGAAGACTTTTAATTCTGAGCGGGCCGCCTTCATCGAAGGCTGGCCTACTTTTTAGACTCAATTTCAG
>Ga0116193_1002413_pt1 | contig 14232 bp, 9 predicted proteins | sample AD_UKC115_MetaG_FD_89892 | JGI IMG/M metagenome (GOLD analysis project Ga0116193, IMG submission 89892) | Active sludge microbial communities of municipal wastewater-treating anaerobic digesters from Hong Kong - AD_UKC115_MetaG | ecosystem: Engineered > Bioreactor > Anaerobic > Digestate | place... | reverse complement strand
TTGCAAGGCCTTGGTCCGGCGCGCACAGGATGAATTCGGCGGACTGGATATCCTGGTCAACAACGCGGCTGTTTTCCCGCGCGTCGAGTTCGACAAGATCACGGTTGAGGAATGGAATCGCGAGTTTAATCTCAATTTTCGCGCGGCTTTTTTGTGCAGCCAGGCGGCGATTCCGCTGATGAAGGTGCGTGGCGGAGGATCAATCATCAACATGGGCTCATGCCACACGTTTTCAGGCGCCAGCGAAAAACTCTTCACCTATTCCTGCACGAAGGGCGCGCTGTACATGATGACCATGAAAATGGCGCTAGCCATGGCTCGTCAGCGCATCCGCGTCAACTGGATCACGGTGGGCTGGGTGCTGACCGAAAAGGAATATGAGGTGGAGGCGGGGCAGGGGCTAAACGCGCAAGAACTCGAAGAGCGGGGACGACGCGTCATCCCCATGGGCGAGTTCAATACGGAAGCGGAGATGGCGGCGGGATGCCTGTATTTCGCCAGCGATGATGCCATCCACGTTACCGGCTCGGAGTTGAATATCTCCAGTGGATTGTGTGTGCATTTTTAAAGTAGGTCGGCTTTTCGAGCCGACAGTAAGCGGATGGAATCATAAGAAAACACATTTCCTTGTCTCAATCCTTCGCCTTCGTTACAGTGAGCGCGAACACACCATGCCACATCACGGAGGATTTGTTTCGATGGAATACCGCACACTGGGCCGCACGGGCCTGAAAGTCAGCCCTCTTTGCCTGGGCACAATGAACTTCGGCCCGCGCACATCCGAACCCGACTCACACGAGATTATGAACAAGGCGCTGGAATTGGGGATTAATTTCTTCGATACGGCCAATGTTTATGGGCAGGTGATGGGCAAGGGCGCCACCGAAGAGATTATCGGCCGCTGGCTGGCGCAAGACCCCGCTCGGAGAAAGCAGATTGTGCTGGCGACGAAGGTTTATGCCCGCATGGAGGATGACCCCAACGGCGAGCGCCTCTCGGCCTATAATATTCGTCGCGCTTGTGAAGATAGTCTGCGCCGGTTGCAGACGGATCATATCGACCTATACCAGATGCACCATGTCGATCGCCTCACGCCATGGGAGGAAATCTGGCAGGCGATGGAGTTGCTGATTCAGCAGGGGAAGATCATCTATGTCGGCACGAGCAACTTCGCTGGCTGGCATCTGGCGCAGGGCAATGCCGCCGCGCGCGAACGCAACTTGCTGGGGCTGGTTTCCGAGCAATGCCACTACAACCTGGCCACTCGCATGGTGGAGTTGGAAGTGCTGCCTGCGGCGCAAGCGATGGGCATGGCGGTAATTCCGTGGAGTCCGCTGGCTGGCGGCGTTTTGGGCGGTAAGTTGCAAGGCGCGGAAGAAAAGGCCCGTCGATCCACACAAATGAATATCAACCGCCAACAGAAATTGCAGGGGCAGTTGGATCGATGGGAGCAATTCTGCCAGGCACGAGGCGAGCAGCCGGCGGATTTAGCCTTGGCGTGGCTGCTGCACAACCCCATTGTCACCGCCCCCATTATCGGCCCGCGCACGATGGACCAGTTGACGAATTCGCTGCGCGCGCTGGAGATCCGCTTAAGCGGCGAGGAGTTGTCGCAACTGGATGAAATCTGGCCCGGGCCGGGTGGCACAGCGCCTGAGGCTTGGGCGTGGTAAAGTGGTGAATATGTAAATTGAAGTTTCGGCCAAGTAGGTCCCGCCTGCCCGGCGGGACTTGCTTGGCAGTATCACATAGACAATACAGAATTAGTAATTCCTGCTATTCTTCCATCGAAGTCCCACCCGGCAGGCAAGACTTACCTTCTCTATAGTTTGCCCACAAGAACATTGCTCATGCTGAGCCGTTTGTATATATACCTTACTTATAATTTCCCCACGAATTTACGGCGGTTTGCGGCAGCATGATCTCCGTGGAACTGGCCTGCATGTTCTGACGATGGTGCACCAGAATGCCCTGAATCTTATTCGAGGCCATGTTGGTTTGATTGTATGGCACTTTCCACTGGTAGTTGCTGCGGTCGGACCAGCCAAAGGTTGACTGCTTGAATGCGGGTTTGCTGATGTCATAGTCGAACACTGGCGTCGTATCAACAGTCTTGCCGTTAAATTTGTCCCAAGCTTCGACGTAATAGCGCAATATCGGTTGCGTTTCGCTTAGGTTGAAATCCTTGGCGGTGAATCGTAAATCCATAGCATTGGTATTCATGGCGGGCACATGGTACTGGTCGGGCGTAAAGACATTCAGCGGGTAATAACTTATATAATTCCAGTTCGGATAAGTATAATGATAAACGATGCTGGAAAAGACATCGTCGGTGCCTGCCCAGTTGATGTTATATAAGATGAAATCAAAGTAGCCATCCAGGTTGTCGTCAACCCACATATCAAATTCGAAAGTATTCGGTGTCTGCCAGGGCGAATATGTTGAAACGCCCAGATGCAATTCTGTATTTTGCAGCGGCGTGGCGGGCACACTGCATATTCCAATGGCTCGCAAATCGTAGGCATTCTGGTAGCCCTTGGATGCCTCGTCATTGGGGCTGACGTACTGCAAATCGTAGCCATAGCCTAGGCCCTGGTCGTCGGTGGGGTGAGCCGCGCCCTGATAAACCTCGGCACCGGTGAACTTGGTGCTGAACATGCCGGTGGTGCCCGACAATGCTAATGAATGGGGTGTGCCAAACAATGTTCCCGCCGCGCGCGGCACGGCATACAACCCCAGCCATAACTTAGGCTCGCTGGCCGTGCCTTGCGGCACCAGTGCCACATGGCCGGACTCGACGGAAAGCCATTCGCGAGGGTGTCCGCTTTGCAGTGCCGTCAGCGAGGCATCGCGATTGTGCTTCATGGCTGAAGCCGTGGCGGTCAGCCGCACTGTCACATCCAGTTGCCCATTGGCCGGAACCGTAATGGAACCGCCGCCGGGGAATGAAATTGCCACTCCCGGGGCATCCACCACGGGGTCGTATGTCAGTTTATACGTGGTGGCGGAACTGAGCGTATTGACGACGCGGAACTTCACATCCTTGGTCAATGATCCCACCACTTCGAGCACGCCGAAGTTCAAGTTCACCGCGCCGCGATCGGCCAGGGAGAATGCGCGCGCATGCGCATTGGCCGCATTGGCCAGGTCCACGCGCCCCGCGCCGCCGCGCGCCAGGTCAAAACGCGGAGCGGCTTGATTCCGATTCAAGTACAAGTCATGCGTGGCGGTATTGAGCAGAAGGGCCTTGATGGATTCGGGGTTAAAGCCCGGATGTTGCTGCAAGAGCAGGGCGCAGCAACCGGCAATATGCGGAGCGGCCATGGATGTGCCGCTCATGCTTACGCTTTGCGTCCCGGAGCCCAATTTGGCGCTGCTGATCTCCGAGCCTGGGGCCGAAATGTCGGGCTTCAAGGCGGATCCAGCACGGCTGGGACCGCGCGAGGTAAAGGAAGAACTCATATCGGCCAAGTCCGTGCGCGTGATCGGATAGGCGATCGACATCGTTGCATTCACAGTTCCCGCTGTCATTGCTGTCTTAAGGGTTGTCCCATCGGCCTTACCGATCATCACGGAGGGGATGGTGATGGTGGAATCCACGCCGCCCATGCCCACCGGTTCGCCATCGACGTTATTTACGACAATGGCGGCAATGGCTCCGGCGTTTTGCGCATTTTTGACCTTGACGGAATAATTGCACGTCCCGCGATCAATTACGGCAATTTTCCCGCTGATGCTGCTCATCGACGAGCAGCCTTCGGCGTTGCTGGCCAGGGCCAGGTCGCCCGTGACGCCGCCCAGCGTCAAGGGCGCGCCAAAGGAAGCGGGAACCATAATGTACTTGCCTGCCACGGAGCTGGGAGAGTTCACCTGAAGTTGCTGGTTTACGATGCCATCATCGTAGGAACTGGCCACGCAGATGTCGCGCTGGGCGCATCCCGGGCTGCCCAGCACGTAATTAGTGTCGCCATCATTGCCGGCGGATATAACCATGCATACGCCCAGCAATGCGGCATTATTCGCGGCCACCACATCATCGGCGTCATCCACGCCATACTTCGATCCCAGCGACATGTTGACCACGTTGAGGTGATCGGACATGTCGCCGTCCTGGTTCGGATCGCAACACCATTCAATGCCTTCCGTGGCCAGGTTTGTGGAGCCGCTGGCGCCAAACACTTTGACGGCATAGATGGACGCCTTGGGCGCCACGCCCGGCCCGACCAGGAAATTATCGAAGGCTACCGTGCCATCATACGGGCCGGTAAAGGCCAGTTCCGTGGAAGTGACGCCGCCGCCGGCAGTGATGCCCGCCACGTGCGTGCCATGGCCATTGGCATCCATGGGATCGGGATCGGGGATGGGCAGGTTGGAGCCGCTATAGCCATCACCGCATAGATCGGTTCCACCCACCACGCGCGCGCCGGGGAAATCAGCTACATCACCAATTGTAGTATTGTTGTTGGAACTGTAACTGGTGCCTGAGCCGCCAAAATCGCGGTGAATATAATCCACGCCAGTGTCGATAATCCCGACCTTTACGCCTTGGCCGGTCAGTGCTGTGGCGCGTCTCCATAATTTTGGGGCGCCAATGAATTTCACGCTGGTGGTTGTGGTGGGGTAGCGCGGCGTCATGACCTGCGCGGTCTTCACGTTGGGCATTTTTCTCAGCACGTCCAGTTGGCCGGCATCGGCATAAACAGCGATGCCGTTGTAGGCTCGCTGCACAGAGTAGATCACCTTAACCCCTGAGATCTGCCGCAGGCTTTGCAGCGTCGCCTTCTGTTCGGCTTTGACAACGGCCAGTTGGCGCACGGCGGATTGCATGGCCATGGATTGCTGCTGGGGAGTGGCGGAGTCGCTGGCGCCGGCTTGCTTGGAATATGTGACGATAGTGGGATCCTGTTGCAACTGGAGCATCACTGCCACCTGGTTTCTCTCGCCAGCTGGGCGATTAGGCGCCGGAGGAGTCGAAACTTGGGCTATGACGGAATTGGATACCAATAAGGCGAGGACGAAAACGACGTGCCGCACGTGCATGATGCTTGCCTCCGGTTAGGGTGAACAGCCTACAACCGAAATACGAAGTCATTGTGAGAGAAGGAGATGGAAATATCCATGAAAAAGAAGATGAGAGACACAGCTTACACAGGAACTTTCTAAAGCCTTTCGGGGGAGCACTCAGTCTTGTGGCATCGAAACCGTGGAAAACGGAAACAGCCGATTACGATGACGAGCACGAGCACGAACTAATTTAGGCCGACTTAAGAAAGTTCCTGACGGCTTACAATTCAGAGGGACTGAGAAAAGCAGTCAGGGGGGATGATGTCCCGCCACAACCCAATTGGATGCAAATCTGAAGAGTGGTGAGCCGTTGGCCCACCCTACTGTTACTGGGCGGGCGATTCGTCGCTTGAAGCAAAGCCGCTGATGGTATCGGGCAGCAGGACGGCGGTATTGTTCTGCACCTCGAAGAAACCGCCGCTGATTTCATATTTGTGTTCAATGATAGGCGACTCGCGCACAGTGAGCGTTCCCTTGCCCAGCGCCGCCAACATGGGCGCATGATGCGCCAGCACGCCGAAGTAGCCCTCCAGCCCGGGAACAATTACCGAAATGACATCGCCATCGAACAGGAGGCGCGTCTGGGAGATGATCTGCAAACGAAAAGCGGCCATGAGCACCTGCTAAGATCTTAATTGTAGGGTGGGTCTTGACCCACCACATCGCCAGTTGGTTTGCCGTGGTGGGCCAAGAAGCACTCTGCTGAATTCTGACTTCTTCGTTCTAACTTGTCTTATCCTTCGCCGCGCAACTGCTTGGCTTTCTCAATGACTTCCTCGATGGCGCCGGTCATGTAGAACGCCTGCTCGGGATAGTCGTCCATCTCGCCATCGACGATCTTGCGGAAGCCGCGGATGGTGTCCTCCAACTTCACGTACTTGCCAGGGATGTTCGTAAACGCCTCGGCGACATGGAAGGGCTGCGAGAGGTAGCGCTGAATCTTGCGCGCGCGGTTGACGATGAGTTTGTCCTCATCGCTCAGTTCATCCATGCCCAGGATGGCGATGATGTCCTGCAAGTCCTTGTAGCGCTGCAGGATTTCCTGCACCTGGCGCGCCGTGCGGTAATGCTCCTCGCCGACGATGTTCGGATCGAGGATGCGCGAGGTTGAGTCCAGCGGATCGACGGCCGGATAGATGCCGCGTTCGGCAATGGCGCGTGACAAAACTGTCGTTGAATCGAGGTGCGTAAAGGTTGTAGCTGGCGCGGGGTCGGTCAAGTCGTCAGCGGGAACGTAAATGGCCTGCACGGAGGTGATCGAACCGCGCTTGGTCGAAACGATGCGCTCTTCCAATCCGCCCAATTCCGTGGCCAGCGTCGGCTGATAACCGACGGCGGAGGGCATGCGCCCCAGCAACGCGGAAACTTCGCTTCCGGCCTGAACAAAGCGGAAAATGTTGTCGATCAGCAGCAGAACGTCCTGCCCCATCTCATGCGCGAAGTATTCGGCCATGGTCAGCGCCGACAACGCCACGCGCAGACGCGCCCCCGGCGGTTCGTTCATCTGGCCGAAGACCAGCGCGGCCTTGGATTTGCCTTCTTCCTTGGAGATAACGCCCGACTCGTTCATTTCGAGCCAGAGGTCATTGCCCTCGCGGGTGCGCTCGCCCACGCCGGCGAAGACCGAATAGCCGCCATGGCCGCGTGCGATGTTATGGATAAATTCCTGGATGAGAACCGTCTTGCCGACGCCCGCGCCGCCGAACAGGCCGACCTTGCCGCCGCGCGGATATGGGGCCAGCAAGTCAATAACTTTCAAGCCTGTCTCCAGCAATTGTGTGGCTGGTTGTGTTTCGGTAAATTCCGGGGCCTCGCGGTGTATGCCCCAGCGCATGTCCGGATTGGGCAGCGGCTTGTCGGAATCGAGCGGCTTGCCCATGAGGTTGAAGATATGGCCGAGCACCTGCTCGCCCACGGGAACTGTAATGGGGCCGCCGGTATCGACCGCCTCCATACCGCGGATCAGGCCGTCGGTGGAATGCATGCACACGCAGCGCACGAGGTTGTTGCCCACGTGCTGGGCCACTTCGCTCAGAACAAAAATTCCGCGTTCCTTGTCCTCAATCTGGACGGCATTGAGGATGTTGGGCAGGTTTTCGGAGGCGAACTCCACGTCCACCACCGGTCCGATGACCTGGCGGACTTTGCCGATGTTCGCGCCGTTGCCATTATTCATGCGTAAATCGTCTCCCAGAAAGTTGAAAGGGCCAGGAATGACGCCACTGCAACCATTGCTTCATGGCCGCCGGCGCATACTCGCTCCGCCATATAAAACATGAATGTTGTCTTAAGGCAATTTGATTTCGCGATCCAACAAAGCGGGAATACCGATCTCCTGATCGGCAGAATTGAGCGCATGGAAGGCATGGGGTAATGGTGGGCGATAGAAGAGTTGAACTTCTGACCTCTGCCATGTCAAGGCAGCGCTCTAACCAACTGAGCTAATCGCCCACGTGTCGGATGCGCCGGCATTCTGGCGCGGGGTATGGATATATAGGGCCAATTGCGCGCTGGCTCAAGTGTTTTTCGCGCGCCACGCGCATCACTGGCAGGAACTTTCTAAAGTCTTTCGGGGGAGCACTCAGTCCTGTGGCATCGAAACCGTGGAAAACGGAAACAGCCGATTACGAGCACGAGCACGAACTGATGTAGGCCGACTTTAGAAAGTTCCTGGCATCACAGGTCCGAGCACCCGCCTTGCGGGAAAAAGCTTTCGCCTCGCGCCGGGACTGCATAACATAAAGGCGTCGCAGTTTTGCCTTGCGTTCATCCCCAACCTCATCAGGAGTCGGCCGCCCATGGATCTTGCGCCTTTTATTCGCGATATTCCGGATTTCCCAAAGCCGGGCATTATCTTTAAAGACATTACGCCCCTGCTGCATTCGCCCGAGGCCTTTCGTTATGTTTCCGACACGCTAACAGAGCGTTATCGCAATCGCGGGTTGGACGCCATTGTGGCGGTGGAGTCGCGCGGGTTCATGTTTGCGGCGCCGGTGGCGTATGCACTGGGGCTGCCGCTGGTTCCGGCGCGCAAGCCTGGCAAATTGCCTTACAAGACCATTGCCGAAACCTATGACCTGGAGTATGGCTCGGCGACGCTGGAGGTGCATGAGGACGCGCTGAAAAAGGGCGACAAGGTGCTGCTGGTGGATGATTTGCTGGCCACGGGCGGGACGTTAGGCGCCTGTTGCCGATTAATCGATCGGCTGGGCGCAAGCGTGGCGGAGGTCGCCACGATTATTGAATTGAGTTTCCTGAATGGCCGCGAGAAGTTGTGCGACCTGCCGTATTACACCATGCTGACGTATTGAAAGACTAACACACCGCCATGCCTTTGAATTCACACGCTGCCATTGGAAATGTCACGCTTGGGCCGGGACGACCGCTGGCGATCATCGCCGGACCTTGCGTCATTGAATCGGCGGATCACGCGCGCCTTATGGCAGAAACACTGGCGAAAATCGCGCAGTCGCTTAATGTGCCTTATATTTTCAAGGCCTCCTATGATAAGGCCAACCGCACGAGCATTCATTCCTACCGTGGGCCGGGATTGGATGAAGGGCTGGAAATACTGGCGTCCATTCGCCACGAGTTTGGCGTTCCTGTGCTAACCGATGTGCATACGGGCGAGGAGGCCACGGCGGCCGGCGCGGTGGTCGATTGCCTGCAAATTCCTGCATTTCTTTGCCGCCAGACCGATCTGGTGGTGGCCGCCGCGCGCACGGGAAAGCCCGTCAACGTGAAGAAGGGGCAATTCCTCGCGCCCTGGGACATGAAGAATGTGCTCGCGAAAATTGAGGAGGCCGGCGGGCGCGAGGCGCTGCTGACGGAGCGCGGGACTTCTTTCGGCTATAATCGCCTTGTGGTGGATATGACATCGCTCATTGAGATGAGAGCGCTGGGCGTGCCGGTGATTTTTGATGGCACGCATGCGGTGCAATTGCCGGGCGGGCAAGGCGCCAGCACCGGCGGCAACCGCGCTTATGTCCCGCCGCTATGTCGCGCGGCGGCGGCAGTGGGAATTGACGGCGTGTTTCTGGAGGTGCATGACAATCCCGACCAGGCCAAAAGCGATGCGCCCAATTCATTGCACCTGCGGGATTTTGAAAGCCTGCTGCGTTCGCTTACTTCCATACATAATCAGGCAAGCGGGTAACTTCATTTTCCCAACTAATGGCATACAGGGAAAGCTTTGAATTCTCAGTTGCCGCAGGAACTACGACTTGAAAACCGCTCGTGCTAATTTTGCCAGTCACAGGATTAATGGCATCGCGCCATTGATTGGCCGTGCCTGCAGCGAGAAGCTTATGGGAAGCAAACACCGCAATGGCTTTTGCAGGTTCATACGTCTTCGTTGTTTCGGCCCAACCAATTAACACAGAAGTATCTGAAGTCAGTTTATCCCTTCGGCTGATTGCTCCCCGCAAGGCTGCGGAATTCATTTTCAGCACTTCGCCCGGCCAGTGTGATTGTAATTGATTATCTTGAATTGAATATAATGGACCTCGTTTCTGAAGACGTTCTTCCAGCGCGCTGCCTTTTCGGGAATATAAGCGGTATAAGCCCCGATCAGCCCCCCAAGGAAATAAATTATAGTTTGCATTGATCCACGTTTGCACAGGATGACCTTCTGGGGATGCCTCAATCGTTCGATAGGTATCTGCATCCTCGATTAATAAATCTGGTTTTCCACGCGAAAGGTCACTCAAAAGTCGCGCGCTCATTTTTTCATGCAGTGGGCCGAGGATTGTGTGATGGCTCCATATCACGCCGGATAGTAATGGCTGGCCTGTGTAATAGTAAAAGCCCGGCTCATTTCCCCACTCATACAAAGTTTCACCGGGTTGCAGCAGGCGCTGAATATCCTGAGCAAGCAATTCGCTTTGCCAGAAATGATCGTCATATTTTATCCGCGACCATTCGCGCGGGGAATATGCATAATAACGCGCCTCATACCCGATGAGCAAAAGGAGCAAAACAAGGAGCGGACGCGTGCGCCCGCGATCGAGCGCTGGCAATGTCAATGCTGCGCCAACGCATAGTACAGGCAGCCACAACTGGTAGTAATGCAAATGTGGTTGCCCGGGCAGGGTGCGCGCAATCCAGGCGCCAATGGCAAAAGCGCCAAGTTGAATCCATAAAAATCGCTCATAACCATGTGCAAATCGAATTCCCAGAATTGTGCCAAATACGAAAATTATGACTAAAGGGCCAAGAAATAGTGCTTCGGATGGCGCCAATGCGCTATAGCGCAGGCCATGCAGCATATTAATGATGATATTGCCCGCGTAGCTGCTGCCATAGGTGAAGATGGTTTGATAAAAAATAAGCCCGCCCCCGGTGAGCATGAAATACAGGAAAATCAAGACCCAGCCAAGAGCCCCAATGATCGCCAAGGTGAACAAGCGTTGCATGGCCGAACGGCGGGAACTGTAGTCGGGCGGAAAAATGACATAGCTAAGGCTGATGATTCCTACCCAGGGAATGACGGTTGTCTTATATAATGAAGCCAGCAGGAAAAGAATACCCGATAATATAATGCGCCCTGTTTTGGCAGATGGATGGATCAAAAATGCCAGTCCCCAGATCATGCAGGTATTAATAAAAAGTTCTGTGTTTGGTTGATTGGCCTGAAGAAAAAGATCCGCATTTATAATTGTATATATCGCAGCAGCCCAAAGGCCCATGGCTTGAGAATTTCGCCAGCGGCGACCTACCTGAAACACCCCGAGCATTACTGTTATAGCGCCTATTATGTTCAGCAGAAAAATAGGCAAGCGCCCGCCGCCGAACAACGCCTGCGCCAGCGCAAATGTGGCATAAATGGCTGGGGGTTTGATGTCCCACAAATCAGAATATAAGAAGCGCCCGTGCAACATCTCCCGCCCAATCAGGGCATAGGTGAGGATGTCGCGCTCCAAGGGTTCAGAATAAGTATAAAGACGCTGAGCAATCAGGATAATCGCCAGCAAAGGAAGCAGCAGGTAAGACTTGCGTTGAGCGATGCTCAGGCCAAGGGATGACATTATTATTTTTTCTGAGACAATTGGGCAGCGATGGAAACAGCCTCGATAAAACTGCGCGGATCGGCCACACCCTTTCCCGCGATATTGAACGCGGTGCCATGGTCGGGTGAAGTGCGCACAAAAGGCAGCCCCATGGTGATATTCACGCCGTCATGAAAGGCCAGCGTTTTAAGTGCTGCCAAACCCTGATCATGATACATCGCGATCACGACATCAGAATTCCCTTGCAGCATGGAATGAAAGACCGTATCGCCGGGAAGGGGACCTTCAATTGTTAGTCCGCGTTCTCGCGCCGCCTCGATGGCGGGAATAATTTCAAGCCTTTCCTCATTGCCGAATAGTCCGCCCTCGCCTGCATGCGGATTCAATCCCGCCACGGCAATGCGAGGGGAAGAGATTCCGAATCGTCTGATAAAATTATTCGTTAAATCAAATAAAGACCCGAGCCGGTCGCGCGTAATTTTTGGCGGCACATCGCGCAATGCGCAATGGATGGTTGCCAGAACCACGCGCAATCCTCCGCCCACAAGCAGCATGGCAGTTTCGCGTGCATGCGCTAAGTTAGCTAACAATTCCGTGTGCCCGGGGAACAGCACGCCGGAGGCATTCAGGGATTCCTTGTGCAATGGCGCGGTGACCAGTCCATCAATCTCCCCCCGCAAGCACCAGCGCACTGACTCGACAATGGCGCGATGCGCCACGGCCCCGCAACGGTCATCCACCTGCCCCAATACTAAGTCTCCTTCGAATTGGCCAGAATCAGGCTGCAAAACAGGAATACGTTTGGAATGGGATGTAATATCATGCGGATTGGAAATTCCGATGAATTCCACATCCTGCTTCAGGGTCTGCGCATGCTGTTGAAGCAACTTAATCTCCCCAACAACGAATGGCTGGCAGTAATCCAATATCTTACCATTTAGAAAAGACTTAATGATAAGTTCCGGGCCAATGCCCGCAGGATCGCCGATAGTGAATGCCAGTCGTGGAAGAGACATGATGAAATCCTAACGAATTGCGGTCTCGGGCTGCGAAGCCGGTGTTTTTTCAGGAATATCCTTCAGAAAATCCATCTGCGTTTCAATATTCCGCGTTCGGCGCAATTCCGCCAACATAGCTAATCGCGCTTCTTCAAACTTCTTTGCATATAATATCTTTCGCGGCGTGCGGTTATTTTCCAATAAGAACACATGAAAACCTGTGGCCGAACGCACGGGCTGACTAATCTGCCCCGGTTTCATCGCCTTTACCGCTTGCTCCAGTTCGGGCATCATGGCGCCTTCCGGAACATAGCCGAGATTCCCGCCTGATTCGCGCGTGGAGTCATCCTCGGAATACTGGCGCGCCGCTTCTTCAAAAGTCATCTTGGTTTGGGCTGCCAGCGCCGCCTGAAAAGCGCGCTCCTTTGCGGATTTGGCGGTTGCAGCATCGGCATTGGGATCGCACTTAATTAATATATGATGCAAATAATAGCCACCCGTTGGCTCGTTGCTGGCCTTCAATGTACTTTCAAATTGTTTCACATCGGCTTCAGTCATGGTGAAGCGCGAGGAGACCGCACGCATGATGGCGATTTGCTTTTCTTCGCGCCGTGCAATTAATTGTTTTAACTTATCAAGAGTCAAATTTTGTTCCGCCAGCCATGCCTCCAACTTGGGTTGCGAACCAATGCTTTTTTCGAGCGAATCCGTTATTTCTTTCACTCGCGCCGCCACCATCTCCTCTGGCGCTTTTATTTTATTCTGTTCCGCCGCCTGATAGATGAGTTCATCATCAATCAGGCGGGTTAGTTCTTCCTCAAATAATTGCCGTTGCGGAACGGAATCCGATTGCGGATCAGCCAGGCGGCGCTCCACCACCGCCTCCTGCAACTCACTCAGTGTTATAGCGGTATTCCCAACTTTGGCAATTTGCCGATCGGCTAATTCGCCCACCGGACCGCGATAGGCACACGGCGCAATCGTGCAGAAAAATAAAAAAATGAAAGGTAGAATAAAGCGTCTCATTTACTTATAAAATTCCTTAATAATTTCTACACACTTTAATGCGCTGCCGCGATTTTCATCAATGCATTCGCGCCCGCGTTGCGCCATGGCCTGTGCGCGTTCCTGATTATTTAAAAGATCTATAACTGTGGCGCCCAATGCCTCACTCGCACACTGCATCCCACCGCCTTGCTCACCCACCAGCCGCAAAATATCCGGCTGTCGATTCATGTAAGGCCCGAACACCACTGGAATCGTATGCGCATTCGCTTCCAATAAGTTATGTCCGCCGATGGGGACGAAACTTCCACCGACGATGGCGAGATCGCCCAAACCATAAGCACGCGCCAATTGTCCCATCACATCGAACAGCACCACAGGCTTTGGCGAAAGATTCCCCTGTTCGGCCTCCGAAGCGCGCGCATAGGCGATTCCTCGCCGCCCCAACAACTCCGCCACGGCATTGAAGCGCTCGGGATGGCGCGGCGCAAGCACCATCGCCGCGTGCGGATACTGCGCTCGCACCTGCTCAAACGCCTGCAACACGATCTCCTCTTCGCCGGGATGCGTGCTGCCCACCACCAGCACCGGGGCGGCGTCGCTCAGCCCCAATTTCGTTTTCCACTGATTCTTTTGATCGGTCGTGAGCGTAGGGAAATCGACATCAAACTTGCAGTTGCCTGTGACGAAAATCCGCCCATCTCCGTCAATAGTTTGCCGCAATCGTTCCGCATCCTGTTCCGTTTGCATGCAAAACGCGGTAATGCGCCGCAATGGCCCGGCCATCACCGCGCCGAACTTCTGGTAGCGGTGAAAGGTCCGCTCGGAAATTCGCCCGTTCACCAGGAAAATTTTTGTCCCGAACTCCGCCGCCGCATTGATGAAATTCGGCCAGATCTCCGCCTCCAGCAGAACGATAATTTTTGGCCGATAGCGACGCAGAAATTTCTCCACGTTCCAGGAAAAATCAAAGGGATAATAAAAGATTTCCTTCGCTTCGGTCAGTGTGCGCTGGGCGGCGGCTTGCCCGGTTTCGGTGGTGGTGGAGGCGATCAGCGGCATCTCCGTAAACGCCTGGGACAAATGCGGGGCGACGGCCTTGGCGGCAATCACTTCGCCCGCCGACACGGAGTGGATCCACAAACTTCCATTCGCAT
>Ga0116193_1002408_pt1 | contig 14241 bp, 11 predicted proteins | sample AD_UKC115_MetaG_FD_89892 | JGI IMG/M metagenome (GOLD analysis project Ga0116193, IMG submission 89892) | Active sludge microbial communities of municipal wastewater-treating anaerobic digesters from Hong Kong - AD_UKC115_MetaG | ecosystem: Engineered > Bioreactor > Anaerobic > Digestate... | reverse complement strand
TTACAAATACTCAGTATATCTCATCTTCTGGAATAAGAGTGATTGTTTCAACTCATAACAAGCTCAAATCTCGCGGTGGAGCACTTTATCTTGCAAACCCTTCAGACTCGGTAAGGGTGATACTAAAACTTGTTGAACTTGAAGGAATATTAAATATTGTTGATTCACTTGAGACTGCTTTAAATGCAATAAATGAAAAAAGAAAATAAAATTGTTTTTTTTATTTATCTAAAGGATAATAGAGAAGATGAAATTTTAGCAATGATCACTCGTCTTGCTTCTTCACTATCTATTTGTGTTGATACTTTTTTTTTAAAGAGGGATAATAATGGATTTTTCTTTATAAATAAAGCGCCTGATGATGCTATTGTTTACGATCTTGCTGTTTCGATAGGTGGGGATGGAACCTTTCTCTTTACTGTGTCATATTTTTATGGTAAAAAAATACTTTTTTTGCCAGTCAATAAGGGAAATCTTGGCTTTTTAACATGGGTATCTATCGATGAGATAAAGGAGATGCTTGAGGATTATATAAATGGAAATTTTACTGTTGAGAAAAGGCTTACATTGCAAATTGATGTAAATATAGATGATGGAAGAAATAGTTATGAAGTTAAGAGCAGTACAAGATTCTATGCCCTTAATGAAGTTGCAATATCCAAGTTTGAGTTTGCAACGCCACTGCAGGTTAAGATAAAGATAGATGATAAAGATCTTTTAGATTACATGGGGGATGGCATAATCGTAGCTACTCCCACTGGTTCTACAGGGTACTCTCTTTCTGCTGGAGGGCCAATAGTTTGCCCTTTACTTGACTGTCTTATCATAACTCCTATATGTCCCCATTCACTTACAATAAAACCAGTTGTTATAGAAAAGGAGCATAAAATAGAGATATTTGTACTTAATAATAGAAAGATAACTATTACAGCTGATGGACAGAGGGGACTTTCCTTTACTGGAGGTGTAAAACATAGTATTGTCGTAAAAAACTCTGATTATACTGTTTCACTTTTGAAAACAAAAAGTATATCTTTTTTTGATATCATTTCAAAAAAACTTAATTGGGGTTTATAAGTGCTAAAACGAATATACGTTAAAAATTATGCTTTGATAAATGAAATTTCAATCGAATTTGATTCCAATTACTCAATAATATCTGGTGAAACTGGAGCCGGGAAATCTATACTGATAAACTCTCTTTTACTTGCTTCTGGTGAAGCCATCGACACAACTTTTGTACTTGATAAGGAAAATCCTGTTATTGTTGAGGTTACAATATCAAATATCTCTCAAGACTTACTTGATAAAGCCTTAGAGTTTGGAGTAGAATTTGATGGTTTAGATTTAACCGTGAAACGCGTTTATAACCCAAAACTTTTGAAAAACTCTTATTACATCAATAATGTCTCTGTAAGCAAAAACTTGCTGGAAGAAATTTTCTCACAAAATATTGAACTCATAGGGCAACACGAAAATCAGAAACTTTTGAACGTTTCTACCCATATAGATTATCTTGACTCTTTTGCAAAGATTAAAGGGGATGTCGCAGCATTTTCAGCTCTTTACAAAAGGCTCAATGAAGATCAACAGCAACTTGTTAACTTCAAAAAGATAAAAGAAGAACAGGAAAAACGAGCTGACTTTTTATCCTATGCAATAGATGAGATTGAAAAGATAGATCCAAAAATTGAGGAAGAAAATCTATATGAAGAAAGAAGAACTCTTGCTCATGCTGAAAAGATAGCTTTAGTTTTGAAAGAGTGTTCAAGCTTTCTTCAGGGTGAATCTGGTAATTTAAATAAGCTATTTCATCTTGCTAAAGAAGTTGAGCAGATTATAACTTACGATAAATCAATTTCAAATATATACCAAAGCCTGAACGATGCTTATATCATACTTGAAGATTCATCTCATGCAATAACCACATACCTTGAAAAGATGGATTTTTCCGAAGAGCATCTCGCTTTTCTCGATGATAGACTCGATGAACTTGAACTTTTAAAGAAGAAATATGGAAAAACCATTGCAGAGATACTTAAAACAAAAGATGAATATAAAGAGGAACTTCAATCTTTGACATCACTGGATGATAGGATACAAAAACTTGGTGAGCAGATAAGTGATGAAAAAAAGAAGATCTCCCAGATGGCAAAGCTTATTTCAGAAAGAAGAAGGGTAGCTGCTAAACAACTTGAGCTTATGGTAAATGAAAATTTACGAAAAGTTGGCATGGAAAGCTCAAGATTTGCTGTATCAATAACCTACCAGGAAGATGAATCTTCATATCTTAGAATAAATGACAAGGGTTATAGAGTCTATAGTTTTGGTATAGATCAGGTTGAGTTTGGTCTTTCATCCGGTCCATCGCTTCCAGTTAAGAGTTTAAGAAAGATAGCATCTGGAGGTGAAATATCACGTATTATGCTTGCAATAAAACAGGCATTGATAGAATATGAAACAACACAAACCATTATCTTTGATGAAATAGACACCGGTATAGGTGGAAAAACCGCAGATCTTGTGGGAAACCAGATAGCTCTGCTTTCTGCTGAAAAACAGATAATCTGCATAACTCACCTACCACAGATAGCATCATACGCAGACGATCACTTTGTCGTTATTAAAAATACAACTGAAAAAAATGTTGAGATATCTGTTAAAAAACTTGATACTTCTTCTCGCATTTCGGAGATAGCCAGGATGCTTTCAGGGCAGCCAGATTCTGAAAGTGCACTAAGTCATGCAAAAGAACTTTTAGAGCAGAAAAAACAGAAATAAGGGAATTTTTTATATGAAAAAAATTAAAAATCAGAAAAAAATTGTAATAACGATGCTTTTAATAATACTGGTAACTTTTTTTTCTACACTTAAACTTTTTTCAGAAGATCCTAAAAGTGCGTTTTTAAAGCTTATTACAGAGCAGCAAAAGAGTTTTCCGGAAACTTTTAAATGCCAGATTTCATCAACTATTTTTACAGATTATCTAAAACAACTTCCATCTGAGGCTTTTACTAAACCATTAGATAAGGTTATTATAACTCTGGAAGTTGTTAAAGGCTCTGCAAGTATAGTTGTTGACGGTGTAAAAGGTGACTATATGGACTTTGTGCAGTCTTACTTTGTTTCATATCTGCAGCTAATAAACCTTGTATTTTTAAGCGCTGAAGAACTTGAAAAGCAATTTGCCGATTTTACCGTTAGTTATGAAAACAATCAATTTATATTAAAATCAGAAGTAATAAGTTATGCTTTTACATTTAAAAACAACCTGCTATCCACTGTCAGCTACTATCAAGCCCAGGTTAAGCAGATGGATATCGTTATAATATACTTTAAATCTGCAAATTATCAGCTTATAAAAAGCATTACTCTCATAAATTACCCGGGAGATTCAATTCAAAATAATCAGACAAATCAGGCAATTATCCTTTTCTCAAAATATACATATTGATAGTTTAAAGTATAACAGTTCAAAGTTGAAAGTTCGGGAAAAATACCTTTGTCAATACAGTCAAAAATTAAAAGTTCAAAAGTTACAAGTCTGAGAATGAATTTTACCTTTTTGAAAAGAGAAAATATGAAAGATAAGCAGCAAGATAAATACAAAGATAAAGACATAAAGAAAGATGAAAGTTTAGATAGAGACAAAAGTCGAGATTATATAGTCACAGTCAGATTTTATATCTCTTTAGAAAAGGTTGTTGACTCAAGTTTTCTGGAAATCGTAGACTTTTTAAAAATTTCAAAGTTCAAAATACTTAAAAAATCGATTGATGCAAGGAATAAAGAGCATATAGTTGCAGAGTACAATATTTTATGCGAGAAGCTAGCGGATTTAACTCTTAAGAATATCCAGCAAACGATTTATGCGCTTTCTAAAAAAAGAGAAAAAGGGAGCAAATCAAAGCTTTACCGTGATGTTAATAATTATAATCTTAAAAAGCCCGGCTATCTTAATATTCAAAAGTTATCTATAGAACAAAATCTTAAAAAGGAATCCAGTTTAGATAAATCTGAAAAGTTTACAATCAACCTTAGAAAGCATCCGCATAGACCAATAATAGTAGGTTTTGGTCCTTGTGGTATCTTTGCAGCCTTAGCTCTTGTGTCAAAAGGGGTGTGCCCTGTCATTATAGAGATGGGTGAGATGGTTGAAAAAAGGGATAAAGATATTGAACAATATATCCAGAAAAGACAGTTCAACGAGCATTCGAACATTGTATTTGGTGAAGGAGGCGCTGGCACCTATTCTGACGGAAAACTTTATACTCGAAGCCGCAACGAACTTAATAAAGAAATTTTTTCCACTTTTATTTACTTTGGGGCTCCTGTGCAAATAGAGTATGATGCTCACCCACACATTGGAAGCGACAATCTAAAAGTTATTATTCCAAATATACGAGACTACTTACAGAAAAAGGGAGCGAGCTTTTTTTTCGCCAATACACTGGTCGACCTTGAAAAAACGAACAACAAAGAAGCAAAAGGTGAAGGAGTATGGAGAGTAAAGATAAAAGATCTTCACTCTGGAAATCTGAATATTCTTGAAACAGATACGGTTATACTTGCTACAGGACATAACAACAGATTTTTATATAAAATCCTCTATAACTTAGGTGTTAAACTCAGTCCAAAACCTTTTGCTTTAGGATTCAGGGTGGAACATCCTAAAGTCTTGATAGACAACGACCTATATGGTAAATATGCACAAAATCTTCCATCCGCAATATACAACCTGAAGTTTAAGGGGAAAAGTTCAAATGTATTTTCTTTTTGCATGTGTCCCGGAGGCGAAGTCTTACCTGCGAATTCTAAAATTGATGAAATAGTAACAAATGGAGCATCACGTTTTGCCAGGGATAGTCAAAACTCCAACAGTGCTATCGTTTGTTCTGTAAATCCTGGTCACATAAGAGATTTTTATCAAGATTTACCAGAAAGAGTTAAATCCTTTATAAGATTCAGCAACTTTTTTGATGATAATATTATAAATAATCTTGAAATAGAAATTGGGCTCATCAATCCTGTAAAAATTAGACTTTCTGCCAAAGATTTTGACTATGATTTAAATTTTATAAATGAACTTTCTTTATGGGAATATGGAATTGTCATCCAACAGTTATTTGAAAAGATTACATACAGATTATCTGATTTATATCATGTCACAAGTTCATCTTATAATATAGGCTCATCCCAGGCCACTGCTGGTTCATTTGTGAAAAAACTTATAACTCCTAACTTTATAGAACGAAAAGAAGTAATGGCAAAAAAAATACAGGTGTCTTATAAAGATTATACGGAAGAACTTGAAAAACTCAACGAAATAACATCTTATCCATTTGGGCTTTATCCAGCAAATATTTTAAATCTTTTTCCTGAAAATTTAATTTATGATTTTATGAATGCCTTTAAATATTTTGATAGGATAATCCCCGGGTTTATAGGTGATGGGATAGCTGAAGGGTTTGAAACCAGGACTTCTTCATCAATTCAGGTAGGAAGAACTTCTGCGGGGGAAGCTATTTCAAATCTTGAAGCGGTAGTAGACGGTTTATTTGTGCTTGGTGAAGGTTCTGGCTGGGCTGGTGGGATAACCACGTGTGCTATCGATGGATGGAAAACTGTTATTGAAAATTATTGAATTTAGAAGAAAATAGCAGTCTTTGTAATTTGTATCTTTACTCTTAAAATTTTATTTTCTGTCGCTTAAAAATATAAACATATGAAGAGCTATTATTTCAATTTGTCATAATTATTTGAATGCAATTCTGGTATATTCAAAAAATCTAAAATTTATCATAATAAAATCAGACAAAATCTGTAAGATACTAATATTATTTTTATCTAATATGTTGTAGATAAACTTATGTTGTCATAAAAAATAAGGATGAAAATCTATATAGACTCAAAAAATTATAGAAAGCCGCTTAAAATTGAAGATTACATCATTGAAAATTACATTTTAGATATTATAATAGAATTAAATTTTAAAGTTTTACTGACTTGCTGAATGGAACAACTAAAAAGAGGTTTTTATGAGGATGAGTTTTGAAGTTTACTTTGAGCAGGATAACTTTCCCATACCACCCGATTACAGAAGATATATTTTATCTCTTTTCAAAGAGGGACTTCTTCAAGAAGGTGAAGAGAGTAAAGAGTTTTTTCATAAGAATTTTGATAAAAATTCAAGTAAACCTTTCACCTTTTCTATATATATCCCTTTTAAAAAGGACTCTGAAAGTATGGTTTTAGGAAGAAATTTTATTAAAATATTTTTTTCTACATCAGACTATGAATACCTGATAAGGTGTTACAATGGCTTAAATAAACTTAATGAAAAGCTTAAAAATAAAACAAATAAATCTGACTCAGAGTTCTTTTCAGGTAAGGAACCTTTTAAGTTATTTGGCAAAAGCTTTGTGATGAAAAACTTTCAGCTGTTACCTGTCAGGAAAATAGTAGATGAGCAGTTAACATTTAAGACACTTTCACCTTTTTTATTGAGAAGTCCAGAAGATGGAGATTATTATATAATTCCTGAAGGGCTGGCTGGCAAAGATTTCAAATACAAAAAAGAAGTCGATATGCAGTACTTTCAAAAAGCTATGAAGCTCAATATTGCAAGCCTTAGCAAAAAATACTTAACAGCTGGTGAAGATTTAAGCTGCCAAAAGACAGACCAGAACTTAGATAAAGACATTTTACTTGATTTTGAAGATTTACGAGTAGCCCCGGTGAAACATGGGTCAAAAAATCCAGATCACCCTTATGACATAACATTACCTTCGCTAAATGGAAAAATAAAGGTAAAAGCAAAAAAGGAAATACTACAGCTATTATATGATATAGGAATAGGGGCAAGAAGAAGTGAAGGTTTTGGGATGCTGGAGGTAGTAGAATGAGTAAGAATAAGGAAATCGAGCTTTATACTTCAAACTGGTTGTACAATGCCGGGGTTATAGGATTCTTAAATTGTCTGGATAGAAAAGATTATTTATTTAGTTTTAATGATAAAAGATATAATTTTCGTGATGATGGTTCAATAAATATAAATAATAGTATTTTTGATTCAATAAATGTTGATGATAACTATTTTAAAAATGGAAAAGTCGTTAATCTTGTGGGTAACAATAAATATTACCCAAATTTTTTACAAGATAATGATGCTGAAAAAGCTTTTTTTAAAAGATATGTTAATTGTTTATCTAAAAATCTTAATAATAACAGCTGTTCCTTATGTAATGATGGTAAATTTATTACTGATGATAATTCTAATGAAATATTTAGTAAATTTCTTACTAAATGGCAATATTATGATAAATGGCATAATCGTTCTTTAGGTCCCTCAAGACTCTTTCCTAATGCTTACTGGAATAATTATGATAATGATAAAACCAAGACTAAAATCTGCCATTTATGTGTATTTATAATCATTCATCATCATCTTGCATTTGCAGAACTTTCTGATGGTTCTGAAATTTTTATAAATGCTCCAACTTTTAAAGTAATGTATGAATTAAATAAAATTGTTAATGAGATGTTTGGCAGAGAAAAAGTCTCAGGTAACGGAAAGCGTCAGATACTTGCTATGAGTGTTATAGAATATACCCGAAGAATTCAAACAACTCTGGGTAGATGGGCTGGAATGAATATTGAAATTGTAATAAAAAATAAAAAAAAAGAAAATCCAAAGGAAAGAGAAATAGATTTTTATAATCTTCCTTATGAAACAGTACAACTTATATCTGATCGTAAAATAGCTGGTTTATTATCTGATATTGGAGAATTTTCTATTCTTGATGCAGTTCTTGATGGAAATGAAGAACAACTTTTAAATATAGCCTATTCAATTATAAGGATATCTATGAAGGATAATATAAATAAAGGAGACAGCAAGTTTATTAATGATTATTTAAAAATCTGGAAAAACAAAAATAAGTTAAATGAAACTGCACAAAAAATATTGGATCTTTATATAAATATAAAAGAAAGGAGGAGCTTTTATGTCTGATATAGAAAGAAAAAAAGAGAAAATTACCTTAGAAATTTTAAGAGAAAAGGTAAAAAACAAAAACTTTGATTCGGATGATTTTAAAAGTTATTGGAGACAAAAACAAAAAGAAAACGACGAATTTTTATCATTACTTGATTGGGCATGTGAAATTAAAAATAATGATGGAGATCTGCAAAAACTTTTAATAAAGACAGGTTTAAGTCAGGCATCTGACATCATGCAAAAACTACGAGATATTGGCTTTGCATTGAAAAAAGACTTAGGTGAATCATTTGAAAAATCAGCCTATCGTTTACTTGAACAGACTCGTGCTGGTAAAAGAAATGATGTTATGTATGGAGTAATACGTATTTTTGTTGCACATCAAAAAGCAGTACCGGAAATATTAAATGAAGCCTTTAAACCCTACTATGCTGAGGAAACATTTCAATGTTTTATATATGCATTTTTAGGTTCTGTTATAAAATCAAAAGAAAATAAAAAAGAGGAGTAGTAAATTATGTCAGAAAATCAAAAGGTTAATGAAAATTCATTTAAAGATCTTTCAGTGACTATTATTTTTGACGGTTCAGCACTAAACAGGGATGAAAAGATTGGTGGAAATATACAATCCATAAAAAAATTAAATGTTGGTGGAAAAGTTAAATCATTTTTAAGTAGACCTGCAATAAGGCATTATTTATTTAATACACTTGTAAGATCATCAAATTGGAAAGCAGCTTCCATTACAGGACAAGGACAGGTTGCTCAGTTTGATATTTTAAAGGATGATATTTTAACAAGCGAAGAGCTCGATGCTTTTGGTTATATGTTCACGATAGGTGGGGAAAATTCAATAACTAGAAAAGCTCCTGTTGGGATGACAAAAGCTATTTCATTACTACCTTATGAACAGGATATGGCTTTCTATGCTAACCATGACCTTGTTCAAAGAGGTAATGAGAAAGGTTTAGATCTCACACCAAATCCTTTCCAGAGAGAAGAGAACGATTCTTTGTACAAGTTAAGTTTTACAATTGATTCAAAAATTTTTGGTGAAGATGTATGGATTATAACTGAAAAGCCTTCCTATAAAGAAGAAAGTAAAATATTGACAATAAAAATAGGTACTGAAAAAAATATGAATATTGAAGAAAAAATTGATGATAATAATTACGAGACACAAAATGGTAGCATCAAAATTGAAAAAATAAATAGTGCTTTTAAGGTAATATTTAAGTTAAAAGAAGAATTGAAAAAAGAGCGCATTTGTCAAATTCTTAAAGTAATTCATAATGGCCTTTTGGCTCACTCAAGTGGTGAAGATAATACTATAGTTCCTTTATTCATGATTGCTTCGCAGGTTAAGATACCAGGTCCAATTTTTCATTCATATATTGATATATGTAAAAATGAAGATGGCATGGTAGTTATAGGCCTTTTAGATTGCTTAAAAAATGGATGGTTAGATGGTAAGGTTTACATTCAAGATTGTGAGAGATTAAAAGTTAAATTAGATGATGAAAAAATTTGCAGAGATTGGGATGAATGGTTAAATAGTGCTGGATTAACTTAGACACAATTGAACAAAATCTACTGTATAAAGGAGTTTTTATGCCCCTTCTAAGGATACAAATATATCAACCCCAGGCACATTATAGAATCCCTTTTACCTATTCTCGCAGACATACTTATCCGATACCACCATATTCAACCATAATAGGTTTTCTATGCAATGCCTGTGGAGTCGATGACCAGAACATGCCTATGTATAAAAGTATTAAAGAGCTAAAAATATCAATATCCGGGAAGTTCAGGTTAAAAATTACGGAAATGATATGGTTCAGGAATGTTTCTAAAGAAGCGCATGTGGGTTCATATGGCAGTTTAAATAATCGAGAGAAAAATGGTCAGATTTGTCATATAGGTGGTCAGTCCCCTATAAAAATTGATGTATTAGAAGACATGGAACTGCTGATATATCTATATCATGTTGAAGAATCAAAGCTTATCGAATTAAAACAAAAAATAGAAAATCCATCTAATAGACTTCAGGTTTTGCATATAGGTAGAGCTGAAGATTGGATTGTTTATAAATCAATTGACTTGTTAGATGATAGTATATTTGAATACAAGCGTAAGGATGGGAATTATCACTATTTTACCTGGATTCCAGAGAAAATATTATCTGTAAATGGCAGTACAATAAACTGGGATAATTTTGATGGAATTACTTATATACTAACAAATCATTCATATATTGAAGATTATGAAGAAAATAGAAACCACACAGGAAAACGCTGTTATGAAAAAGTAAAAGCAAAACTCAACGAAGGAAAGATCATTAATTCAAAATGTGTTTTTGATAAAGATCTTGACATTCCTGTTTTTTTGGGGGATTTATGAATTTTATTTTAGCAAAAGATAATGGATTAACTCTATCTCAGCATGTAGATGATGTAAAAAATAACTTTGACAATTTAGTAAAGTCTGAAAAGATAAATGATTTATTACCTGATGAAATAAAAAAATGTATAAAATATTCAATATATCTTCATGATCTTGGCAAAGTTTTGCCGTATTTTCAGATAAGATATGTAAAAAACAAAGATTATCAACCATTTGATGTAAATATAAATATATACCATTCATTATTATCTACTTTATGGATATGTCAAGATGTTTTAAAGGATAAAGTCGGAGATGATAACATAAAATTTATTTTATCAGCAGTTGCCTATCATCATTGGAAAGAAAATTTAGAAAAAAATATTCGCTTTGGTTCATATTTGTTTAACGATTTTAAAGAAAGGTTTTCTGATGAATATTTGAATAATATGGAAAATAGCTTGAAAGAAGAATTAGAAAGTATACCTGAAGTTGCAAATCTCATCTCTTTTAACAAAGATATGCTAAATGGACTTGCAAACGGTATTTCATTTAGTGACTATATTATACCGCCATATCAACTTTACTGGATGCCTAAAAGGATTGAGCTGAATGAGGAAGAAAAGAAAAAATGGATTTTAATAAGCGGATTTTTACAGCGATGTGATCATTTTGCTTCATTTTGCGAAGAGCAAGAAAAAAATTATGAAATCGAAATTCAAAACATTGATTACGAAAATATTAAAAAAAATATTGAAAAAAGGATAGCGGATAAATTAAAACAAGGTAAACAAAATATTTTAAATTTTAATTTTTGGCAAAACGAGAGGTTAACTAATATTGACAAAAAAAATATTATACTTATTGCTCCAACAGGATGTGGTAAGACGGAATTTGCTTTTTTGTGGTCTAATGGAGAAAAGTTTTTTTATACTTTGCCATTAAGATCTGCTGTTGAGCAAATTTATGATAGAGCAAAAACCATTTTTGGTGATGATAAAACGGCTTTACTTCATTCAGATGCTGACTTATATCTACTTGGCGATAAGGATGATTTAGAAAAATTAAAAACCTATGAACTTGCCCGTCAATTGTCATACCCGGCTATTATTGCTACTGGTGATCAGTTTTTCCCTTATGGTCTTCGTCCTCCTGGATATGAAAGGATATATGCAACATTTGCCTATTCAAAACTGGTTATAGATGAAGTACAGGCTTATGATCCCAAAGCTGCAGCGATAATTGTAAAATTTATTGAAGATATTTCAAGGCTTGGAGGAAAATTTTTACTTATGACTGCGACATTGCCAGAATATATTAAAAAAGAAGTAGAAAATAGAATTGGAGGTGAGACTTTTGGTGAGATAAATTTATATAACGAAAATAAAGAAAGCTATTCAAAAATTGTAAAGCATAAAATATCTTTTAAATTGATAAATAATAATATTGAGAATAAAAAAAATAATTTTAATATTCCTGATAGTCTTATAGAGGAGATAATTACATATGCTAAAGATAAACGGGTGCTTTTCATTTTAAATACAGTTGAGCAGGCAAAAAATGCATATGATAGGATTTTGCAAGAAGCAAAAAATACAAATATAAAAAGTGATAATATTATTCTTTTTCATTCTCAATTTACATTAAATGAAAAAAATGAAAAACGTAAACAAATAGAAAATTTATTTGGAAATCCAAAACCTGATAGTGAAAATGAAGGTAAAATAATTATTGCAACACAGGTTATAGAGGCATCGGTTGATTTAGATGCTGATCTACTTTATACAGAAATTGCTCCAATGGATTCTCTTGTGCAACGAATGGGAAGGGTTTTAAGAAGATATAAAGAAAAATATGCTTTACCAGAAGATAGCGAGCCAAATATCAATATACTGGTTTTTGAAAAAAGTTATGAATCGGGTAATGGTTATGTCTATAATAAAGAGCTTTTAGAAAAAACTTTAATATTATTTGATAATGTTAACGATTTTGCTAACATTACTAATGACAAGATTAATGGTTATTATGATAAAAAGAAGAATTATTTTATTTTGAATAAATTAAATATATTTACTAATTGTCAGTTAGATAAAGCAAAAGAGGAAAAAGCTTCTGTAAAAAAATCACAAACTGAAAATTCTATAATTACTTTGTCTGAATATGATAAATATAATTATGTAAAGAAACTTTATGAAATTTTAGATATTAATGGTATCTATCTTAAAGACTTTTATAAAAGTCTTGATATTCTTGATGCTGGCTTCATGTCGGATAGAAAGGAAGAAGCTCAAAGGATGTTTAGAGAAATTTCCAATGTATCAGTAATACAAGAAAATAAAAAAGAAGATTTTAAAATCAAAATAAAAGAATTTATAGAGAAAAATTCTATAGAATATACATATTTTAAACAGGAAATTATTGGTTCTTTTGTTATACAGATTCCTTATTATAGATTTGAAAAATTAAAAAGGGGATCTGTTAACGATTGGATCGATGAATGTAATATTAATGACCTTAGATTAAAAAATAGAATAAAAAGATGGGTTGGTGATATTTTTGTTATTGCTTCGGAAGTTAAAAGGATAAGCGATAAGATAAAAAGTACCGATGAAACAGTCAAAGGCAATATTATATGACAGGAATGTATATTAATTATTATTTTCTCTGTCAAAAAAAACTCTGGCTTTTTTCTCACAATATATGTTTTGAAAATACTTCTGAAGATGTAAGTATTGGTAAATTTATTTCTGAGAATACTTATGAAAGAAAATTACATGAAATTCATATTATCAATTATGAGAATGAGGTAGCAATTGATTTTTATGATAGAAAAAGGAAGGTTATTCACGAAGTTAAAAAATCTAGAAAAATGGAAGAACTTCATAAATGGCAGGTGAAATATTATATCTATGTTTTAAATAAAAATGGTATTCCCGGAGTAAAAGGTGAAATAGATTATCCGAAGTTGAAAAGGATTATTAATGTAGAATTAACAGAAGATGATATAAAAGAGCTGGATAATGCAATAAAAGATATAAACTTAATTATCTGCAACAATAATGCTCCCAAAACATTAAAGAAACCGTACTGCAAAAAATGCAGTTACTACGAATTTTGTTATTGTTAAAATTATGAAAGATTACTATATTTTTAAGAATGGTAGATTTAGCAGAAAAGATAACTCTATGTTTTTTGAAACAGCTGAAGGTAATATCCCTTTGCCTGTGAATGATATTGATAGTCTTTATTTGTTTGGCGAAGTTGACCTTAATACAAAAGCTATAAATTTCTGTTCTCAAAATGGTATTGTGATTCATTTTTTCAATTATTATGGCTGGTATACCGGAACATTTTTACCAAGAGAAAATCTTTTATCCGGTGAAGTTTTAGTAAATCAAGTTAAACATTATCTGGATAACGAAAAAAGGATGTTTATAGCAAAAGAGTTTGTTAGATCTGCCATATCTGGCTTTATTTATAACCTTAAAAGATACCCCCAGGTAGAAGAAAAAATATTTACTGAATTTGAACAGCTATTTAAAAGTATTGAAAATCAAAATAATATTTCTTCTTTAATGGGTGTTGAAGGAAATGCACGAGAGCTTTACTATAATAATTTTACAAAGATTATAAATCAAAATATAGAGTTTGATAAGAGAGTAAAGCATCCTCCGGATAATATGATAAATGCCTTTATTTCATTCATTAACAGTCTGGTTTATACAGAAATAATCAAACAGATTTATAGAACTCAATTAAATCCAACAATTAGTTATCTTCACGAACCTTCTTATAGGAGATTTTCTCTTGCTCTTGACGTTTCAGAGATATTTAAGCCAATCTACGGAGATAGAGTT
>Ga0116193_1002407_pt1 | contig 14255 bp, 13 predicted proteins | sample AD_UKC115_MetaG_FD_89892 | JGI IMG/M metagenome (GOLD analysis project Ga0116193, IMG submission 89892) | Active sludge microbial communities of municipal wastewater-treating anaerobic digesters from Hong Kong - AD_UKC115_MetaG | ecosystem: Engineered > Bioreactor > Anaerobic > Digestate... | reverse complement strand
GACCTCGCGCTGGCCATCATCGATGAACAACACCGCTTCGGCGTGCACCAGCGCCTGGCCTTGCGCGACAAGGGCCAGCACGACGCGGTGCCGCACCAGTTGGTGATGACCGCCACGCCGATCCCGCGCACGCTGGCGATGAGCGCGTATGCCGACCTCGACGTCTCGGCCATCGACGAATTGCCGCCCGGCCGCACGCCGGTCACCACGATCGCGCTGGCCGCCGAACGCCGCCCCGAACTGATCGAGCGCATCAGCAAGGCCTGCGCCGAAGGCCGGCAGGCGTATTGGGTGTGCACGCTCATCGACGACTCCGACGAAGTCGTCGCGCAGGCCGCGCAATCGACTTTCGAAGCGCTGACGCTGGCACTGCCGGAGGTGCGGATCGGGCTGGTGCACGGTCGGCAGAAGGCCGCGGAGAAGCAGGCGACGATGCGCGCGTTCAAGCAGGGCGAACTCGGCCTGCTGGTGGCGACCACGGTGATCGAGGTCGGGGTGGACGTGCCGAATGCCTCGCTGATGGTGATCGAGAACGCGGAGCGGCTAGGCCTCGCGCAGTTGCATCAATTGCGCGGGCGGGTGGGGCGCGGCAGCGCGGCTTCGAGCTGCGTATTGCTGTACCAGTCGCCGCTGTCGGCGATGGCGCGCGAGCGGCTGGACACGCTCCGCCGGACCAACGATGGTTTCGAGATCGCGGAAAAGGACCTGCAGCTGCGCGGCCCGGGCGAACTGCTGGGCACGCGCCAGACCGGGCTGGCCGCGTTCCGTTTGGCCGACCTGGCGCGCGATGCCGATCTGCTGCCGCGCGTGCATGCCTTGGCGGACCGGCTGCTGCAGGAATCGCCCGGAGTCGCCGATGCCATCGTCCGTCGCTGGGTTGGCGGCGCCGCGCGCTATGCATCGGCGTGACAGGCCATAATCGGGCGATGAGCAATGAACGCATTCCCCTGCTGATCGATACCGACCCCGGCGTGGACGACGCGCTGGCCCTGCTGATGGCCTTCAACGACGCCCGCCACGAGGTGGTCGGCCTGACCATCGCCGCCGGCAACGTGGGCCTTGAGCACACCGTCGCCAACGCGCTGAAGTTGTGCGAAGTCTGCAAGGTCGACGTGCCGGTGTTCGCCGGCACCGCCGAGCCGCTGCTGCACCCGGCCGAGGACGCCGCCTTCGTGCACGGCCGCGACGGTTTCGGCGATACCGGCTACGCGCCGGCCACGCGCACCGCCGAGGCGGAACATGCCGCGCTCGCCATCCTCCGCCTGTCGCATGAACACGCCGGCAAGTTGCTGCTGGTCGCGTTGGGCCCGCTGACCAATGTCGCGCTGGCGCTGAAGCTGGACCCGACCCTGCCGCAGCGGGTCGCCCGCTGCCTGGTGATGGGCGGGGCGGTCAGCGCCCACGGCAACATCACCGCCGCCGCCGAATTCAACATCGCCTTCGACCCGGAGGCCGCGCATATCGTGTTCAGCGCGTTCCCGAAGATCGACGTGGCGGACTGGGAGGCGGTGATCGCCCACGGCTTCCTGCACACCGACGCCGAGCGCTGGCTGGCGGCGGAGTCGCCGCGGGCCGGGTTCTATGCCGGGATCTCGGCGCATACCCGGGCCTGGTCGCGGGCTGGCCGCGGCGAGCGCTGGCATGCCGCCGACGCGCTGGCGATGGCCTTTGCGCTGGAACCGGAGGGCGCGCTGGAGGTGCTGGAGCGCCCGCTGGCGGTGGAGCTGGACGGCCGCCACAGCCGCGGCGCCACCATCGTCGACTGGAACCGCCGCCATGGCCGGCCGGACAACGCCGCGATCCTGATGCGCTACGACCAGGCCCGGTTCGAGGGGCTGCTGGAGCGGGCGCTGGCGGCGGGCTGACCCGGCTTGCAAGGGGCGGGATCAGGTCGCTATAATGCGCGGCTCAGTCCCGCTCCAGACCAGGTTCAAGCCATGAAAGCCGGCATCCATCCCGAATACCGCGACGTCGTCTTCCAGGACGTGACCTCGGACTTCAAGATCCTGACCCGTTCGACCCTCTCCTCCAAGGAGACGGTGAAGTGGGAAGACGGCAACGAATACCCGCTGGTCAAGATCGAAGTGTCGTCGTCCTCGCACCCGTTCTACACCGGTCAGAACAAGTTGATCGACACCAGCGGTCGCGTCGACAAGTTCCGCAAGCGCTACGCCAAGTAAGCGCCCGCAACCGCGTTCCCGGACGGCCACCCTTGCGGTGGCCGTTTCGTTTTCCGGGCATCGCGGGCCAGCGCTTCGGCCGGCGCGCGTCCGCCGATGCCGAGTCCGGGCTCGGTTTCGCCTGTGCGATAATTTCCGCTTCCCATGCGCTGGCGCATGGCCTGCGGGCCGTGGCGCCGCGCGGTTCCCCACAGGAGCGCGTCGTGTCGCAATTCGATCAGATCAGCCTCACCGCCGGCGACAAGTCCGTCGCCATGCCCGTGCTGCAGCCCACCCTGGGCCAGCCCTGCATCGACATCGCCAAGCTGCCGAAGGAAACCGGCTGCTTCACCTACGACCCCGGCTTCGGCGCCACCGCGTCGTGCAAGTCGGCGATCACCTACATCGATGGCGATGCCGGCGTGCTGCTGTACCGCGGCTATCCGATCGAGCAGCTGGCCGAGAAGTCGAACTTCCTGGAAGTAGCCTACCTGCTGATGAACGGCGAGCTGCCGACCAGCGGCGAGTTCGCCAGGTTCGAGCACGAGGTCACGCACCACTCGATGATGCACGAGGCGTTCCGCACCTTCCTGTACGGCTTCCGCCACGACGCGCACCCGATGGCGATGATGACCGGCATGCTCGGCTCGCTGTCGGCCTTCTACCACAACAGCCTCAACATCGAGGATCCGGAGCAGCGCCGGCTGGCCGCGATCCGCCTGATCGCGAAGATGCCGACGATCGCCGCCGCCTGCCACCGCTATTCGATCGGCTGGCCGATCCGCTACCCGCGCAACAACCTCGAGTACACCACGCGCTTCCTGCACATGATGAACGAGGTGCCGAGCGAGCCGCTGGAACTCAATCCGGTCGCCGCCAAGGCGATGGACCTGCTGTTCATCCTGCACGCCGACCACGAGCAGAACGCCTCGACCTCGACCGTGCGCCTGGTCGGTTCCACCGGCGCCAACCCGTACGTCAGCGTCGCCGCCGGCGTGGCCGCGCTGTGGGGCCCGGCGCACGGCGGCGCCAACGAGGCGGTGCTGAAGATGCTGGCCGAGATCGGCCGCCCGGAGAACGTGCAGTCGGCGGTCGACAAGGCCAAGGACAAGGAATCCGGCTTCCGCCTGATGGGCTTCGGCCACCGCGTGTACAAGAACTTCGACCCGCGCGCGAAGATCATCCGCGCCATGACCCACAAGGTGCTGGGCGAGCTCGGGGTCAACGACCCGTTGCTGGAAGTGGCGCTGAAGCTGGAAGAGGCGGCGCTGAAGGACGATTACTTCGTGCAGCGCAAGCTCTATCCGAACGTCGACTTCTACAGCGGCATCATCTACAAGGCGCTGGGCATCCCGGTGGAGATGTTCACGGTGATGTTCGCGATCGCCCGCACCGCCGGCTGGGTCAGCCACTGGCTGGAACAGCAGAACGACCCGGAGAACCGCATCGGCCGGCCGCGCCAGATCTATACAGGCGCCGCCACCCGCGACTTCGTCGGGATCGGCGCGCGCTGATCCCGCGCGCACCGCTCGACCAGCGAAACGCCCCGCATCGCGGGGCGTTTTCGTTTGCGGCGGAAGATCCCGGTGCGCCGCCAACATGGCCGATCGGCAATGTTGCGGAAGGCTGGCCGCAAGGTGGCGGCTGCCAGGATGTGCTCCACGAAGGCGGGACCGATCCGGTCGCGCCCCGGAACCGCAGGAACATCCCATGCGCAAACTGATTGCACCGATCGCATTGAGCCTGGCGTTGGCGAGCCTGTCCGCGTTCGCCGCCGCCCCGCAGGCCGCGCCGCCGGCGCCGGCAAGCCAGGCGGCGAAGCGGCCGGCCATGCCCGCGACCGCCGGCAAGCCGGTCGCGACCGCGGCCGCCACCACCCGCTGCCGCGACGCCAAGGGCAAGTTCGAGCCCTGCGCCGCATCGGCGAAGAAACCGACCTGCCGCGACAGCAAGGGGCGCTTCGCCTCCTGCAAGAGCTGAGTCGTTGCACCCGCTGCATCCGTTCCCCGCTCGATCCATCCCCACCAGAAACGAGGCCCGCCCATGAAGACGTCCATCGCCCTGCTGTCCCTTGCCCTGCTGTCCGCCACCGGTCTCGCGTCCGCCCAGGACACCGCCGCCAAGCCCGCCGCCGCGACCAAGGCGCCGGCCAAGGCCAAGCACCATGCCTGGCACCACGCCGCGGCCAAGCCCGCCGCCAAGGCGGCGAAGTCGGACGCCGCCGCGCCCGCCAAGAGCAGCTGATCGCGCAAACCGCTGGTTCGCTCCCCGTCGTGCCCGTCCCGTTGCCTGTCTGGCGGGGCGGGTGCGTTTTTTGCCGTGCGCACCGGCATCGATTGCGCGAGACTCCGCGCATGCCTGAACGCAGGAAAGCCGCATGCGCGTGCTGATCGTCGAGGATGACCAGCAAACCGCCGCCTACCTGCGCAAGGCATTGCAGGAGGACGGCCATGCCGTCGACCACGCGGGCAACGGCCGCGACGGCCTGTTCCTAGCCAGCACCGAGTCCTACGACGCGGTGGTGCTGGATCGCATGCTGCCCGGATTGGACGGGCTGGCCGTGTTGCGCACCCTGCGCGGCGCCGGCAACACCACCCCGGTGCTGCTGCTGACCGCGCTGGCCGATGTCGACCATCGGGTGGAAGGCCTGCGCGCGGGCAGCGACGACTACCTGGCCAAACCCTTCGCCTATGCCGAGCTGAGCGCGCGCCTGGACGGGATCGTTCGCCGCGGCGCGGTGCCCGGGACGGCGCCCGGACGGCTGGAGGTCGCCGACCTGACACTGGACCTGGAGCGCCGCGACGCGCTCCGCGGCGGGCGCCGGATCGCCCTGCAGCCGCGCGAATTCCGCCTGCTCGAATACCTGATGCGGCACAAGGGCCGCGCGGTGACCCGGACCATGCTGCTGGAGGCGGTGTGGGACTACCACTTCGACCCGCAGACCAACGTCATCGACGTGCACGTCAGCCGGTTGCGGCAGAAGATCGACCAGGGCTTCGACCGGCCCTTGCTGCATACCGTGCGCGGCGTCGGCTACCGGCTCGGGGACTAGCGATGCTGCAGCGCCTGCATTCGACCAGCGCGCGGCTGGTGCTGGCGGTCGCGCTGGCCTTCCTCGCCGCGTTCCTGTTGCTCGGCGCGGGCGTGTACAGCCGCGTGCTGGCCAGCCTCGACCGCGATACCCGCGAGTTCGTGCGTTCCGATGCCGCCGACCTGCTGGCCCTGCGGCGCGATGCGGGCGCTCGCGCGTTGCTCGACGAGGTCGATGCGCGCAGCCGCGATCCGGACCAGGACGACTTGCTGTACGCGGTGTTCGATCGCGACGGGCGGCGCATGGCGGGCAAGCCCGTGCCGCACCTGCCGCGGCGCAACGGCTGGACCTCGTTTCGCGATGCCAGCGTCGCCGATCGGCCGCGGGTCATCGCCCGGGTGGTCGCGCTCGACGACGGCGGGCGCCTGCTCGCAGGCATGCGCACCCGCGCCGAGGATGGCTTCCTCGCCGCGATGCAGCGCGCGGCGCTGCTGGCGCTGGTGTTGGCCGCCGCCTGCGGCTTGCTGGTGGGTTGGCTGACCTCGCGCTGGGTCGGGGCGAAACTGGCGCGGCTGGACGATACCGCGCGCCGGATCGCCGGCGGCGAGCTGGGATTGCGGGTTCCCGCCGACGGCAGCGGCGATCCGTTCGACCGCGTCGGCGCGCGCCTCAACGCGATGCTGGATCGGATCGATGCGCTGGTCGACGGCGTCCGCCATGCCACCGACCACATCGCGCACGACCTGCGCACGCCGCTGGCGCGCATGCGCAACCGGCTTGAAGAGCTGCGCGATGCGGCCGATGTCGACACCGCGGGCCGCGATGCGCTGGACGCCGCGTTGCTGGAGTCGGACCGCTTGCTGCAGACCTTCGCCGCATTGCTGCGCTTGTCGCGGATCGAGGTGCAGGCAAGCACCGAAGCCATGCCGGAACTCGACCTGGGGCGCATCGCCGCGGATGCGGTGGAGCTGTACGCGCCCTCGGCCGGTGCCGAGGGGATGCGCCTGCTCGACCGCAGCACCCCAGCGCCGATGCGCGGCGATGCCGACCAGCTGTTCCAGGCGGTGGTGAACCTGCTCGACAACGCGTTGCGGCATGCGCAGGCGGGCGGCGATGTCGTGGTGTCCACCATGGCCGATGCCGACGGAGTCGTGCTCGAGGTGGCCGACCGCGGTCCCGGCATCGCGGAGGCCGACCGCAGCCGGGTATTCGACCGCTTCGAACGCCTGCAACCGGATCGAGGCACGCCGGGCAGCGGCCTCGGGCTGAGCCTGGTGCGCGCGATCGTGATCCGCCACGGCGGGCGGATCGAGCTGCAGGACAACCGGCCCGGGCTGCGCGTGCTCCTGCGCTTCCCGCTGGCGGGCGGCGATCAGCCGCCTGTTTCTTCGTAGCCGGCCTGCTCGTAGCGGGAGATCTCCTCCGCCGCCAGCAGTTCGCGCAATTGCGAGGCCGACGCGCGCCGCATCGGCTTCTCGTCGATGCCGGACAGCGGCGCCTGCCGCAGCACGTCGGCCGGCAGCACGGTGACGTCGAAACTCAGGTCCTCGGCGGAGAACAGCCAGACCGGGAAGTCGCCTTCGCGCTCGCGGTCCAGGCGCAGGTGGCGGCTGCGCGCGAGCGCAGGCACGCCGTGTTCCTCGAAATGGCGCGGCACCGCATCGGCATCGTCGCTGTGCAGGTGCAGGGCGACCGCGCTGTTGGCGTCGGCGGTGCCGTCCAGCACCGGGCCGACCAGACGCGGCTCGAACTCGCGGAAGAACTCCAGCGCGCGCTGCGCGGCTTCGCGGCGGCGGCGCACTTCCGCGGCCTGGTCGCTGCCGAGGAACAGGCGCTGGTATTCGCGCAGCGCGTCCTCGATCTCGCGGTTGCGCGGCAGCGAGGCGTCGTCGTGGATGCCGAGCCGCTGCGCGGCCTTGAGCTTGGCCTGGTGGTAGTCGCGGATGCCGCCTTCGGCCATCAGCCGTGCGGCCTCGAAGGCGAGGTGCTGGCGGCGTTCGCGGGTGCGGGTCTGCGCATGCGTGTGCGCGTGGAGCTTGGCGTGCTGGCGGCTGTTCGGCATCGCGGATCCCCGGTACGGCCTGCAGGGACTGTACCGGACTGCGACGACCCGCGCATCAACGCGGCGTCGCGTTGATGCAACGGAGTCAGAAGATGTCGAACGCTTCCTCGTCGGGCTGCGCATCCTGTTCGGGCAGGCTGTCGAGTTCGCTCTGCATGCGTTCCTCGTCCTCCGCCTTCAGCCATTCGACCACGCCGTTGGCCTTGACCTGGACCATGCCCGCCGGCGGATCGAGATCGCGTTCGGGCTGGTCCTTCAGCGCCACCTTCATGTAGTTGATCCAGATCGGCAGCGCCGCCTTGCCGCCGTATTCGCGGTAGCCCAGCGACTTGAAGTCGTCGCGCCCGACCCAGACGGTGGTGACGTACTGGCCGCCGAAGCCGGAGAACCAGGCGTCGCGGTGGTCGTTGGTGGAGCCGGTCTTGCCGCCCACGTCCTCGCGGCCGAGCACGCGGGCATCGGTGGCGGTGCCGCGCTTGACCACGTCGCGCATCATCGACTGCAGCTGCCAGGCCACGCGCGGATCCAGCGCGCGCGGGGCGACGACCATGGTCGGGTCGACGGGCTTGGCGGGTTTCGGCTTGGACACGGCGGCCTGCGCCGGCTTGGTGGCCGAATCCGCGGGCTCGCTGCCGGTCGGGCTGAGATCGAAGCCATCGACCTTGGTCTGTGCGACCGTGGCGGTCGCCGCCTGGCCCGGGGCCTGCACGACGGCGCACCAGCTGCAGGCGGTCGGCGGCTTCTCCTTGAACAGCTCCTTGCCGCTGCGGTCGCGCACGTTGTCGATGAACCAGGGGGTGGTCAGGAAGCCGCCATTGGCGAAGGCCGTGTAGCCGCGCGCCACCGACAAGGGGGTCAGCGAGGCGGTGCCGAGCGACATCGACAGGTTCGGCGGGAGCTTGGCTTCGTCGAAGCCGAAATGGCTGATGTAGCGGCGCGCATAGTCGACGCCGATGGCATCGAGCAGGCGCACCGAAACCAGGTTGCGCGATTGCACCAGCGCTTCGCGCACGCGCATCGGGCCAGCGAAGTTGCCGCTGTCGTTCTGCGGCCGCCACATGTGGCCGGCGCGATCCTTGAACACCACCGGCGCGTCCAGCACGATCGAGGCCGGGTTGAACCCGCGTTCGAACGCCGCCGCATACACGAACGGCTTGAAGCTGGAGCCGGGCTGGCGGCGTGCCTGGGTGGCGCGGTTGAACTTGTTGCCGGCATAACTGTAGCCGCCCACCAGGGCGCGCAGCGCGCCGTTGTCCGCATCCAGCGAGACCAGCGCGGTTTGCGCGCGCGGCACCTGGTCGATGACCCAGGCGGGCGCGGCCTCCGGCTGCTCGGCGTTGCTGCGGCGCACGCGCACCACGTCGCCGCGCGCGGCCAGCGCCGGGCCGCTCTTGCCGGTCCAACTGGTAGCGCTGCCGCCGAGCGTCAGCTCGCTGGCATCGGCCAGCACCACCTGCAGGCCGCTGCCGTTGCTGCCGGTCACCACCGCAGGCAGCAGGCCGCCCTGCGCGGGGATGCCGCGCAACAGGCGGGCAATGGCCCTGGCGTCGGCGCCGGCCGGGATCTGCACCTGCTGCTCCGGCTTGCGCCAGCCGTGGCGATGGTCGTACACCCGCATGCCATCGATCACCGCCTTGTCCGCCGCGGCCTGCAGCACCGGATCGATGGTCGTGGTGACGTGGTAGCCCTTGGTCAGCACCTGCTCGCCATAACGGGCGATCATTTCCTGGCGCACCATTTCCGCGACGTAAGGCGCATTCACTTCGATGTGGCGCTCGTGCGGGGTCGCGTGCATCGGCGCGGCCTTGGCGGCCTCGGCCTCGGCGGCGCTGACGTAACCGAGCTGGGCCATGCGCGGCAGGATGTAGTGGTCGCGGCGCTCGCGGTTGCGGTCCGGGTTGTCCAGCGGGTTGCCGGTGGACGGGAACTTGGGCGTGCCGGCCAGGGTGGCGGCTTCGTCCAGGGTCAGCTGGTCGAGCTTCTTGCCGTAGTAGAACTCGGCCGCCGCGGCCACGCCGTAGGCGCGGTTGCCGAAGAAACTCTTGTTGAGGTACAGGCCGAGGATCTCGTCCTTGCCCAGCTCGCGTTCCATTTTCATCGCCAGCAGCATTTCGCGCAGCTTGCGGGTGTAGCTGTATTCGGAGTCGAGGAAGTACTGGCGCGCCACCTGCTGGGTGATGGTGGAGCCGCCGGGCACGCGCTTGTCGTTGGTGGTGGCGAGCAGCCAGATCGCCCGGGCCACGCCTTTGTAGTCGACGCCGTGGTGCTGGTAGAAGCGGGCATCCTCGGCCGCGAGGAAGGCTTGTTTGACCCGGGCCGGCACATCCTTGATGTCCACCGGGTAGCGGCGCATCTCGCCGAACAGCCCCATCAGCCGGCCATCGCGGGCGTAGACGTACATCGGTTCCTGCAGCTCGGTGGTGCGCAGGGTCTGCACGTCCGGCAGGCGCGAGGACAGCGACATCACCAGGATCGCGACGGCGATCGCGCCGAGCACTGCAAGCGTGACGCCGCCCAGCAGAACGAGGCGCAGGGTGCGGGGGAGGCGGGGCATCGACACAGATTCCGATTGCGGGTTTCGTGGTCGCGGAGTATAGAGTAGGCGTCCGTGATGACTTGGCTGCAGGGGGGCGGCCGGTTTTCCCCGGAATGTCCGTAGGGATGATCAGGTCGTGGGACGGGGGTTTTGGGCGGTGGCAACAGGGCGACCGGTTGCCTTTGCGTGAAAAGTCCGTTATTCATGTACTGGAGCACCAAGTGCGCGTAAGCGCCCGTGGGAAGGGGAGATACCAGTGGGACTGGGGACGAAAACGCAATCGCCGTTGATCGGCGTCGATATCAGTTCGACCGCGGTCAAGCTCCTGCAGCTTTCGCGTGCGGGCGACCGTTACCGCGTCGAGCACTACGCGGTCGAACCATTGCCGCCAAGCGCGGTGGTCGAGAAGAACCTGGTCGAAGTCGAGGCCGTCGGCGAGGCGATCCGCCGCGCGGTCGCGCGCTCCGGCGCGCGCACCAAGTTCGCCGCTGCCGCGGTGCCCGGTTCCTCGGCGATCACCAAGCTGATCCCGATGCCGGCCGACCTCGACGAGGACGACATGGAGTCGCAGATCGAGCTGGAGGCGGTGAACTACGTGCCGTATCCGGTCGAGGAAGTGAACCTCGATTTCGAGGTGCTCGGGCCGATGCCCGGCAACAGCGAGATGGTGCAGGTGCTGCTGGCGGCATCCCGTTCCGAGAACGTGGAAGTCCGCGCATCGGCGCTGGAACTGGGCGGCTTGACCGCGAAGGTGATCGATGTCGAGGCGTTCGCCATCGAGAACGCCTACGCGCTGATGGCCGGCAGCCTTAACGTGCAGCGCGACGGGCTGGTCGCCCTGGTCGACGTCGGCGCGACGATGACCACGCTCAACGTGCTCCGCGGCGGCCGCAGCGTCTATACCCGCGAGCAGGTGTTCGGCGGCAAGCAGCTGACCGACGAGGTCATGCGCCGCTACAGCCTGAGCTACGAGGAAGCCGGCCTTGCCAAGCGCCAGGGCGGGTTGCCGGAAAGCTACGAGATCGAAGTGCTGGATCCGTTCAAGGAAGCGATGGTGCAGCAGGTCAGCCGCCTCCTGCAGTTCTTCTATGCGGGTAGCGAGTTCAACCGCGTCGACCAGGTCGTGCTCGCCGGCGGTTGCGCCTCGATCCCCGGCATCGCCGGCATGGTCGAGGAGCAGCTGGGCGTTCCCACCGCAGTCGCCAATCCGCTTGCGAACATGACCTTGGGTCCGCGCGTGCAGGCGCATGCGCTCGCGCAGGATGCCCCGGCCCTGATGATCGCCTGCGGGCTCGCATTGAGGAGCTTCGACTGATGGCCAGGATCAATCTCCTCCCGTGGCGCGTCGAGCGCCGCAAGCTGCGCCAGAAGGATTTCATGGGGATGCTGGCGCTGGCCGTCGCGGCGGGCGTGCTGGCGTCCTTCCTGGTGGTGGGTTGGTACAACGGCCGCATCAGCAACCAGAATTCACGCAACGAATACCTGCAGGGCGAGATCACCAAGGTCGATACCCAGATCAAGGAGATCGAGGAGCTCGACAAGAAGAAGAGCAAGCTGCTGGCCCGCAAGGAAGTCATCGAGCAGTTGCAGGCCAACCGTTCGCAGATGGTGCACCTGTTCGATTCTCTGGTGCGCACCATTCCGGATGGGGTCAGCCTCAGCGCGATCAAGCAGGAAGGGGATATCCTGACCCTGACGGGCCGTTCGCAGTCGAATGCGCGGGTATCGACCTACATGCGCAACCTCGAGGGTTCGGGCTGGATGACCAACCCCGACCTCAACATCATCGAGGCGAAGGAAGGCAACGCGGGCCTGCCCTATGAATTCAACCTCAAGGTGAAGCTGGCCAATCCGAACGCACCCAAGGATGGCGAGGAAGGCACTGCGCCTGCCGCAGCGCCAGCAGCGCCAGCAGCAGGAGGGTCCGCATCGTGAGCAAGAAGCAGCTGAGTCTTCGTGAACTCGATTTCAACAACATCGGGCAATGGCCGCAGAACGCCAAGATCGGCTTCTGCGCGATCATCGCGCTGCTGATCCTGCTCCTTGCGTGGTTGCTGTTCGTGCGCGACAAGGGGACCGAACTCGAAGGCCTGCAGGCCAAGGAAACCGAGCTGCGCACGGAATTCGAGACCAAGCAGGGGCGCGCCGCCAACCTCGAGCCGCTCAAGCAGCAGCTCGCGCAGATGGAGCAGCAGTTGCAGCAGATGCTGCGGCAGCTGCCGAGCAAGACCGAGATGCCCGACCTGATCGTCGATATCTCGCAGACCGCACTGGCGACCGGCATCCAGAACGAGTTGTTCCAGCCCGGCCCGGAAGCGCCCAAGGAGTTCTACGCGGAAAAGCCGATCGCCTTGCGGATGGTGGGGACCTACCACCAGTTCGGCGCGTTCGTGAGTGGCGTCGCCTCGTTGCCGCGCGTGGTGATCATGACCATGCATGACATCTCGTTGCAGCCGAAGAACGCGAAGACCGACCCGAATGCGAAGATCGGCCCGAACAGCGCGCTGGAGCTCGCCGGCACGGTGAAGACCTACCGCTATCTGGACGAGGACGAGACCGCGGCGCAGGCCGCCGCGGCGACTCCGGCAGCACCGGCCGCCGCCGGCGCCCCGCCTGCAACGCCTGCCAAGGGAGGGGCCTGACATGCCCGCGAATGGCATCCGCAATTTCCGCTTGATCGGCGTCGTCATGCTGGCGGTTGCACTCGCCGCATGCGGTGGTGGCCGCGGCGATCTCGAAAAATGGGTCGCCGAAGTCAAGGCCAGGCCGGCGCCGCCGCTTGATCCGCTGCCGGTGATGCAGCAGTTCGAGACCTTCGAATACGCTTCGCAAAACCTGCGCGATCCCTTCAGCGAAGCCTTCAGTGGCGGCGCTGGCAGCGGCCCTCGCCCGGATCCGGGCCGCCGCAAGCAGACGCTGGAACAGTTCCCGCTGGACAGCCTCGATATGGTCGGCACCATCGGCAGGGGGCCCGGCGTGATCGCGCTGTTGCTGGCACCGGACAAGGTGACCTACCGCGTGCGCCCAGGTGCCTACTTGGGGCAAAGCGATGGGCGGGTGACCGCCGTGTACGAAGACCGGATCGAACTGGTCGAACTGGTTCCCGATGGCGCAGGCGGCTGGCTGGAACGGCCGGCGACCATCGCGCTCGAAGACAATTGATTAGGGGATAGACCGATGACCGTCACCAACGTCAAGCAACAGCGGCCTGTCCGGCGCCCCTCATCCCTCGGCGCCTGCGCAGTCGGGCTGGCCGTGGGCTTGTATGCCGCGAGCGCAGCTGCGCTGCCCGTGGTCGCCGCCGCGACGATGGCGCAATCGGCCACCGGCGCGATGGCGGATCCCGCCAAGCGCGCGCCCAACGCAGTCAGCGTGTCGGCGATCGATTTCAAGCGCGGCGACGGCGGCTCCGGCAAGCTGATCCTGCGTTTCAATGGCGAAGGCGCCGCGCCCGACCTGCGCAACATGGGGTCCAGCGTGGTCGTCGACATCGGCAATGCGCAGCTTCCCGCGTCGCTGCAGCGTCCGATCAATGTTTCCGATTTCGCCACCCCGGTGCAGCGCATCGATGCCCGTGCCACCAGCAGCGGTGCGCAACTGGTGCTGGGCACCCAGGGTGCCTTCGAATCGATGGCCTACCAGAGCGGCAACGACTACATCGTCGAAATCGTGCCGCGCGCGACCCCGGTCGCCGCCAAGGCGCAGCCGGCGGCCCCGGCGATGGGCGCGGCCGCGATGGGCGCGACCAGCAGCAATTCCGCGGTTCGCTACAACGGCAAGCCGGTGACCTTCAACTTCCAGGACGTGCCGGTGCGCACCGTCCTGCAGTTGATCGCCGAGGAGTCCAACCTCAACATCGTTGCCGCCGACACCGTCCAGGGCAATGTCACCCTGCGCCTGATCAACGTGCCCTGGGACCAGGCGCTGGACATCGTGTTGCAGGCCAAGTCGCTGGACAAGCGCCGCAGCGGCAACGTGGTGTGGGTGGCGCCGCAGGCGGAGATCGCCAAGTTCGAACAGGACAAGGAAGATGCTCGCATCAGCCTGGAAGAGCGTGCCGAAAAAGTCACCGAATACATCCCGATCAACTACGGCAATGCCGAAGACATCGCCAAGCTGCTGACCGAGGAGAGCAAAGGCAATGCCCAGGGCGGGGGTGGTGGCCAAGGCGGCGGTCAGAACAGTCAGGATCGCGGCTTCCTGTCCTCGCGGGGCAGCATCAGCTTCGACAAGCGCACCAACACGTTGCTGGTGATCGATATCCCGCAGCGCGTCGCCAATATCCGGAACCTTGTCCAACAGCTCGACAAGCCGGTGGATCAGGTGGTGATCGAGGCGCGGATCGTGATCGCCAGCGAGAACGTCGCGCGCGAGTTGGGCGCGAAGTTCGGCATCTCCGGATCGGCGCGCGACGGCAAGGCCTACTTCAGCGACACGATCGCGCACAATATCGCGACGCAAAACTCG
>Ga0116193_1002405_pt1 | contig 14258 bp, 11 predicted proteins | sample AD_UKC115_MetaG_FD_89892 | JGI IMG/M metagenome (GOLD analysis project Ga0116193, IMG submission 89892) | Active sludge microbial communities of municipal wastewater-treating anaerobic digesters from Hong Kong - AD_UKC115_MetaG | ecosystem: Engineered > Bioreactor > Anaerobic > Digestate... | reverse complement strand
TAAGTTAACTGATATTTTAGTAAAAAGTGAACCTGTAGTGGATATTCCTAAGCCTAAAAATTGGGATGTTGGAGAAGATTCATTAGAATATAATTTTTTGCCTGTTAATCTTTTTGATAAAATTGATCTTAGTGTTGCTATTTATGTTCCTTATAATGGGGGTTTGGATTTTGTTTATCAGTATTTAGATAATACTGCTTGGACGGATATTACAGGTAATGAAAATTATGTTGAAGAATCTTTGGGTTGTAGATTTTCTGAGATTTATAGGAATATGGCGACTTTAGATGTTTTAGAGGTTTTACAGAGTGTTTATAAAGATGGGGTTCAAAGAGATATTCAGCTTGCAGTTTATGATGATAGGGATTTAATTACTTATTTAGAATTTTCTTTTGTTAAGTATGGGAATAAGGTGTATGGTTTTTCTGAGAGAAAAACTAAAAATGTTTTAACTGATCGTCAGCTTGAGAAGGTTTTGTCTGAGAAAGATGATCTTTTGAAGGAACTTCAGGATAGGGTTCGTAATAATCTTCAGTTAGTTCGTAGTTTTATTGATATTGAGCTTTATTATCATCCGGATACTCCTAAAGAAAATCTTAAAAAAACTCGTAATCGTATAACTACTATGGCAATTGTTCATCAGGAGATTTATAATAGTAACGATCCTTTTACTTTAAATAATTGTGATTTTATTGAGAATGCTTTAAGTAATTTGTTTAGTGCTTATGAGTGTACTCATGTTGCTGTTGATTTGGATTTTGATTCTTTAATTAGAATAGATATGGATCAGGCTATTCTTATTGGGCTTATTATTAATGAATTGGCTGTTAATACTATTGATTTTGCATTTCCTGATGATGTGAAGGGTATTTTCCATGTTGGTGTTCATAAGGATGATTTGGGTGTAGTTAATATTGAGATTTTTGATGATGGTGTTGGTTTGCCTGATGGTGTGAATTTTGATTCACCTGATAATTTGGGTTTTACTATTATTAAGAGTTTGGTTGGTCAATTGAATGGTTCTTGTGAAGAATTGAGTCGAGATAGTGGTTTTGGTATTTTAATTAAGTATTAAATCTTTCTTTTTTTTATTTTTTTTTATTCTTTTTTTTAGGCAAAACATTTATATGTATGTTAGTACTTACTTACATTATGGAAGTTAATGATACATCACAAAAAATTATAGATGCAACAATTAATGTCTTAAACGAACAAGGACTTAGTGGTACAACCACAAAAAAAATTGCTGAAAAAGCAGAAGTAAGTGAAGTAACTATTTTCCGTAAATTTGAGACAAAAGATAAGTTAATAGAAAAATCAAAAGAAGTTTATCTTCAAAGTTTCCTAAAAAAATTAGATCAACTTTTTGAAGTAAGTGTAAACCAAGATTTAATTGATTTTTTTAAAGATTTATGGTATGAATCCCAAAGATTATTCGATGAAGATATAAATCTTATTAAAATAAGTTTTGAAGAAATAAACATTGATTCATTACATGATAAGGTCCTACCTAGATTCTCCGATAGGATAATAAATAATTTATCCCATATTTTCCAAGAACAAATTGATAAAGGAAAAATAAGAACAGTTAATCCAACTGTTGCAGCATTAACAATTTTTAGTGTAATGTTTGAATCATTAATATTATTAAAAATATATGGAGTAAAACTTGATCAAACTGAAGATAGTTATGTAGAAGACTTCCTAGACATATTCCTTAATGGAATTTCAAAATAAATATTATTATAATTATTTTCTTTTAAAAACAAATTTTTCAGGGGGAAACAAAAATAAAACTCAGAAATGTATTAGAAATAATGAAAAAAGACGCACGTAATTCATTTAAAAATCCAGTTATTGTAATAGTTTTATTAACTATAATGATTTTACCGTCTCTTTATGCAATTTTAAACGTGCAAGCATGTTGGGATCCATATGGTAAAACTGGTAATCTAGAATTTGCTGTAGTTAATTTAGATGAAAATTCATCTTATAATGGAATAAGTTATAATTTTGGAGATAAATTAATCGATAGATTACATGATAACAATGATTATAATTGGATTTTTACCAATGAAAATGATGCTAGGAATGGGGTAAAAAGTGGAAAATATTATTCGGCGATAATTATACCCGAGAACTTTACGAAAAATGTATTGAGTATTTCCACAGCTAATCCGCAACCAGCTCATTTAGAATTTTTAGAAAATGAAAAAATAAGTCCTGTAGGAAGTAGAATGAGTGAAACTGCTTCAAAAGAGGTGCAGACAAAGGTTAATAATGAGATAGTGCAAACTGTTAACACTGAGGCACTTGGTCAATTAGTAACTGTCGGTTCAAGTTTACCTGTTACAACACCGTTAACTGAACTTTCAGGTGTGAACTCTTCTGGTGTTAAAAATTATTTCTACAGTCCTGTAGGTATTGAAAAAACTAGTATTTATCCTGTTGACAATTATGGATCTAGTGTAGCGCCATTTTATATTAGTTTAGCTTTATGGATTGGTGCTATTATGGCAGGTATAATTATTAAAACAAGATATATTGAAAAACAATTATATACCCCAATTGAGATGTACTTTGGTCGTATGGGGTTATACTTAATGTTAGGTATAGGTCAAGCATTAGTAATTACTATAGGTTGTTTCTTAGCAGGTGTAGAAGTTACTAATCCATTGCTGTTCTTGCTGACAATGATTCTGTCTTCGATGGTTTGTATGGTTATAATATACTCTTTCGTAAGTGTATTTGGAATTGTTGGTAAGGCTTTATCTATTGTTGTATTGGTTTTCCAAATATCTGGTACTGGTGGTGTGTATCCAATTCAAATTATGGCTTCATTCTTTGGAGTGGCTAATGCTTGGTTACCATTGACTTATTGTATTGATGCACTTAGGGAAGTAATGCTAGGTATGTATTGGCCTAGTTTTTCATTTGCTATATTAAAACTTCTTATTTATCCAATAATAACCTTGGTTTTAAGTGTTATTATTAAATATAGATTTGATAAAAGTGCTCATTGGTTTGAAAAGAAACTTGAAGAAAGTGGACTTGCTTAAATCCACTTTTTTTATTATTTTTTTTTTAGAAATAGAATAGAATTTTTATAAATATCTTTTTTTTATTTATCCTCCGGCTAGAATTATTTTGGTTCCTTCGTTACTTATTTCTTCTTTTTTAAAGTCGATATCGAATTTTACTCTTTCTATTACTTCTTTTAATGCGTCTAGTGTTTCGGTTCTATGTGGTCCGAGTACGGCTACTAAGAATAATGGATCTCCTGTGTAGAATTCTCCTACAAAGTGGACTAAGTTTATTTGGTATACTCCATATTTTATTTTTGCTGATTCTGCTATTTCTTCCATTTCCTTTTTAGCTTTTTCTTTATCGGGAGTGGTTTGTATTAGTTTTTCCACGATTTTATTTTCTTCGTTTCCTCTTACAAATCCTTCGAATGTGAATATTGCTCCGCTGTCATCTACTTTGGGGTTTTTCTTTAAGTCATTTACTAAATCTTTTATTTCGTAGTAATCGTCATCTTTTTGGATTAATTCAATTATCATTTTTTTTCACCTTTAAAAAAATAGATTTAACTATTGTTATATTTTTTTTAGTTTATAAAAATACTCATTTTATAACTAAGTATAAAAGAGAGAAATTAATTTTAATATGTTTATTATTATTAATTATTGTAATTTTTATATTTTGTAAATTAATAAATGTTTTAACAATAAGGTTAATTCAAGTTTAGGTATGGAAAAAACAGGTAACCCCTTATTAGTTTTACTCTTTGCATTACTAATAATACCATTAATAAGATGTAAACAATAAAATTTTAATAAAAAGTAAGGTTAACTAAAAATCTTACTTTATTATTAATTAAAATTATTTAATAAAATTTAAAAATTAGTAGAAGAGTTAAATTCTCTTCTTTTTTTCTTTTTTTTATAAATTGTGAAAAATTCAATATTTTTTAAAATTAAGTTCACTAACTTCTTTTCTAGAAAGATCTTTAATACGTTGAAGACCGTCAATCTCAGATATAATATCTACTGTAGCTTGAGGAACTAAACTCTCCCAGTTATCATCATTCAACATTCGACGTCTAACTTCAGTTCCTGATAATTCAGTACGATTAAATAAAGGAGGGCTAATAACTTCATAACCTTCTTCTTTGAATAATCTTTCAACTAAAGGATTTCCAGTAAAAACTTTACTAAAAGGAGGTGTCATCATTTTAACATGAGCGGGCCAGATGGAATTCATTTGAATATCTTCCATAGGAACAATATAATAATGTCTATGTTTAACACTATTTTCGGATAAAGCTTGAGTAAGCATCATCACACGTTCACCTGCAGTAAATGGGTCTTTAATAGTGTGAGATAGTTGGGCACTACCTATTCCTATTACAATTTCATCTACTTCTTTCAATGTTTCTTTAATTACTTCAATGTGGCCATTATGAACTGGTTGCATACGACCAATAAGTAATCCTCTTTTAATTTCTTTCATTATTTATAATTCTTATAAATACAAGTTATTATATTTAACTAAGAAAAAAATTTTTCTTATCTAAAATTCTTTAATTTGTATTTAGACATTTGTTATTTATTAAAATTAATAACAAAAACTTTATATGATAGAATACATATCTATGTTTATGAAGTTCAATTTAGAAATTCAGAAAGAAACTAAGAATATCTTAGATAAGGCTTTAGATAACCCTCTAAGTGTGGAGGATGCAAATTATTTGATGAATGTACAAGGTCAAGATTTTTTTGCTTTGTTGGCCACTGCGGATAAAGTTCGTGAGGAATTAGTTGGAAATCGTGTTACATTTATTAATAATTGTAATATTAATTTCACTAACATATGTAAAGTGAGATGTGGTTTTTGTGCATTTGGAAAAGATAGCACTGATTCTGAAGCTTATATTTTAAATGATGAACAGATTGTTGCTAAAGGCCAAAATGCAGTTGAAAACGGAGCTCATGAGTTTACTTTAATGGGTGGTGTTTTACCTGAAGCAGATATAGATTATTATGAACATTTACTTAGACTGTTAAAAGATCATTTTCCAAATCAATTGATTCATGGATTTTCCCCTACAATGGTTTATGATGCAGCAAAAGTATCTGAAATGGATATTAAAGATGCATTTATTGCACTTAAAAAGGCAGGATTAGACTCATTACCTGGTACTGCTGCAGAAATATTAACTGACCGTTCACGTAAAATCATATGTCCAGATAAAGTAACTACTCAACAATGGGTTGATGTAGTAGAAACAGCTCATAAAGTAGGAATACCTGGATCTGCAACTATGATGTATGGTCATGTGGAAACAATGGAAGAACGTGTGGAAACAATGGATATTTTAAGAACAGTTCAACATGATACCCAAGGATTTACAGAATTCATACCAATGACTTTTATGCAAGAATACTCTCCAATATTCCTTGAAGGACAACAAAACTTAGGAGCAACTGGAACAGAAGATCTTAAACTTTATGCTGTAGGTCGTTTAATGTATCGTGACTTAATACCTAATATACAAGTAAGTTGGGTTAAAATGGGATTCCGATTTGCACAAGTATCCTTAATGTCAGGAGCAAATGATCTTGGAGGAACTTTAGGTGGAGATGAATTATCTGCAGCTAGTGGAGCTCCAGATGGAGTAGATACCAGTATAGATAATCTTTCACGCATAGTTAAAAATTTAGGACGAACACCAATGGAAAGAAATACAAAATACACTGAATTTTATCCAATAGCTTCTAAATAATTATAATTTTTTTCTGATTTTTTATGATGAAAAAACAGTTTTTATCTAAAATTAATAGTATTATTGAAGCACAACCTAAAGTTTGTGCTCATCCTTTAGTACCCACAAGGTATAAAATAAAAGAAGAATTTTCTTTAATAATTAATAATCAAATTATAGAAGGTTTTGATACTATTTTTATAGATAATTACTATGATATTCATTTTTTAAAAGATAATATAAATATTAAATCTATTAATTTATATGATGTAGTTGATGTTTCAATAAAAGATTCACAATGAAACATTAATTATCTAATTTTTTTTTTAAAACAAATACTTATAATAATAATGTTAATGATAAATTAAAATTAATAATTTATTATTAAATAAAATTACTAATTTTATAAAAGAATATAATTTATGAATTAAAAAATAATCCTGATTGGGGAATGAAAAAGTGATAGTTAAAGTAGATAACCTTAGTAAAACATTTGAATTAGATAATGGAGAAAAAGTAAAGGCTCTAGATGGAATATCCTTTGAAGTGGAAAAAGGGGAAATTCTTGGAATCATTGGTAAAAGTGGGTCTGGAAAAACCACATTATTACGTACATTACGTGGAGTAGAACATGTTGAAGAAGGTGAAATCCAAGTAGGTAGATTACATATCACTCCAGACACTACCCCTCATTATTATCATGAATTAAAAAAGATTACAGCTATACATTTACAAAGAAATTTTGGTATTTGGCCAGAAACACCATATAATAATGTTTTGCGTAAGTTATATGCAAATGATTATGGTGATGAATCTATGGTTGATTTTCAATTAGCTGAACAACTTCATGGTGAAGAAGCTTTGAAAATCTTAAAACTTGTAGGATTATATGATAAAAAAGATCATCTTGGAACAGTATTAAGTGGTGGGGAAAAACAACGTCTTATAATGGCACGGGAATTAGCTAAAAAACCTGAAGTATTGTTACTTGATGAACCTGCTACTATGGCTTGTCCTCGCACTAAACAAGGAATTTTAGATGCAATAAAGAATATTAATAAAGAATTAGGGATTACTGTTATTGTAGTTTCACATTTACCTGAAGTACATAAATATTTATCTACTCGTTTAATTCATATTGAAAATGGTAAAATTGTTGATGAAGGAGATGTAGAACCTGTTATTCAAAATTTCTTAAAAGAAATGGAACCTGTTAGTGATATTAATATTACCAGTACTGATGAATCTGTAATAAAAATTGAGGATGTTTTTAAACGATTCTTTTTACTTACAGGTGGAGAAGTTCTTGATATGAAAAATATTAATCTTGAAACTTATAAACAGAATATTCTCTCACTTATTGGACCTAGTGGTGCTGGAAAAACAATACTTCTACGAATGTTAGGAGGTTTAGAAATTCCAGATGATGGGGAAATTTTATATAAACTTGTTAAAGAGGATGGTTCTGTTGAATGGGTTGATATAGCTACAGCAAGTATGAGTCGTTTAGATATTCGTCGTAAATCCACTTTTATGCATCAAGAGTTTGCTTTAACTCATTATTCCACAGTTCGTGATCAACTTGCAACTAAATTAGGTTATAAGAATCGTAAACTCATAGATAAAGCTAAAGAGCATGCTAAGGAGATTAATCTTAGTGATGAATTATTAGATGCATTATATTTACTCACTGATTTACCTATTAATGAGGTTTCTGATCGTTTAATGCAAGTAGGTTTACCTGCAGATATTCTTGAAGAATTATTCCCTAAATTCCCTTCAGATGATGTTGAAGAAGAAGTTGCTGATATTTTTGAAGATTTAAATTTAAGTATGGATATTCTTGATAGAAAATCTTATGAATTATCTGGTGGTCAGAAAGTACGGGTTATGTTGGCTTTACAACTTATTAGTCGTCCTGAAATTTTATTACTTGATGAACCATTTGGTGATTTAGATCCTATAACTTTACGTACAGTTACTAATTCTTTAAAGAGATTAGCTAAACGTTTAAATTTCACTGTTGTTATGGTATCCCATAATACTGATTTTGTTAAAGAATTTGCTAATAGGGCAGTATTTATGAATGAAGGGGAAATAATTGGTGATGGGGAACCTGATAAGCTTGTTAATGAATTTATCAATTTCTGTCATGCGGATTATTTAATGCAGTAAAAATGAGGTAGTTTAATTGTTTGATGTAATTACAGTCCCAATTGATGAATCCGAATATGCAGATAAAGCCATAGATATTGCTGTGGATTTAGCTAGTAAATATGGTAGTAAAATTGCTGCTGTGCATGTGATTTCTGAAAACTCAATTTTCACTTATGATGATTTGGAAGATAATGGGGATAATCTTTTAAGTAAAATCACAAATAAAGCTGGAGAGGTGGATGTTGAAGTTGTAGAGCATTTAATAACTGGTGATCCTTTACGTGATATTGATGTGATTATTAATAAAACTAAAGCTGATTTAGTTGTTATTCCTGCTTATGGTTATGATACATTCTTACGAGGGACTGATACAACTAATTTTATTGGTAGTGTTGCGGAACGTTTAATTAAAAATAGTAAGGTTCCTGTTTTAATTGTTAAGTAAATGTGGATGGTTTTTCAATAGGGAATTCGATTTGAATTTCTGCACCTCTATGTTTTGGTATTTGTCTGATTTCTCCATGTATTTGGAGTATAAGGCTGTTCATTATGATAAAACCTGGTGTGGGTACATTATGAATATCAAAATCATCAGGTATTCCCATACCATCATCCATAACACTTATTCTAACATTTTTTTTATCTTTAACTAATTTTAAATATAGATTTCCCTCTTTATTATTGGGGAATGCTGAGTCAATACAATTTAATGCTAATTCTGTTATTATTAAACTTATAGGTATAGAACGTTCCATTTCTAATTGAAAATCTTCCATTTCATTATGTAAACTTACATGATTTAATTTATAAGTTTTTAATAAGTGGTTTACTATTTTTTCTAAAACTTTGCTTATGTTAATTGTACTGAAGTCTTGTGATTTAGCGAATTCTTTTTGAACAAATACTAAAGATTGAACTCTGTTACTTGTAGCTTGTATAGTTGTTTTTTTCTCACCCTCTTTTCTAGGTCTTGCATCTAATCTTATAAGTGATAATAATACTTCTAAGTTAATGGATGCTCTTTCATGAAGTTCTTTTAAGAGGATTTCTTTTTCTCGTAATGTTTTTTTAAGTTGTCTTTGAGCTTTATAATAGTCAGTTATATCTTGTATGAATCCAATTATTGCATCGTATCTGCCGGAGTATTTATTCATTCGTGTTAAGTAGAATCCAGATAAGTATTTTGTTTTTCCAGTGAATGTTTTTGCAATATATTGTAAATTAAAATGCATACCCTTTTTGGGATGAGATTTTACTTCTTCTAACCACTCATAGTAGGGGTTTAATGAATTGTATTGGATATATTCTGTTCCTTTGAAGTTTTCACCTTTTTTATTTGGGTCTGTGATTTCTAAGATGTTATAAATTTCAGGACTATATTTATATCCGTCTGTTGATGTCCAAGTAAATACTTCAAAACCTATTAATCTTTGTAGAATTCTTAAATTTTCTTGATATTCTTGAGATTTAATTTGTGATTTAGCTTGATGGGTGATATTTAAAATATTGATCTTAATTGCAGGTTTATTATGGTATGTGTAAGGCATTAAAAACATATGGTAATATTCAATTTCGCCTTTAGGGTTGATATAACTAAATTCATCTTCAAATGAGTGGATTTCTTTGTTGAAAATTTTTTTAGTTATATTTTCAATCTTTTCGTCTTTATGTATTCTTAATTTAAAATTTTTTTCATCAAATTCTGAATGTTTAAGGTTCACTCCTTCTCCATTTAGATATGAGTTATTCATTAAAACTAATTCTTTATCTTGATAAATGGCAATACCTTGTTGAGAGTTTTCAAAAATTTGTTGATCTCTTCTTTTAATTTGACTAAAATCTTTAAAACTATTATTTATAATAACGATATATTTATGGTTTAATTTTAAAAAAATGTATTCTATAAGAATTTTTAATTTACCATTATCCTTAATTTCACATTTTAGTTTTTTACTTTCAATTTCATTCTTATTAAGACTTATTAATATATCTTCAAAGGTTAAATAGTAATAGGGGAATATTTCATCTATTTTTCGCCATTTTACGTCTTTATTGGTTAAGTTGTAATAGTTTAATAATTCGTCTGTACAATTATTTATAATAAAATCCCCATTTTCTGTGGGGTTAATTATGGTTATTCCAAAGTTAAGATTATTAAGACTTTCAATGTTTTTAAATTTACTTTGGGGATAAAGATTATCTGAAGGATTATAAAACTTATCGAAATTTTCATATTCAATTTCTTTAATTAGCTTTTCTCCATCATAAGCAGCTATTGAAAACATGATTATCCACCTGTCTCTTGAGGAATACAAATTCTAATACTAGTACCTTTTTCAGGTTCCATATTTATCATAGTTCCATCTATTAAACCTATAAGTTTTCTTAACATGAGAAAGCTACGATTTTTACAGGTATTGATGTTTAAACCTTTAGGTAATCCAACACCATCATCAATAACTTCTAAGATAATATTTTCAGGATTTTGGTAAAATTTAATTAATATATTTCCTTTTTCTTTACCTACAAATGCGTTTCGAATTGAATTTGATAATAATTCGTCTAAAACAAGTCCTAATGGGATAGCATGACTAATAGTAATTTCTAAACTTTCTATTTCAGTTTGAATAGTGATATTGTAAATGTTAAATAAATCTTCTAAGTTATTAAGTTCAGAATTAATGAAATTTGAGAAATTAATATTTGAAAAGTTTTCTTCCTGATAAAAACTTTCACCTATTGTGGCTAAATTATATATTCTTTTTTTAGCATCTTCTATAGGTTTTTCATCTTCTTTACTATTTCTTATATGTTGATCTATTTCTATTAATGATACAATAATTTGGAGGCTGTTTTTAACTTGATCATGAACTTCTTCAATTAATTCTTCTTGTTTAATAAGGTTGTTTTTTAAATCTTTTTCTTGATTGATTGTTTCTGTTATATCCTGCAATATTCCAATAAGGTTATCATATTTTTTTGTTTTAGGATTGTATTTTGATGTATTTTTACCATAAAGATATTTTTCATTACCTTTTGCAGTTTTAACATGAATTAAGTCAGTATAACTCATATTTTTTTCAGGTTTTTTGAAGAATTGTTTTTCCCATTCCATGTAATTATCATATTCTTCTTTTCTAACATGTTTTTTTAAGCTTATTTTAGTTGTAAGATCATCTATTTCAAGAATCTTATACATTTCCTGGTTCCAGTTGTACTCTCTTTTTTTATCATATGAAACAATAGCGAATTTACCCATATTTTCAGCTATTTCAATATTTTCTTCAAACTCTATTGCTTCATTATCTACTATTCTTCTTAATGTGAAATCAATTAAGAGATATTCTACGCATTCTGTATTTTTAAAAGTTACAGGTATTGCATCTATTAAGTAATATTTTTTTTGATTAATTTGTGGATGATACCATGTTATCTGGTCTCTGTGTGAATCAAGTTCTTTATTAACTAATTTTGAGCTTATATCAATCCATTCCATGTTTCCAATGTTTTGGGTTATTATGTTTCCATTAAAGTAAGAATCTTCATATTCGCTAGGGTATAATTCCATATCTTTAAATGTTTGATTTTTCCTAACTATTATGTCATCTTGAGCTATAAACATTCCTTGTATAGGATTTTCAAAAATAATATTCTCTTCTTCTCGTTCTTCTGTTGTGAATTCTGTAAACTGGTTAGTAGTGGCTATTACTATGTCTCCGTATTTAATAATAGTTTGAGAAAAATTTAGTTCTACTTCTCCAATGTCATTGTATAATGTAAAGTTAATTGTGGAGGATTTTTTTTCTTCAGTGAAAATATCTTTTATTAATTGTTTATATCCTATTGTTTCTAAAAATGGGAATGTTTCTTTTAAGAGATGCCCATTTAATTCTTCTTTTGTAAGTTCTAGATATTCCCACACTTTTGAGGAAGGGCATGTGAAAATAAAATCAGTATTTTTTTTAAGTGGTAAAAAAATATCTGAACCTGCTTTAACATTTTTTAAAAGTTTTTCAATTTCAAGTTTAGGTGTAGCATATTTTTTACTTGATAAATTAAAGAGTTTTTTAAGGGATTTGAATTTAATTGATTTTGATGCTTGGGGATAAGTATGATTAGTAAGCCACAGCGTGTACATTTTAATCACTCTTTAATTAATTCATGATTTTTTTTTATGTATATGAATATAATAATGTTTTATGTTCTATTTATTATAAAGTTTTATGTTTTTAGTTGCGTATTATTAAAAATGATTAAATTTTTTTTTCATTGTTTATTAGTTAAAATAAACTTTTTATTATCATATAAAAAATTATATTAATTAGTTATAATAGATAATTTAAATAATTTTAAGTAAATATCAGACTTTAATTAAAAATTATTCTCTAAGTTAATTTTTAATTAATAAAATTTCGTAGTTAGCTTAAAATTAAAATAGATTTGTAGAATTTATTTAAATTAATATAAAAAGGTGATATAAAATGAAAGAATTATGTCAAAAAATGGTTGATGAAGCAATGGCTGCTCAACATGCTGATGTTTCAGTAATTAAAAAAAATCGTGGCGGAAAATTTAAAATTACTGATGCTAAACCCTATATGGAAGCAGCAGCAAACATGAAACCAATAGGTGAACAAGCACAATCTGTCTTTGATTTGCACACCAACAGTGTAAAAGCACACTATAAACAATTAACTACACTTGCTGAAACTGTACGTCCTGAAGACGATCCAATGGTTGAACATTACCAAACACCTCCTGTATTAGAAATCGTAAAAGAAGAGGATCCTGAATTCAATGAAAGTGTTGAAAAATTCGTCCAAGCTATAGCTGATAATGAAGCAATAGTTGGAAAAGAAGCTATACGTAGATATGGTGGATTTTACGGACCAACTTGTGTAGTAGATTTTGCATTAATACCTGGAAGTACAAGTAATATTGTAAATCAAATACTTCAAAAAACAGATATACCTGTTGCACACAAGCAAGCAATTCTTGCAAGTAAATCCTGGGGTATGAACACTTCTTATGGTGTAGGTGAAAAATTCGCTCAAGAAATTGAAGCAGGGGCAACACCAGCAGAAGCAACTGAAGCTGAAGTAAAACAATTCCAAATGTTATATGAATCACCTATAGAAGCACAAGGACAATTAATGGATGCAGCAAATGAATCTAGTTTTGATGTTCGTAAATATATGAATGGATATAAAAAGGACATGTATAAATATGTAAAAGCAGCAATGGATGATGGAGTACATTATGGAAACATTGTAACTGTACCTGCATATTGTGTAGGGGATATTGCTCACCATATAAGTCAATCCACATATAATATGTGTAAAGATGATGTTGTAATGGGAATAATTGAAGCAACAACAGATGTAATAGAAGCATCTTTAACTAGTAATATTGATAATTTCAAATCAGAATATGAAGTATTATCTTTAGCTACTGGTTCAGCTGCATCTGCAGTTGAATACATGTTAGAATTAGATGGATTCAATGCAATAATGATTGTAGATTTACTCACTAAACGTTATCATAATTTTGTACAACAATTCCCAACTCGTGGAGCTGCAGCAGAATTACATAACTGTGACTTTATGGATATGATTTACAGAGGATATGGTTACTTAGATAAAGCACGTAAAGCTAGAAGTGCAGAAGATGTTGAACTTAAACCTGTTGTAGCAGGAAAAATAGTTGATCTTTCAAGTATTAAAGATAATGAAGTTATTATGAATCCACAAAGATACACTTACCCATCCTGTGCAATTAGTGTAAGATTCTCAAGTCTTATGAGATTAGCTGATTATCCATGTTTACTTACTAGTGAGCCAATTACTGCTACAATGATGACAAATGTAATTGCTTTACATAAGGAAGCACCTGCAAGTCCAGTACGTGGATGTAAAAATTGTGCAAGTGCATCTTTAATTGACTTTAGACATTCTTATTGTCAATGGAGAGAAGCTGTATAAAATTTTAGATTATTATAAATTAATTTTAAAGAGGAGATATTAAATTATGGAATGTGGAATAGGAAAGAAAGTTGTGGCTGAAATATTAGGCACATTTTTCTTAGTATTTTTCGGTACTGGAGCAGCAGTAATGACATTACTTATTGCTCATGCAATTAACCCTGCTTCTGGTATTGGAGCATTAGGTGGATTAGGTGATTGGTTAGCAATAAGTATGGCCTTTGGTTTAACTGCTATGGCTTGTATTTATTTATTTGGTAAAATTTCTGGAGCTCATATGAATCCCGCTGTAACTGCAGGTTTATGGGTTACTAAAAATATTTCAGGAAAAGATTCAGTATATTATATAATTG
>Ga0116193_1002402_pt1 | contig 14264 bp, 10 predicted proteins | sample AD_UKC115_MetaG_FD_89892 | JGI IMG/M metagenome (GOLD analysis project Ga0116193, IMG submission 89892) | Active sludge microbial communities of municipal wastewater-treating anaerobic digesters from Hong Kong - AD_UKC115_MetaG | ecosystem: Engineered > Bioreactor > Anaerobic > Digestate... | reverse complement strand
CAATGCGGAGAATATCTGGAGCAACCGGATTTTGAATATGGGTTGTGTGATGTGTGTGGCTCGAAATTTGAATTGATGGAAGGATCGAAACCGGGCCTTCTGCCCAATCAGGCTCAGCGGGCGGAGATGGCCAAACGCGGAAAAGTGTGGAGGTTGGAGTAATGGCAGTGTCGGTGTCCGACGTCCGTCAGGTATTGGCGGCAAATAATCAGGAACATGTAATACGATTTTGGTCCTCGCTCAGCGAGGATTGCCAGGCGCGTTTGCTCGAGCAAATCCGCAGCATTGATTTTCAACTGATGAACTCGCTGATCGAGAAATGGGTGCTCAATGAACCCGCGCCAGAGAGGTTTGATCAGATTGATCCGGTGCCGCTGATTCCCAAGGCTACCGCCGACCGTTCGGACGCAGTCGAAGCGCTCGAAGCGGGCGAAGCGGCGCTGCGCGCCGGGCGCGTAGGCCTGTTTCTGGTGGCCGGCGGCCAGGGCACGCGGCTGGGGTTTGGCGGTCCCAAAGGCTCATATCCCATTGGCCCGGTCTCCGGCCGTTGCTTCTTTGCATTTCATGCCGAAAAGATCCGCAACCTTCAGCGGCGCTACGGCTGCACGCTGCCCTGGTACATCATGGTCAGCGACACTAACGAGGCTGACACCCGCGCCCTGTTCGCCAAGTATGAGTATTTCGGCCTGAACGCCAAGGATATCATGTTCCTCAAGCAACGCATGGTGCCGTGCGTGGACACCCAAGGCCAATTCATTCTGGAAGCGCCCGATCGACTGGCGACCAATCCCAACGGTCACGGCGGCTGCATCCCGGCCATGGTGGAAAACGGGGTTCTGGCCGATGCGCGTCAGCGCGGCATTGACACGCTGAGTTATTTTCAGGTGGATAACTGGGCCGTCAAGGTGGCCGATCCGTATTTCATCGGCTACCACGTTTTGCGCAAGGCCGAGATGTCGTCGAAGAACCATCGCAAGAATGATCCGCGCGAGGCCGTGGGCGTGCACTGCCTGTGCGACGGCGAATATCGCGTCATTGAATATACCGAGCTTGACCTGTATCCGCAGTTGCTTGAGACCGACGGCGAAGGCAATGTAGTTCATGCCGCGGGGAATCCGGCCATCCATATTCTATCGGTTGATTTTGTGGATCGCGTATTCCGGCACTTTGATCTGTTTCCCTGGCATCGCGCCTTTAAGAAGATCCCGCATGTGGATGACAACGGCCAGCCCGTGAAGCCCGAAAAGCCCAACGGGTATAAATTTGAGACCTTCATTTTCGACGCTCTGCGTTTTGTTCGACACGCCCCCGTGGCGCTCGAGATTGGACGCGCCGGTGAATACACACCCATCAAACAATTCGAAGGCGACAATAGCGTGGTCGAGGCGTGGGACCGAATGGCTGAATACTGGGCGGACTGGCTTGACGCGGCGGGCTTTTCCGTGCCGCGCACGGCTGAAAGAAAGCCGGCCATCCGCATCGAGATTAGCCCTGAATTTGCGCTCTCCAAAGAGGAGTTCGTCGCCAAATCCAAAGAAATGAGCTTGTCTCTGGACAAAGACTTTGGCATTGATACAAATGGGTCCATTATATATAAGAGTTAATCTACGTTACGGATTGAAAGGATCGTCATTTGAATTAAGTTGATTTGGGCATCCTGAACGTGCTAAAGTTTGCTCGCTTTTACGGCAGTCCCTTTGGGGGGTGCCGCCCGACAGATGCGGGGGCGTAGTTCAGCTGGTTTAGAACGCTGCCCTGTCACGGCAGAGGTCGCGGGTTCGAATCCCGTCGCTCCCGCCATAAAGAATACTGAGCCTGTTTTGGATGATTCCGAGACGGGCTTTTTTTGTTGTTCCTTTTGACAGACGCCTTGTGCCATGTATCACTTTACATAGTATTACTGTTCTGGTGGACATTTTTCTTGACTGGGGGTAGCGCTTGCTGTAGAGTTGGCTGGTGTGCTAACTGGAACTCAGTCAAGCGTAAGGTTTGCCAATCATGGAGATGCGATTTTGACTGCCCCGCTGTTGGAAGTATCAAATCTAACTACCGTATTTCACACGGATGATGGTCTTATCCGTGCGGTTCAGGAAGTGAGCTTCAAGGTTCAGCATGGCCGCACGCTGGGTTTGGTTGGAGAGAGCGGCTGCGGCAAGAGCGTCACAGGATTGTCCCTGATGCAGTTGGTGCAGGGGCGGGGAAAGGTCGAAGGCGGTAATATTCTTTTCCGCCAGGACGACAAATCAGCTCCGATCGATATTGCCAAGTTAGATCCGCGTGGCGACGAGATCCGCGCGATTCGCGGCAATCACATAGCCATGGTGTTCCAGGAGCCCATGACGTCGTTGAACCCGGTTTACACCGTGGGCAATCAGATTGCGGAAGCGGTGATTCTGCATCAGAAAGTCGACAAGAAAGAAGCTCACGAGCGCGCCGTTGAAATGCTGGCCAAAGTAGGCATTCCCAACCCCAAAGAGCGCTCCTTTGAATATCCCCACCAGCTTTCGGGCGGCATGCGTCAGCGCGTGATGATTGCGATTGCGCTGTGCTGTCAGCCTTCGCTTGTCATCGCAGATGAACCGACAACGGCCTTGGACGTGACGATTCAAGCGCAGGTGCTGGACCTGATGAAAAAGCTTCAGCAGGAACTGGGCATGGCCATTTTGATGATTACCCATGATATGGGCGTCATCGCCGATATGGCTGACGAGATTGTTGTCATGTACGCGGGCCGGGTGGTCGAGCAGGGAACGCCTGATCAGATTTTTTACAACCCGCTGCATCCATATACCAAAGGCTTGCTCTCCTCCATTCCTGTTTTGGGCAAGCGTAGCAAGGAAAAACTCAATCAGATTCCCGGTACGGTTCCGCACCTGCTGGCACTGCCCAAAGGCTGTCCGTTCCGGCCCCGTTGTTCGTACCGCATGCCCAAGTGCATGGAGCTGCCCGAACTGAAGCAGCAGGAACAAAGCAACGGGTGTAACCATTGCGTGAGATGCTGGCTCTATGAATAGCAACCATGACAACATCCTCGAGGTCAAGGATCTTCAGAAATTTTTCCCCATCCGCCGGGGCCTGCTCAAGAAAGTCGTAGGACACGTTCGCGCTGTTGACGACGTCAGTTTTGAAGTGAGGCGGGGCGAGACGTTGGGGTTGGTGGGGGAGAGCGGTTGCGGCAAAACGACAGCCGGGCGCTGCCTTCTTCGGTTGATTGAGCCCACCGGCGGAGAAATTGCCATCCGCCACGATGGTAAGACCACCGACATATTGGCGCTATCTCAAAAACAGCTCAAAGCATTTCGTCCGTTTATGCAGATGATTTTCCAAGACCCCAATTCGTCGCTCAACCCGCGCATGACGGTAGGCGATATTGTGGGCGAACCGCTTAAAGTGAACGGTATTTCCGGTGCGGCCATGGAGGAGAAGGTGGCGGTGTTGCTGGAGTCCGTGGGCCTCAAGCGCCAGGATATCCACCGTTATCCTCACGCGTTCAGCGGCGGTCAACGCCAACGCATTGGCATTGCGCGCGCGCTGGCGCTGGAACCCAAACTCATCATCGCCGATGAGCCCGTTTCGGCTCTTGACGTATCGGTTCAGGCGCAGATTTTGAATTTGCTGAGCGATTTGCGCGCCAAGTTCGGTTTTTCGTGCGTTTTTGTGGCGCACGACCTGAGCGTGGTTGAGCATATCAGCGACCGCGTGGCGGTTATGTATCTTGGCCGTATCGTTGAAATCGGCGACAGCGACATTTTGTACAGAACGCCCAGCCATCCCTATACCGAAGCCCTGTTGTCGGCCGTGCCGATTGCGGATCCGAAGGAACAACGCCAGCGCAAACGTATCGCCTTGGCCGGCGAAGTGCCCGATGCCTCCAAGCCGCCCTCGGGTTGCGCGTTCCATCCCCGGTGCCAGTACGCCAAAGACATCTGCAAGCAAGAAATTCCACGGCTGAAAGAGGCCACTAAAGGCACTCGGGCGGCTTGTCATTTCAGTGAAGAACTGACGTTACGGGGGATATAAGCGTGGACGGCAGAGAAGATAGAATGGATTGTAATGTCCCCATGAAACGAACCAAAGTTCTCTTAAATCTTATCCCCGTCTTTTTGATTTCTCTTTTGATCTTTCCCGCGTGCAAATCTGCTGAAAAGGGGCCCGATCTGTCCAAGTATCCCACGGGTCTGGAAGCCAAAGAATCTCCCACGCTGGCCTACCTTGTGGAGAAGGGTGAGCTTCCGCCGCTGGAAGAGCGCCTTCCCGAAAATCCGTTAGTCGTCAAGCACGATTATGAAGGATACGAGAGACCGGGAGTGTACGGCGGGGCTTGGCAGACCTTCCACGCCGATACCTGGATGGCGAACTGGTTCATCATTGGCGGCTATGCGGCTTTGATTCGGTGGCGGTTTGATTGTCAGGGTCTGGAGCCGGGGTTGGCCGAATCCTGGGAATTCAATGACGACGGCACGCAGTTGACCTTGCATCTTCGCAAAGGCCTGCGTTGGTCCGACGGCGCGCCGTGCACGTCTGAGGATTTTGCCTACTGGTATGAAACGACTTTGGACGCCAAATATGGCCCTGCTTTGCCACCCAATTGGTGCATGATACCGGACAAGAATGGCGTCAAGCACAACATGGAGGTGGAGACACCTGATCCGTATACGATTGTCATGAAGTTTGCGGGCCCCGCCTGGCTGACACCGTATTTCATGGCCAACGAGACGCTGGCCAGCACTTACATGGTGCCCAAGCATTATATGAAGCAGTTCCACCCCAACTATAACCCGGCCTACACAGACAATGTCACATACAACAAGAAAAATATGTGGTCGTTGAATGTAGAGCGTCCGCACCTGTGGCCATGGGTTCCCTACCAGATTAAGAAAGGCGGTTTCCAAGTCGAGTTCCGCCGCAATCCGTACTATTATATGGTGGACGATTACGGTCGTCAGCTACCCTACATTGATAGTATTAAGAGCAATTATGTGGCCGATCCTCAGGTTCGCATCCTGCAAATGCTCTCCGGAGACATTGACTGCGAGTTCCGTGGGCTTGAACTGCGGGACATGGAAATCTTCAAGATGGGCGAAAAGCAGGGCAACTACAAGATCCGCATGTGGGAAACGGGCGTAGGAGCCGAGCCCGCCTTGATCATGAACTGGACGCCTCTTCTCAGCGAAGGTGAACAGGATCCGGTAACCAAAAAGTGGCACTATCCGGTGGACGAGGTCATGTGCGGACTGTTCCGCGACCAGCGTTTCCGCAAAGCGCTCGCCTTGGGGATTGATCGCGAGAAGATTAACAAGGTTGTCTATCACGGTTACTGTGTGCCCCAAGGCGCCACCACCAGCCGCGAGGCATGGCACTTTGCCGACGAGGCAGGGCAGGCCCTTTTCCGTGAATGGGAGCAGGCGGATTCAGAGTTCAACCTTGACAAAGGCAATGCCCTGCTGGATGATCTCGGGCTGACCAAGCGCGATCCCGACGGCGTGCGCCTGCGTCCTGACGGGAAACGGCTCAAGATCCTGATCGATATGCGCGGCGAGAATCCCATATACGCTGATACTTCCATTATTGTAAAAGAGGGCTGGCAGCAGCTGGGTCTGGAGCCGGTTGTTTATACGCCTCAGTTCACGGAACTTGATTTACGACAGCGCCACGGCACGTTCTACATCAGCACCAATGGCATGGCCGAAATGGATATCTGCACCTACCCGTCCTGGGTCTTCCCGGTCACGGATGAATACTTCCATCCCCTTGAAGGACGCTATTATATGACCGGAGGCAAAGAAGGTATTGCACCGACCGGCCCGATGAAAGAGCTGACCGATATCTATGAGAAGATCGTCGTTGAAAAGGACCCGAATAAACGCCACCAGTTGGTGCGGGATGGGATCAGGATTCATATCGATGAAGGCCCGTTCAACCTGGGCGTGGTGGGCCGGCCACCCAATCCGATCTTGGTGTCCAATCGTTTCCATAACGTTCCCATGACGGGCGTTTTGGGCGCGTGGGCTGTTGTGCAGCCGGCGTCATGCTATCCTGAACAATTCTTTATCCAAGAAGTGAAAGAGGAGGCGCCATGATCACCTACATTATTCGGCGCTGTCTGATCGCCATTCCAATGTTGTTGGCCATGTCGGTCATTGCATTTACGCTCATTCAGCTGCCGCCGGGCGATTATCTCGACCGCAAGATCCAGAATCTTAAGAAGCAATACGGCTCGGCGGCCCACATCCCCGAAATTGAGCAGCTTCGCGTACGCTATGGGTTGGACAAGCCGGTGTACATGCGTTACTTCAAGTGGGTCGGCGGTTGCCTGCACGGCGATTTTGGTGAGTCGTTTGACTATAACCGCGAAGTTAATGAGCTGATTTGGGACCGCGTGGCCTTGACGGTATTCATCTCGATTTGTTCGATGATTATGGTGTATTCGATCGCCATTCCGTTAGGCATATATTCTGCCACGCACCAATACAAATGGCAGGATAATTCACTGACGTTTATAGCCTTCATGGGGATGTCGCTGCCGGGATTCCTGCTGGCCCTGGCGCTCATGGTGTTTTTCTTCCATATATTCCAAGTCCCTCTATACGGTCTGAATTCCTTGCGTTTCCAGGATGCCCCGTGGAATTGGGACCGGATTGTTGATTTCCTGAAACATCTGGTCATCCCGGTCACTGTCGTGGCCATTAACGGCACGGCCGGCCTGATGCGCGTGATGCGTGGCAATCTGCTGGACGTGTTGGGCCAGCCCTTTGTGCAGACAGCGCGGGCCAAAGGCCTTAAGGAACGGGTGGTCATTTATAAACACGCCGTCCGCATTGCCATCAATCCCTTGGTCAGTAGTCTGGGTATGGCGCTGCCGGGCATTTTGGCGGGCGACGCCATTATTTCAATTATTTTGGGGCTTCCGACCATGGGGCCGCTGTTGTTGAATGCACTGCTTCTTGAAGATATTTATCTGGGCGGGACGCTGATGATGATGTATGCGGTCCTGCTGATTATTGGTAATCTCCTGGCCGACATTGCGCTGGCTTGGGTTGACCCGAGGATTCGTTATGAGTGAGACCCTCACCCGAGGCAAACAACCCGTTCCCGATGGCGGACTCCCCGAGCCGGTACGCTTGGAGGAGGAGCTGGCCACTACCCCGGAAGTCTCTTTTCTGAATTATCGTCAGTTGACGTGGCGGCGGTTTCGAAAGAGCACGCTGGGACTAACAGCGGGGTGCGTTGTTATTGCCTTTTATATTGTGGCCATCTTCGCCAATTTCTTTGCACCCTACGGGCGTTCGACGGTGAGCATTGAATACCTCCACATGCCGCCGCAAGGCCTGCATTTCTCGATGGAACATGGGCTGCATATCTACGGTATGAAATACGTTCCGGATGAATTGACCGGCTCTTTGACAGCCGTCGCTGATCCGTCCAAAATTCACTCGGTAAAGTTCTTTGCCAAGGATGCCAGCGGTCAACGCAAGTTGGTGACGTCTGACGGCCCCATGTTTTTAATGGGCACCGATCGCATGGGGCGTGATCTGTTGTCAATGATCATCTACGGCAGTCAGATTTCATTGACCGTCGGTCTGATTGGCGTGGTACTAAGTTTGACGCTGGGCTCGCTGTTGGGCACGCTGTCGGGCTACTGCGGGGGCTGGATTGATGAAGGCGTCCAGCGCGTGATTGAGTTGTTGTCAGCCTTTCCCGGACTCTGTCTTTGGATGGCGATTGCCGCCGCGGTCCCCCCGGACTGGGAGCCCGTCAAGGTGTACATGGGCATCACGGTTATCTTGTCTATTCTGACCTGGGGCGGATTGGCCCGCCAGATCCGCGGCAAGGTATTGGCCTACCGCGAACAGGATTTCGTGATGGCGGCTAAATCCGTGGGCGCCAGCCATTGGCATATCATCACAAAACACTTGCTGCCCGGATGCTACAGCCACATCATCGTTATCTCAACCATGGCCATTCCCGGCATGATTCTGGGCGAGACCGCGTTGAGCTTCCTGGGCATTGGCATCCGCCCGCCGATGGTAAGCTGGGGCGTGCTGCTGAACGAGGCGTTGCGCGTGACAGTGCTGGTCCAGAACCCGTGGCTGCTGTTCCCGGCCATTCCGGTGCTGATTATCGTGGTGTCGTTCAATTTCCTGGGCGACGCATTGCGCGACGCGGCCGACCCGTACACAAGCTGAACCGAACGCGGAACGCGGAATGCGGAATTTAAAATTGGCACCCACAAACTTGTTTGTGGGTGTTTTTATTTGACTATCAGTCATCCCGTTGAACACCCACAAACACAGTTTGTGGGTGCCACAGATTCCGTTGAGGGTATCTCCTGATCTGTCCCCAATTCCGCATTGCGCGTTCCGACTTCCGCATTGGGAGGTTCCGCCTTCAGAAGCGGATTTCGTAGCCGATGCAGAGGTGGGGCTCCAGGGGCGGCTTCGTGATAACATTGTACTTCTGCTGGACCAGCGGCCATTCTTCAGGCATGCAGGCACAATAAAGATATTCTACGCCGACGACGTCCTGCATCATGATGTCCACGATCTGCTGCGGCGGTTTGATACGGAAGCGGTAGTGCCGACCGATGTTCTTCATGCCGAGGCGTTGATAATAGCGCTGGGCGGCGCGATCCTGGGTCCAAAATTCGAGCCGGTGAAAGCCTTTGGTTTTGGCGTCTTCAACGGTGGCATCAATCAGGAGGCCACCAATCCGTTTGCCGGCATATTCAGGCAACCGCCCGAATTCCAGGACATACCCGCCCAATGAGTCCTTCAGGAAGCACGATTCGCCCAGTTCGTTCTCATATTGAGTGTCGATGAGGCCGACAATTTTGCCATCCATTTCGGCCACGAGACGCGTGGATTGATGGCCTTCGTATTCGGGGCGCTCCTGAATGGTGTAGTTCCAGGCATGGGACGTGCTCAAAATGATGGCGTGCACGCGCATCCATTCATCGCGATCTTCCGGCCGATACTCTCGAATGACGACGTCCATATTGTTCTCCTTCCATCCCGGCAGGGAATCCAGCTCTGATAGTCGATTGAGTTCTTTGGCGGCCATTGTGAGACTGTTCCGAATGGCCGTGGAGGCTGGGTTTCGTTCAAGGGCCTGCGCCAGATACTCAAAGGCCTTTTCCTGATTGCCTGCCTGCCACAAAATGAGCCCTAAATCATGATAGTTGATGTCCAGTTCGGGAAAGGCCTCGATGGCATTCTTAAGCAGCCAGACCGATTCCTTAAGGTCGCCATTGACTGCGGCTTGTTTGGCTTGAGCGTTGAGGCGCCGCGACAGCTGCATCGCGCCATCGCTGCCGGCAGGAATCAGATCAAATTTTTCGGCGAAGTGGCGCTTATTGCGTTCGACCAGGTCTTTCCATTTGTCACCGACCAGGCCCATGCCCAGGAAGGTGCGGCTGCCATAATGAAAAACAAAGGCATCTTCGGCAATGATTAACCGGTAGCCGGCCTGTCTGGCGCGAAGGCAATAGTCATCGTCTTCATAGTTGCCGATGCCGTACGACTCATCAAACAGGCCCAGTTGCTGAATGACGGTGTCACGGATGAGCAGACAAAATCCCACCAAGCGCGTGGCTTCGCGGATGTTGCCGCGATTTGCATTGCGCAACTGAGCGGCATATTCATTGATCTCTTCCTGTCCCGACAACGTGAGCCCGTCGATTTGCTGATGACCTGATACGTTGTTGCTCATGGGCCCAACCAGTCCGATATTGTCCGCTTGCTGTAGCGCCTCCAACAGAGGGACCAGCCAATCCTGCGGCACAATGGTGTCGCTGTTCAGCAGCACGACGTGGCCAACAGCCTGAGCCAAGCCCAGGTTGACGCCCGCGGCAAAGCCGACATTGGTCGGCGAGTGGATGACGGTAGCGTCCGGTATGGTGTCAAAGTATTCTGTGACGCCGTCGGTCGAACCGTTATCAACGAGGATCAGTTTGTACGGAAGGCGTGTGTTGGCCTGAACAGACTCGACGCACTGGAGGCAGTATTCAAGTTGATTGTAGGCCGGGATGATGATGGAAACAGTCTCAGACACGAAGCTAGCCTACCTTCTCGCCAATCCGTGGGCGGTTCCAAGGCATCGGCCAGACCCAGGGAAAGGGCGCCCGGGTGTAGGCAACAAGAATCGTCAGCACACCGTCGCCGGTAGCGATTCTGAGGGGCTTGCAGGAGACAACCGTTCCTGGTTCAGCATCGCACGGTTTGGCGTGCGCCTTTACAACAGAAACATAGACGGTCTTGCCGCGAAAGGTAAATGAGGGCAGGAAGATGGGTTTTGCGGCCCGAATCAATCGGTAGATATCATGGACCGATTTGGTCCAGTCAATGCGGGTGTCGCCGCGCTCGAGCCGCCTGTCATACGTGGCTTGTGAATGATCCTGTGGCGTGCCGTGAAGACCTCCGGTTTCTATGCGATCCATCAACGACACAATGTGGCGTCGAGCCACTTCACACGCTTTGCCGTAGATGCCAAAGGCCGTGTCAGTGGGCTCAATCGGAAATGAATACTGCTCAAGAACATCACCAGAATCGATGCCTTCGTCCATGATATGGAATGTGACGCCAGTCTGATGCTCCCTGGCCATGATGACGGCGCTGAAGGGATTGGGGCCGCGGTGCTTTGGCAAAAGGGAGGGATGGGTATTGACGCAACCGAGCTTGGGCAGGTCCAGCAGGGGCTTTTTCAAGATGATGGCGAAGCTGCCAACCAGGAGCAGGTCTGGTTCGAGCCGGCGCAACGGCTCGAGTTCGTCTTCAGTCATGCGATCAATCCAGATGATCGGAATGCGTTTTCGCAGAGCGATACCGATAATATCGCCGTAGCCGAACGGGCTTGCCAGAACGGTAATGAGATATGTGAACGAGGAGGAAATCCTTCTGGCGATGGAGGCCAGCAGCGCTCCCAGCGAGCGTTGTCCCCATTGGATACGGCGGGCGCGGCGGCCATCCTGAACCAAGGCGACGACTTCGTGGTGTGACTCCAGAAGCGGCAGCAGCAGACTGCGGGCTAATCTGCCAGATCCGACGAGCGCAATCCGCATCCGCTCACGTCTCCATGAAGCGCCGGTACCAGGCGAAGAACATCAGCAGCGCCCAGAATTGGCGACGCCGGTAGATGTTGTGCGTGGCCGACGTCAACACTTGAGAAACGTATGGCCATTTGAACAGGCCGGAAGCTTCGACACGCTCCTGACTGACGATAGCACGAGCCGCCAGCTCCAGCACCCGAAACGATGAGCCGCTTTGCGGCACATGAAAGCCCCGGCGCGCCCGAAGGCGAATGCGTCCCGGCAGCAGGCCTTTCATCGCCTGGCGCAGCACGGGTTTGCTTGGGACGCCGTATTTCACGGTCGAAGGAAGGCTGATGGCGAAGTCCACCAAGGCATCATCGAGGAAGGGCAGTTCGAGCGACACTCCGTGAGCCGCCATGAGTCGATCGCATTGAGCCAGCAGGATGTTGGGAATGACGACATTGAGGTCAAGCGCCAGAAGATTGCGGTTGATATCCGGGTCAGAGAAATGGCCTTTAATGGCTCCTGTGGAACCGCCCTTCTCAAAAATGGCGGCTTTCATGGCATCTGTGTACAGCTCATTGCGCTCGCCCTGATCAAACACGGCCAGCAGCGACAGGTACGCCTGAAGATTGTCATCGATACTCGTGAGATACCGCCCGCCGCGCCGCAGAAAAGCGTTGGGCGGCAGGGCCGGCAAAATCCCGCTTAGAAAGCTCACGGGCACCAGGCGCTTCGCGCCGCGCACTTTGCGCAGCAAATTGTACCGGGTGTGTCCGCCAAGGATGTCATCCGCGCCGTGCCCGCTCAGGAAACTTTCCCCGCTTCCACCCACCTGTTCGGCGACCATCCACAGTGGCACAATGGAGGCATCGGCTATGGGTTCGTCCAGGTAATACGCGGCATCTTCAACCATGGACTGAGACAGACGGCGCGCCGGGCGGGACTGGAGCTTAATGTGCATGAGCCGAGCGGATTCTTTGGCGCGCCAGGCTTCATTTTGCCAGGCCTTAAGGTCAACGAACAACGCGTCGGAATCTTCCTTGAGGGCCCCAATGGCGGCACAGTCGATACCGGCTGACCACAGGACCGTATTGCTTGAGGTCCGCTCAATAGCGCTGCGTAAGAGCGCTCTGACCGAATGGGCGGCACTTGGCCTCGTAGTCCTTTGAGAAGCCAGGTCAAATCGAGCAAAGGCGGTCTGGGTGACTTTGTTTTGGTACACTAGTACGTGGCCCGGCTGAACGCGCTTGACACCCTGGATGATCGAGTCCTCGCCCGGCACACAGCGCAGGGTCAAATATTGGTCAACCCCAGCAAGATTAATGTGCTTGGGCACCAACCCAGAGGCCAGAATGGCCTTGAGCTCGGAGGCAAAGATGAGACCGGTTGAACATTCGGCGTAGTAGAGAGGCTTCATGCCCATGCGATCGCGAATCAGCCACCAACTCTTGCCGACTCGGACGACAGCGGCGAAGGCACCGTGAACGTTCAGCTTTGAAGGATCATCGAGCGAACGGCAATATTGGGCAAACTCTTCAGGTGAAAGATTCTTTCCTTTTTCATCGGTCACCCGGCCATCAATCAGGCAATCGGGATTGCTGGAGCCGCTGACAGATAGCGAACACCCCTCACCCTGAATTGAGGTCATTGAACCTCTTGAACGATGGGCCAGGGTTGCGGCCATGCGTTGAACGCACGCTGAATCCTGTTTCCCGATGATTCCGCACAAGGCGTTTAGACTGGTCATTTCAAAACACCCTCTTTGTGTCCATTAACAGCGTCACAGGACCATCGTTTGAAACATCCACGTGCATATGCGCGCCAAAACGGCCCGTTTCAACCTCAATGCCCGCTTGGCGCAGCAACGCGACAACCTGCTCGTACAGCGGCACAGCCTGTTCAGGCCGCGCGGCTTTGGTGAAAGACGGACGCCTGCCTTTGCGACAATCTCCGTGCAATGTAAATTGGGAGATGACCAAAATCGCGCCGCCCACATCCGTCACCGAAAGATTAAACTTGCTGGCCTCATCTTCAAAACAGCGCAGTCTGGCAATTTTCTCAGCCATAAGCGCGGCGTCTTTTTCATCATCGTCTGTATCCACCCCCAGGAAAACCACTAACCCGCGCCGAATGTGCCCCACAATCTCGTCATCCACGCTAACGGATGCTGTTGTTACTCGCTGCACTACGGCGCGCACGGTCTCCTCCCGGTTTTGGAATTGCTACGCATAACCATTTCAGTCTAGCAGGGGTATGGCTACAGTTCAATTTCATGGCGTTTGAATTTGCCATTCGTCCAAGGCTGCAATTCCATCTTTTTTCGACATTTGTGACAATTTACGCTCTATCAAAATGGACATTTGCCTTTACTTAGGCTGGCGGATTAGTGTACCCTCTTCTGGGAGTTGTTCTGGAGAAAGGGGAAACATATGGTTATCGGTGTACCAAAAGAGATTAAGCCCGCTGAGGGTCGTGTGGGTTTGGTGCCGTCGGGCGTGGCGGCCTATGTGGCGCATGGACACAAGGTCGTGGTCCAGCAGGGGGCCGGCGTCATCAGCGGTTTGTCGGACGCTGAGTACACGAAGGCGGGCGCGACCCTTGTGCCCGAGGCGCGCGATGTGTGGGCGCAGGCCGACATGATCGTCAAGGTCAAGGAGCCGCTGGGCGAAGAACTGGACCAGATGCGTCCGGACCAAATCATCTACACGTATCTGCACCTGGCTTCGAATGAGGCGCTGACGCGCAAGCTGGTGGAAAAGAAGGTCATCGGCATGGCGTACGAGACCATCCAGTTGGCTGACGGTACGCTGCCGTTGCTGACCCCGATGAGCGAAGTGGCGGGTCGGCTGTCGGTTCAGAAGGGCGCACACTGCATGGAGGCGACCTCCGGCGGCAACGGCATCCTGCTCAGCGGCGTGTCCGGCGTGAAACCGGCCAATGTCGTGATTCTGGGAGGCGGCGTGGCGGGCGCCAACGCGTGCTACGTGGCCAACGGCATGGGCGCGCGCGTGACGGTGCTCGACGTAAATCCGGCGCGGCTGCGTTATCTGCACGACATCACCGGCGGCAGCGTGACGACCGTCATGTCCAATCGCGCGACCATTCGGCAGGAAGTGGCCCAGGCCGACCTGGTCATCGGCTGCGTGCTGGTGACGGGCGCCAAAGCGCCTCGCTTGATTACGCGCGACCTGTTGGCCGAGATGCGGCCTGGGTCGGTTATTGTGGACGTGGCCAT